>Ga0247842_10004378_pt1 | contig 17808 bp, 19 predicted proteins | sample LaCruzMarch2015__3_FD_192411 | JGI IMG/M metagenome (GOLD analysis project Ga0247842, IMG submission 192411) | Freshwater microbial communities from meromictic Lake La Cruz, Castile-La Mancha, Spain - LaCruzMarch2015_19m | ecosystem: Environmental > Aquatic > Freshwater > Lake | place: Spain...
CCCACAACCGACGTTACTATTTCCACTGGCACCATCTCTCCCACCACCAAAGTAAACATCCCACACTCCACCATCATCACTGACCCAACTCTCACTAACAGCGTTCTCTCCCTAAAGATGGATGACCCTCTCAAAGACCCCACTGTCTTCTATCTCAAAGACAGCACCGTCTGGAAGAAGGAAGGTGAAGGTAACCCCATCCGTCTAACTAACCCTAATCTTAAAGTCCACTCCCTAGTCTTCACTGATCTTACTGGCGCTAACAGTGGTGGTACCGTCAAAATGGATATTACTATCTCAAACGTCGACATTGGTGATGACCCTAACTTCCTAAGTGTTACTCGTACTTATGGTACGACGGCGACGGTGAGGGCGTGGAGGGGGAATTAGGAAAAGTAAAATTGCAAAATGAAAAATTAAGATAAAAGAAGAAACAAAATACAAATCAAAAAGGGTTTCGCTGAAGCGAAACCCTTTTTTGTTTCTTTTTACTATTAACAATCTACTTGTTACTAGCTACAGTCTTATTTCTTCGCAGAATCTACAAACGACAAACCCATCTTCTGATTCTTTGCTTCAAATAGTAAGACTTTGAAATTATAGCTTTTACCTAGTTCTAATTTTTCTTTCATCTTAGTTTCAGAACCAAATTCAGAAATATGAACCAAACCAGAAATTCCTTCTTCAATAGAAGCAATCGCTCCGTGTTTGTTGAATTTAATAATGACACCTTTGACTTCTCCACCTTTCTTATATTTCTTCTCGGCTTCAATCCAGGGGTTTTCCTTGAGGGCTTTAATAGAGAGGGAAATCTTGCCGTCTTTTACTTCAATAACTTTAACTTTTACCTTTTCTCCAACTTTGTAGAAGGCTCGAGGATTTTCTACTAGAGTCCAATCTACTTCAGAGATATGCACTAGTCCTTCTAGACCGTCTTCGATTTTTACAAAGATACCAAAGTCTACAATACCAGTAATTTCACCTGGACAAACATCACCGACTTTATATTTGTCAACAATTTTTTGCTTGCTCTTCTTCTCAATATTTTTCTCTGAGAAAATAAGCTTGCCTTCCTTTGGTAGGGCAGTAATAATCGCAACAGATATTTTTTGACCAACCAATTTTTTTAATTCATCAAGAATCTTGTCTTTATCACCATCATTTATTCTTGGGTAGTGCTCAGTCTTAAGCTGTGAAGCTGGAAGAAAACCTTTGATTCCTTGCCAAGTAATGATTAGACCTCCTTTGTTTGCTTCAGCGACTGGCAATTCTAGAATTGTCTTGTTTTTGATTGCGGCCTCCGCTTCATCCCAAATCAAAGCTTGTCGTGCTTCTCTTAGAGACAACTCAATATAACCGTCTTTGTTGCCGCTATCTACTACTTTGGCTGCAACTTTATCACCAATGTTGATTTTCTTTATGATATCTCGAGCATTTATAAATTCTTTACCAAAAATAATACCTGTACCATAAGGATTAAGGTTTATATACACACAAGATTTTTCTATGCCGATTACTTCACCTTCGACGACATCACTTAGACTTGGCGGGTTAACGCTCTTGTCTACGATTTTAGTCATCAGACTATCTTTCTTTGCCTTGAGAGCTTTCTCTTCGGCTGTTGTCTCGTCGACAACTATTTTTGCTTTTTTTGCCATCCCAATTTAAAATTAAACTAATTCTAATAAATGTTATTTTGTATTTTATTACTCATGAACCGCTCCAATACTACTTAAAGTAAGTGAATTTTCAACGGGACAAGTATTTTTACTAAAAAAAATTCCGCCCATGGCGGATTTATCGCCAAAAAGGTCTAAAGCCAAACCGCCAGCCCTAGGGTTATCTTTTTGTCTTGTTCTACCGCTACTTTTTCAAGTAAAGGTGAACTAACTAATAACTACAACATTATACATGTAATTTATAAAAAAACAAGCTCTTTTTTTGATTGATTTAGTTGGGTGGATTTGGTATAATTTCGGGGTTATGATTATTACTTATCAAGGAGTAGAATTTTTTAAAGTGCAGTTTGGGGATACTATCCTCGCTTTTAATCCGATTTCCAAGGAGTCAAAGTTCAAACCGACTCGTTTTTTTGCTGATGTGGCTTTGGTCTCAGCCAACCATCCTGACTTCAATGGAGTAGAAAATTTATCTTACAATGGCAAGGATCCTTTAGTTATTTCTGGCCCTGGTGAATATGAGACTAAAGGCGTTTTTATTAAAGGTTTTCAATCTAAGACAAACTATGGCGGCAAGGAGCGGATTAATACCGTTTATATTGTGGTTTTGGAGGGTATGACCTTGTGTTTTATGGGGGCAATTGCCGATGAAAAGCTCAGTCCTGAATTCCTAGAGGCGGTAGAAGATATTGATATATTATTTTTGCCAATAGGTGATAATGGTGTTTTGGATGCAGCCAAGGCAAATAAAATTGCCGTAAGCTTAGAGCCAAAGATTATTATACCGATGCATTATGGAGATGTGGGTGTAGACAATGCCTTGAAGAAATTTGTGAAGGAGGCTGGTGAGGAGGGAAGCAAGCCAATCGATAAACTTACCATCAAGAAAAAAGATCTAGAAGGTAAAGAGGGGGAAGTGATGATTTTAGAAGCAGCAGTGTAAAATGTAAATCTCAAAATGAAAAATCACAATAAAATATTTAAGAGTGTGATAATTTTTAGTTTTGATTTTTAATATTTAAATTTGAAACATGGGTATTTTGACAATAATCAGACAAAGGCCGGAAAATCAAAAGAGAGTTTTTTCTTTTGTTGCTGCTATAGTTCTCACATTTTTTATTGTGGGAATATGGTTTTCTTTTAGTAAAAATTCAGACGAAGAGTTGGCAGGAGAACAAAAAGAAACACTCAGCTCTATCAGTCCAATTCAAATGATAAAAGAGGAATTTTCAAAAGCTTTCTCAAATTTAGGTGAAGAAACTTCCGATTCAGAAAGTAGTAGTACGGTTCAAGTAGAAGTTATTCAGGAAGATTTAATGGTTAGTACGAGTTCAGCCACTACCACCGCAACTAGCACAGAAAGTGAAATAAATATTTAGCACAAGTTTGAATATAAGAAAATAAAATGAAGGAAGAAAATAAAAAAGAAATAAAAGAGGTCGCTGTAGATAAGGGAATTTCTGCTAGAAATATTACTACGGAGATGAAGGAGTCGTTTATTGACTATGCGATGTCTGTTATTACCGATCGAGCCCTTCCAGATGTACGTGATGGATTGAAACCTGTACACCGAAGAATACTTTTTGCTATGCATCAGATGGGGCTCACGGCTGGAGCCAAGACTCGAAAATCTGCCGCAGTTGTGGGAGAGGTGCTTGGTAACTATCATCCTCACGGCGATGCTTCTGTGTATGAGGCAATGGTAAAAATGGCTCAGGATTTTTCATATCGATACCCGATGGTAATTGGTCAAGGAAACTTTGGTAACATTGACGGAGATTCTGCTGCGGCTATGAGGTATACCGAGGCCAAGATGAGCAAGATTTCCGGTGAACTTCTAAAGGATTTAGAAAAAGAGACTGTGGAGTGGAAGCCAAACTATGATAATACCAGGAAGGAACCGATTGTGTTACCAGCCGCTCTGCCTAACTTACTTTTAAACGGTACCCTCGGTATCGCCGTTGGTATGGCGACAAATATTCCTCCACATAATCTAAGAGAGGTTGTTGAAGCGACTGTTCACCTTATTGATAATCCGGATTCAACGATGGATGATTTAATGAAATTTATCAAAGGACCAGATTTTCCAACTGGGGGAATTGCTTATAATCAAACCGATATCAATCACGCTAGTTCTACTGGTCGTGGTGGTGTGGTGGTGCGAGGAGTAGCGGAAATAGTGGAAGACAAAAAGGGGACTTTCCAGATTATTATCACCTCTATTCCTTTCCGAGTAAACAAAGCCGAACTGATTATTTCAATTGCTGATCTGGTTCGAGAAAAGAAAATCGAAGGTATAAAAGGCCTTCGTGATGAAAGCGCTAAGGATCTTCGAATCGTAATCGATTTGAAACCATCGGCTCATCCACAAAAAGTTCTGAATTTTATATATAAACATACTCAGCTCGAGGAAGCCTTTAACTACAATATGGTGGCTTTGGTTGGTGGTGTTCCTCAAACCCTATCTATCAAAACTTTTTTGGAGGAATTTATTTCCCATCGAAAAGTTGTTATAAAAAGAAGGACAGAATTTGATTTGATTAAAGCCGAAGCCCGCGAGCATATTTTGGAGGGTTTGAAAAAAGCGCTTGATCATATTGACGAGATTATAAAATTGATCAAAAAATCAAAAGATGTTGAGGATGCTAAACGAAATTTGATGAAGGTCTTTAAATTCTCCGAAATTCAGGCTCAGACAATTGTCGATATGAAGATCGGACGTTTGACTGGTTTGGAAAGACAAAAAATAGAAGATGAGCTTAAAGAGGTTCAGAATTTGATCAAATTCCTAAAGGATATTTTATCGAGTGCAAAAAAGATTTTGGGTATCGTTAAATCTGAATTAATGGAAACAGCTTTGAAATACGCCGATGATCGAAAAACTAGAATTGTAAAACAAGGCGTGGGTTCAATGTCCGATGAGGATTTGATTCCAGATGAGGAAAATGTTTTGGTACTTACCACCGGTGGTTATATCAAGAGAACCAATCCTGATGATTATAAAAAGCAGAAAAGAGGTGGTGTCGGTGTGGTGGACTTGGATACCAAAGATGAGGATTTTGTGGTCAATTTCCTGACAGCGACAACTCACAATGATATCTTATTCTTTAGCGATAAAGGTAAGGCTTATCAGATAAAAATGCATGAATTGCCTGAGGGTAAGCGTGCAACAAAAGGCAAGGCGTTGGTAAATTATCTTTCAATTTCTCCTGAGGAAAGAGTGACTTCTGTTTTGGCCATGCCGAAAGAGCTTAAAAATTCCAAGCTGGCTTTGATGATGGTGACGAAACAGGGTGTGGCGAAAAAAGTAGATGCTTCCGCTTTCCATGATGTGCGACGAAGTGGTTTGATTGCTATCAGTTTACACGATGGTGATGAGCTGACATCTGTTCAGTTTGTTGCCCCAACTGACGAGATGATTCTAGCTACCGCCAAAGGCCAATCGATTAGATTTAAAGAGTCCGATATTCGCGAGATGGGACGAGGTGCAGCTGGGGTTCGAGCTGTAAAATTACGTAAAGGTGATTTTGTAGTCAGTACCGATATTGTAAAGAAGACTATGGAAAATCCTGTATTTTTTGTAATCAGTTCAAATGGTTATGGTAAAAAAACTGGTCTCAAAGAATATAAAGTTCAAAATAGAGGTGGTTCAGGTATTAAGACAATGAAAGTAACGGCAAAAACTGGAGATATTATGTCGGCTAAAGTTTTAACCACCGAACACGAAGAAATCGCTGCTATTTCCAAGAAGAGCCAGGTTATTAGAGTGGAGACCAAAGAGATTCCAACACTCGGTAGACAAACCCAAGGCGTACGTATTATGAAGTTACGTGAAGGGGATTTGCTCGCCTCGGTGACTTGTTTGTAAATACGAATTCTATACGAATACTACGAATTGATTAACGAATCAAAAATACCGAAAGCCCGGTTTTGCAAAGCGAAACCGGGTTTTGGGTATTTCCACATTTTACCCTAGCTTCCGAATTAATATCGCGGTATAATAATTGAATGTTCTCTGACCCAGAAAATAATATAAGACAATTGGCCTTGGCCCCTGGTATGCAAGTCGCCGATTTTGGTTCAGGTTCTGGTTTTTATACTATGGCTATTTCCAAAGCGGTTAGCCCGGGGGGTCGCGTTTTTGCTATTGATATTCAGAAGGATTTACTAGAAAAATTAAAAAATAGTGCTCGCCAGAATCATTTAACAAACATTGAGGTTGTTTGGGGTGATTTGGAACACTTAGGTGGAACAAAATTAAGAGAAGGTTCGATGGATGCTGTCACAGCCTGTAATTTATTTTTTCAAGTAGAAAACAAGGATGGTTTGTGTCTAGAAATTAAAAGAATTTTAAAACCAAACGGCCGAGTTTTGGTTGTCGATTGGGCTAGTTCTTTCGGGGGTATAGGTCCTCAAGAAAAAGATGTTATCACTAAGATAAATATGACTTCCATTTTCCAAGATCATGGCTTTGTTTTGGATCGTGAGATATCCGCTGGTGCTGAGCATTATGGACTTGTTTTTAGAAAAATTAATTAATTAAAATTAGATGAAAAACACTAAACTTTTTCAATATGTGGTGATGGGGGCATTCATCTTCTTTATAATCGTAGGGGCAATTATGTTTGCTACTTATCGTTCAACCGATACTTCAGTTACTAATATTAGTATTTCTATCTGGGGAACTTTGCCTGGAGATTCTTTCCGTACCTTTATTTCTAGATATTTTAGTGAAATGCAGATTAAACATTCAGTTGATTATATCCAAAAAGATGCCACTACTTTTGATCAGGAATTAGTTGAAGCTTTAGCTAGTGGTGGTGGTCCTGATGCTATTATTTTATCCGAGGATTCAATCGTTAGTTATAGTAATAAAATTTATCCTATACCTTATACCGTTTTTCCCGAACTCGAATTTAAACAAACTTTTATTCAAGAAGGGGAGCTTTACTTAGTCCCTAAGGGTATTTTAGCGCTTCCTTTTAGTGTTGATCCACTAGTGATGTATTGGAATCGTGATATTTTTAATAATACAAGCGTAACCATACCTCCTACCAATTGGACCGAAGTAGCTAACTTGGTGCCAAAAATGACCAAGAAAGATCTTGCAAAAAATATTTCAATGAGTACGGTTGCTTTAGGTGAGTTTAGAAATGTCACCAATGCCAAAGAAATTTTAAGTACACTTTTGCTGCAGCTGGGAAGTCCAGTTATTCGTCTCAATCTTGACGGCTCTCTTGAGAGTACCCTCAAGGAAGAGTTTGGTCTAAAAACCTCTCCAACCATTTCATCACTCGAGTTTTATACCAATTTTTCTAATCCTAGCAAGAGGGAGTATTCATGGAACAGATCTTTAACAAATTCTTTGGATGCTTTTGTAAATGGTGATTTGGCAATGTATTTTGGCTTTGCTTCAGAATTTTTGACAATTAAAAACAAAAATCCTAATATGAATTTTGATGTTGCTTTTATGCCACAAATCGCTGGAGCTAAAGTTTATAGTACTTTTGGTAGCATGCTTGGTTTTGCGATTATGAAGAATTCAGCAAATCCGGCAGGAGCCTATACTGTGTTGAGTACATTGACAAGCGCTGGGGCCGTTCCTTTTTGGAAAGATATTTTTAATATTTCATCGGCTAGAAGGGATATCCTTGGTCAAGTAGAAAATAGCGCAGCTAAGACTGTTTTCAATAAATCAGCTATTATGAGTAAGGGTTGGCTTGACCCAAACAAGGCTCAGACAAGCTTAATTTTCCAGGAAATGGTAGAATCATACACAACCGGACGGGAAAATATAGAATCAGCTGTGAGTACGGCTTCTGATAGAATAGATGCGTTATTGAAATAATATATTAAATTTAAAATGTTATATCTAAACAAAAAAAATCTTGCCAATATTACTTCTATTTTTATACTCTCTATTTTTGTAGTTCCAGCATTATCTTATGGCGCCGACCCTCTCATTCAGTGTGGAATTGCCGATGCTAGTGGTAAAATTGCCAATCCGTGTGGTTTTGATGATTTTATTGGGACAATCAATCGAATTATAAATTGGATTATAAGTATTGCGACGATTATTTTTGCTATATCATTTATCTACGGTGGTTTTCTTTACACTACTTCTGCTGGAGATACTGGTCAACAGCAGAAAGCCCGAGATATTTTGTGGAGTACCTTAAAAGGATTTGTTATAATACTGATAGCTTGGTTAATTATTTATACTATTCTTAAACAATTAATAGGATCAGAAGGTCAAAGTATCTTTAATTTTATAAAAAAATAAAATGAAAAATTTTCTAAAAAAATATCTACCACACGCAATATCAGCTCTGATTATCTTTGTTCCGATGTTTATTTTTGCTGCCGATACTACTATAAAAAATCCTTTAAAATCTGATGATGTAAATAAGATTTTACTAAACATTATGAATCTTGTTGCTACTGTTGGTGCTGCGGTAGTGGTATTTTTTGTCATCTATTCTGGTTTTAAGTTTGTCACCGCTGGGGATAGTGACTCAGATCGTTCAAAGGCAAAGGAGATGTTTTATTCTACGATTATTGGTGGAGCGATTCTTTTGGGAGCAGATATTATTGCCAATGTTGTAGTAAATACCGTTAAAACCACTGTTGGAAATTAATTATTAATTAATTTGCCCTTATAATAGGGTATAAATAAATGAAAAAAATAATCTATATATTTTCTATGTTGTTTGCATTCACCGCCGCTTTGCCAGCCCTCGCTGTTGCCCCGAAAAATTTTCAAGAATTAGTTGATAACGTTCTCATTGGTAGTTTGATAAAACCAATTGTTCCACTACTAATTAGTTTAGCGGTAGTTGTTTTCCTTTACGGAGTCATTACCCTTATGTTTTCAGAAGGCGGGGAAAAAAAAGAAGAGGGTAAGCAATATATGCTCTGGGGAATAATTGGTATTTTTGTTATGGTATCTGTTTGGGGACTCGTTACTATTTTAAAGGAAACTTTTGGTTTGGAGAATTCTCCAATAAAAATAGAGATGAAATTACCCTAGCTTTAATCATATTACTTGCAAACAATTTTAAAACAGTGAAAAAAACATTAATTAGTATAGGTTCAATTATTCCGCTTGCTTTACCAGTCCTGGCTTTGGCTGCTGCCCCAAAACTTGATTCCTATTTAGGTGATTTAATTGATCAAGCCACTGATCTTTTGGGTCAGTTACTTATTTTTCTTATCGCTCTAGCTGTTGTCTGGTTTATTTGGAATGTTGTTCGATACACCATGTCCGAGGATGAAGAGAAGAAGGGTGCAGCTAAGGGTCAGATGATAAATGGTATCATTGCTCTCACAGTTATCGTTTCTATCTGGGGTATCGTGGCTATATTAAGAACCGCTTTTGGGGTGGATAGTACTTCTGGCTTCCCAACTGGCTCTGGTTTTAATACAGGTGGAAGTGCCACCCCCGCTAACAATTTTAATGCTCGAGATGATGAAACAGGTAGAAGATTATTTGATTTTTAGGATTGTTTAATTTATGTGGATATGAGGTTTGCTGGTTTTTACATAAAAAGTTATAATTGTATAGGAAATTAAACAAAGGTCGTGTTTATAAGTTAAATTTTAAAACAGTGAAAAAAACATTAATTAGTATAGGTTCAATTATTCCGCTTGCTTTACCAGTCCTGGCTTTGGCTGCTGCCCCAAAACTTGATTCCTATTTAGGTGATTTAATTGATCAAGCCACTGATCTTTTGGGTCAGTTACTTATTTTTCTTATCGCTCTAGCTGTCGTTTGGTTTATTTGGAATGTTGTTCGATACACCATGTCTGAGGATGAAGAGAAGAAGGGTGCGGCTAAGGGTCAGATGATAAATGGTATCATTGCTCTCACGGTTATCGTTTCTATCTGGGGTATCGTGGCTATATTAAGAACCGCTTTTGGGGTGGATGGTGGAGGGGCTGGGGGAGGTAATATTAGATTTGATTTGATTTAGATATAAATTTATTTATCAATTTATTAAAATAATTATTCACTTAAAACTAAAAGTTTATAGTGAGACAAGAAAAATATGAAAAAAATCGCAAAAATTATCGCTGGGTCAGCCTGGGCACTGCCATTTATGGCTTTTGCACAAACCGCAAACGTCACTTATTTACAATCTCTTATTGGTGGAGCAAAGACTCTTTTGGATCAATTGGTAGTCTTTCTTATCGCTCTAGCTGTCGTTTGGTTTATTTGGAATGTTGTTCGATACACCATGTCCGAGGATGAAGAGAAGAAGGGTGCAGCCAAGAGCCAAATGATACAGGGTATTATTGCTATCGCCGTCATCGTTTCAGTTTGGGGTCTTGTCGCTGTTCTTCAAAATATCTTTGGAGTAAGCACTACCGGAGCAGGAAATGTAAATAGACTTTTGCCTCAATAATTAAAATAAATGTTTCAAAATCTTATTCAAAAAGCATATGCGGAGAACGCTTTTCTAGGTGAAGGTATGCCAGGAACTAGTTCTTCTGGTAATTATGAGGAGCTTTTAAAAAGCATATTCGTAAATATTATGAATCCTCTAATAGCCCTAATGATTGCTTTTGCTGTCTTGTATTTTCTTTGGGGGGTATTTCAGTTTATTCGTAATGCTGAAAGCCCTGAAGAAAGAAAAAAGGGCGGGTTGCATATGCTTTATGGTGTCGTAGGACTATTTCTTATGGTAACAGCTTACGGAGTCGTAAGATTAATTGTCCAGACAATAAGACCTTAGTTTCATTTAAAAAATATTTAAAAACACCCCAACACTTTCAAGTGTGGGGTGTTTTGATATCAATTTCCTAAGAGATATCAGGTTAAAGATTTAGAAACAATAATTTACTTTGGAATCAAGAAAGCGTTTGCCCAAACATTGGACGACTCGCTTCGATTGATTCTAATACAGTAGCCACCAGGCACTGTTTGGGTTTCCATTAACTGCCAATGACCTTCACTGGCTGGCTCGCGCTGAGTCCAAACCCCTTCTGTTTTACTACGATCGAGGAACATTTGTCCAACCTTGGTTTCATCCGTACTATCATAATAGACAACGAACTCCAAGATTTTATTGCTGTCCTCAATGAGTCTTGCGCGGGCTTTGATTACTTGCTTGTCAGGGATTATTCCGTGCTTGCCTGGAGGTTTCTCCAGGATGTATTCCCAGGGGCGTTCAGTGTTTTTTGGCACTGACGCTATCGTACTCTCATTGATACTTGTTTGCCTTATCCATAAATTTAGGACATTAGCAGCAAGCCCAATGATAATAACAATAGCTATTATCCACCCCCATTGAGAACCTCTTTCAGGAATTTTTCCCGCTTCGGCGGTTGTATCGTTACCCTTATCTTTTTTGCTTGCTTCTCCATCACTTGTTGGAGTAGCCACGTTTGGAGGTGCCGAAGTTACCTTCGGCGCCTCCTTTCTGTTTGCTTGGATCGCTTTCCACGTTATGCATAACACACAAACTGCTATGCCAATCATAACTGGAGCTGGAATATGCATTACTCATCTCCTTTTTTCTTAGCGTCCTTACTCTCTTGAATCCCTTTCAGGACTTCCTGTATTCCGGCAATGGCTCCAAAGAGACCACTACCGTCAGATGGTAGGACACTATAATTTGCTTCCGTATACATCAAGCGAGCTTGCTCTGTAGCAAGAACCGCTCGGCCTTCAGGTGTCTTTGCTAATTCTTCCAGTTTTTTATAACCGACAGAGTTAGCTACAAGCATTGCCTGACGAGCACTGGCCAATCCTTCTCCTTTACTCGTTTCGAATGCCTTTTCACCTAGACCTTCTTCCGTTTTTTTCAGTTTGGCCGCTTTAGCGTCAATCTCAACTTTTACCGCTGTAATTTTTGCCGCAGTGACTAGACTCAAAGCCTCGTTGACTTTCTTGTTGATATCAACATCAATCAACTGGGCTGTTTCGATTAATACACCCCAACCCTCATCGTCTTCAGGGGTGTTGAGATCGTCTCTTACGAGAATCCCAATTTTCTTCTTGAGAATATCACTTATTTCAGACCAGTGGGCGATAATCAATGCTGGAGTTCTTTTTGCAAACTCACTTTTGATTACCGCTTCGGCTGTATCGCGAAGCTGTTTTTTGGCTTCTTTGGTACTACCGATATTTCGGATAAATTTTACAATATCCTTAATCTTGAATCTGATCTGAGCGGTGACTTCGAGTGTCATTCTGACGCTCAACGGATCATTTTGATTTAGTGCTGGGTCCCCAGAAAAATCTGGATTATCCTTCACTATATCAAATGATGTCGTTGTGGCTCTAATCGGAAGAACTTTACCTTTTGCGACTCCTGTTTCGTCCACACCAGACTTATCAATCTCTTCTGGTTCACCCGGAATCTGTATCTGAATCGTCAGACGAGATTCTTTGCGAAGCGTGCAGATAAGCCATGGTACAAAAACCAAGCCACTCTGTACTTCACTCATTGGTCTTCCAAAAAAGAGAACCGCTGCCTTTTCTTCCGCTCCTACGGTTTTAAAACTTAGAACGGCATAAACCATCTGGAGACTCAGGATTATCCATCCATAATTCCAGACGTTTTCAGCATCAATTGAAACCTTCTTGAGAACAAGAAAGGTATCAAGAATGAGAAAACATATTTGCAGAAAAACGAACCACCTATTAAGTATACTTTTCATCGCTTACTCCTTCTTTGCGTATAACGCAAATAACCGCATTTACTAATATATTGTTTCCAAATCTGTCAAAGATCTGGCAGGGGAACTTCCCCAAGATGAGGCGAACTTGCCTCGTTTGTCTACCCACAATACTAGCATATTTTAATCAAAAAGTCAAGTAAAGGCTAGGTTTAAAATATGTTATTTTATAAGGGTATTTTGTAGCTAATTGGCAATTTAGGCGAAGGTTTGTCTTTTGAGGTTATAAAGTCATAAAATATTATCGTCTTAATAATTAGGACTAACCAATTTGATTGTTTGCTTTACGAAATTATAATCAGTATAATTAGAATCTAATTCCTTATTTTATAAGTTTTAGTAGTTAATTAATTTCAAATAAATGTCAAAAATTGATGAAACACAAGCTGAACAGGAAAAGGTTCTTACAGCAGAAGAGCAAGCAGAAAAGGTAGCCAAGAAAAAGAAGGAAACAGATGAGAATATTGCTAAAAAACTTAATGACCCAAAGTTTTTGAATTTTTTGCAAAAAAATCCCGATGCCGTTAATAATGCCAATAATAATGAATATCTCACTGAGAAAATAGAGGTATTTGAGAAAGTTCAAAAAGTAAAAGCAGAGGTAAAAAAGTATATTACTGCCGAATCTAATTCTGGCTATGCTGGAATAGTTGATGATTCTTTCGTTGAGGGTTTGGAAGAGATCTCCATAGAAAATCCAGATGATTTTTTGGATTTTTCTACCAGAGTATCAAAATATCTGGAGTCCATTAGTAAAATAAAATCACTTGATGACCAATACCAAAAAGCTTTTAGAGACTTGCAGATGGAAGGTGATTATACAAAACTGACTGGGGCAAAGAAGATTGAGTTAGTAAACAGTATTCACGATAAAATTGATAGAAATAAAACTGCTGGTGAAGAAGGTTTGGTTGATTTGAATAAAAATAGATCACTTGGTTCCCGCATTGGTTTTTTAAAGGCGGGTAAAAAACATAAGGAACAGGTAGCCGCCTTAAGTAAAAGTCTCGCTGAGTTAAAATTAAATGAGAAAAAGTTAAATAAGGATTCGATTTTGGATATGTTAAATGAAATTGAGGCTATTAAAAGTGGTTTAAAGGGTAACAAAGCTTTTGAAATACTTAGAGTAGAGTTTGATAAAAAAGCAAAAGAAAAAATTGAGGAAGCAAAAAAGGCAAAAAATTATAGTTCTCTAGCTAAGAATCTTTCTGATCTCGAAAAAACAAATATAAATCAAAGCATATTAGATGATGAGGGTTTTCAGAGTATGAGAGAAGGAATTCGCGAATATTCAAAACAAGAGATGGCAAATAACGCGATCGATTTATTTGAAAAGAAGGAAGCTGTTACTTTAAGTGTTTTTGAAAAGGGAATAGAAAAACTTAGGGAAGAGGGATTAAAACTTGGATTAACCGAGGAAGAGTGTAACGAACAAATTAAGCCAGTTTTGGAGGCTAAAATAGAGGATCTTACTAATAATCAGGCTAAAGGTCAAAATAAAATTAAGTTAATTTTAGCAATTAGAACATTAAATAATTTAGAATAATTATATGACAGATAATAAACAAGAAGCAAAAAATAAATTTGCAGAATTAGTTAAGGTTGATATTGATAATATGTTCTCTAAAGATCTAACAGAGAATGAAGTGGATGTGGCTATTGCGCAGGAGATAGGTAATATTTTAAAAGACGTAACCGCGATTAATAATATTAGTGCTAAGCAGATTGAAGATGATACTCAAACCCTAGTCAGATTGAGTGCTGCTGAAAAAGAGGTGGTGGATTTAAAAAGACAACTTGAGATCAGAGAAGAGCTAGATATAGCGGCGTAAGATTTATGAAATAAAATAACCGCTAAGGCGGTTATTTTTTTGGGTGAGGGGGAGTCTTTCCTTTAAGTTTTGTTTTTATAGAGAGAGGAATCTTTCCTTCGACTAAAAATTTTTCGTCGCTCGGAGAGGAATCTTGAATCTTACAGATTCGGTACACCTTTTCTGTTTTTTGTTGTGATTACACAACAAAAAACTATCAAAGGTTTTCAAGTCCCCACAAAAGCTTTCCCAAAGCTTTTTTCCCGCAAACAAAAAATCACCCTAAAAAGGTGATTTTCTTTGTGCGCGGGAGAGGACTTGAACCTCCATGCCTTGCGGCACTAGCTCCTAAGGCTAGCGTGTCTGCCATTTCACCACCCGCGCAATTATTTGATGTCCAGTAGGGAATCTCTCCTTACAGGAGCAGTATAGGTTTTCCATTTTTTCGTAATAAGAATTACTCAAAAATAAGGAAGAACCTTTTCGCTCCCTACCCGAAAGTGCCTTTAAGTACTTTCTTGTACGGACAAATAAAAATTTTACTAAATTTTTATTTGTCCGCCCAGTAGGGATCGAACCTACGACCTTATCCTTAAGAGGGATCTGCTCTACCAGCTGAGCTATGGGCGGATTTATTTAACTAAAATCAACGAACTGCTGTATTAAAATACCAGAAAAATGTAATAAAATCAACTAAGCAGATAAAGTAAATGACCCCAAACGACTAAATCATGAGGGGTCATTATGTTTTCAGATTTTAAGCGGCGAATCTGCAACCGAATTTTTTTGTGGTTAGAATATTGACCTCGTCGGTGTTTAAGTCAATATCATCTTCGAATGGTACTAACTCAAGTTTTTTATCCCGAAAATTTGCGCACTGTGTCATGAGAAGCTTGAAAAAAACAATGTATTCCTCGAACGTTTCTAGGCTGAGGTGTTTGCCATCGTTGATAATATCAACAATGTACTTGTTTTTTAGTTCTTCAAAGCTCGTGGCGACGCCATGCTTTTCTGAGGGAAGAGTTATTTCATAATTGAATGTTTTCTTGCCCACAGAAACTTCTCCTTTGAAACGATCTGCACCAGTCATTTCGATTGACTGAATTATTTTAACTTTCATCTGAACCTCCATAATGAACATCTTGTCGCGAAATCCTCGCAACTGGAATTTTCCTCTATAATAACAGTATCATTATAATTTTATTTGTCAATAGGAGGACTCTTCCATTACATGGACAGTGTAGGTTTTCTAATTCCAAATTTTAAAAAACCCAACCGGTAAAAGTTGGGTGATTATAGGTCTAAACAGTTAGACCAAGTTGTTTAAGACTCTAATGATTTCTACTACCTACTTCAGAATCATCAACTTACCATTCGAGATTGTGAAGAGACTCCAGGCACCATTCTTCTTAACCCAATATAGATTGGCGGCGAATCTTCTGATGCTGCCATATTTTCTACGTAGTTTCTTCAATACATTTTCTGTTGTAATCATATGCACTTCCTTTCTTTCGATAGATATTATAGTACCTAACTAATTCTTGGGTAAAGAAACCAACTCAAAAATTCCTTAGATTTTATATCATAAAATAATAGACTTGCCAAGTTCGTTCTGAATTTCTGTGCCCGGAGTGGGGAATCTCTCCCTCGACTAAAACTTTTTCGTCAAAAAGTTTTGTCTGGGCACCGGCTCACGGCCTCGCTTGCTAGCTTGGCATCGTTCCGCCGTTCGAGTCCCAACGTAAGTGCTCCCCAGCACTTACTCTCCGGACAAAAATAAAACACCTTATCGGTGTTTATTTTGTGCCCGGAGTGGGACTCGAACCCACATCCCTTACGAGACACGATTTTAAGTCGTGCGCGTATACCATTCCGCCATCCGGGCAATTATCAAATTATATCTTACGAATTTGATTTTGATAAGAATCAAACCATTGCCCGGCTGTCGGCCTCCTCGCAGACTCGGATGAAATACAAAGCAGTTTGTATTTCATCCATCCGGGCAATTATCAAATTATAACTAATTTTCTGTCTAATAGTTTTCACTATTATTGAGGCGTAGGGCGGAATCGGACCGCCGTATAAAGATTTTGCAGATCTTTGCCTTACCACTTGGCTACTACGCCGAACCTCTATCTTAATTTTTTATTGTGATTTCGTCAATTCTTTGGCGGTGTTTTTCTCCACGATCAATATCAAAATGGAAGAAAGGCATCCGACCGGTCTTCACTTTTTTATTTATAAATTCACGAAAGTCACCTAGCTGTCGGCGAGCAAACTCCAAAGCTGCTTCTTGTTTGCTTTCTGGTAGGACAGTGAAAAGAATTGTCGCCTCGCGTGCTTCGTTGCCTATTTTTACATCGGTTACGGTTATTAGTGACTGACCAGAAGACTCTCTTTGTAAAAATTCAGCGGCCCAGCGCTTGATTTGGTCTTTCAGTTTGTCGTCTTTGAAGGCACTAGCTTTGAATGTATTTTCCATTATTTTTGTATTATAGTAAAAGCTATTAATTTATCTCCTGGGGCGGGAGTAATCGCTGACTGTAGCTGGCAACCAAATTCCACTCCAGATCTAACCTCGCTAGTCTTTTCTTTCATTTGCTGTAATTCCCGGATCTTGCCACGACCAACCTCCACCTCATTTCTCATTATTTTTATTTCATCACCAATTCTGATTTCTCCTTCTTCCACTCGGGCTCCGATTATATTTCTATCTTTGATAACACTAAAAAATTTTAGTACCTTGGCTCGGCCGGTCATTTCCTCCACATTTATTTTTGGGGTTTTTGATTCTGCCATTTCTACGAGCCACTCTGTTAGTTTGTAAATAATATCAAATATTTTAATTTTAATTCCCGTCTTCTCAGCAGAGGCTAGAGCCTTGGAATCTACTTTGACGTTGAAACCAAGTACGAGGGAATCAGGTTTTCCAGCGAGCAAGTTGATATCGTTTTCAGTAATATCACCGACGCCAAAACTGACAATTTTTACCTTCATTCTGTCGGTTTTAATTTTTTCTAGTTCATGTTCAATCCCTTCGATTGACCCCGTCACATCGGCTTTGATCACTACATTGATTATTCCCGTATTTTCGTCGGTCTCTTCAGTTATTTCTTTTTTAATTATTGGTTCATTGTACTCGGAGACATATTTCAAGGCTTCTTCTTTGTCGGTAAAAGTTAAGAATTTATTTCCCACTTTTGGAAGGGAATCAAAGCCGATAATTCTGATAGGAGAAGAAAAAGTCGCAGTGTCGATTTTTTTACCTAAAAAATCCTCCATAATTCTGGTTGGAGCAAGAGCTTTGCCGGAAGCCACAAACATACCGCTTTTTATGGTACCGTCTTTTATAATCATTGTTGCAAGTATCCCTTTCTTTTTATCCATATTAGCCTCAATCACAACACCTTCAGCGTTTCTTGAAGAGTCACCTTTGAGCTCTTCCACTTCAGCCACGAGTAGCATCAAATCCATGAGATCATCCACACCTTGGCCAAATTTGGCTGAAATGGGGACAAAGGGAACGGTACCGCCAAAACCTTCGAGATAAATCTCATTTTCTGCTAGGTTGGCTTTTGTCCTATCAATATCCGCGCCTGGTTTATCGATTTTATTTATTGCTACAATCATTGGGG
>Ga0247842_10004379_pt1 | contig 17788 bp, 12 predicted proteins | sample LaCruzMarch2015__3_FD_192411 | JGI IMG/M metagenome (GOLD analysis project Ga0247842, IMG submission 192411) | Freshwater microbial communities from meromictic Lake La Cruz, Castile-La Mancha, Spain - LaCruzMarch2015_19m | ecosystem: Environmental > Aquatic > Freshwater > Lake | place: Spain...
TCCCGTAGGAGATCCCGGCGCTGCTGTGCGATTTTTTCATTCATAAGCCGAATATGTCTCGCTCCTAGACACTTTCAAGGAAAAACTCCCTCTTATCGGATCTTTATAATTCTGCCGTCATGCACCCAGCTCGATTCTGCGTGCCGGCAAATTCCGCTGCGGCGACTTCCGGGTACCCGGTTATTTGTCGGCTGTTCCACCGCCGTCCCCGCCGGGCGCTCCGTCCTGGAGCCCGCGGGCAAAGATCGGGTAGAGCGGGACGCTGGCAAAGAGGATGATCATCGCGCTGCGGGTCAGGTTGGCATCCGAGCCGGCGACGACCCAGAGGCAGTAGATGCTCACGACCGCGACGATTCCGACGACCAGGTAGTGGTGCCAGCGGTTTGTGCCGGCAAGGTTTCCGATCTTCAGGAAGGCGACGCCCGAGTACATGTACGGCAGGATTGTGAGGATAATTGCCATGTCGATGATCTCGTTAAATTGCTCGCTGATCGACGGCGAGGCGGTGAGGACGACGATCAGCGACATCAGGACGCCGGTGATCAAAAAGTTCAGGCGCGGAATCCCCCGGGCGTCGAGGCGGCTGAAGATTTTCGGGAACAGCCCGTCGCGGGCGGCGGCGGCGGCGGACTGGCTGATCGTGAGCGTCCAGCCGACGAGCGAGGAGCCGGCTTTGAAGATGGCGCAGAGGGCGATGACCACGGCGCCGGCCGGGCCGATGACCTTGGCGGCGGCATCGGCGAACGGGGCGGAAGATTTGGCGAGCTCTTCGGCCGGCATGATGCCCATCAGGACGGTGCAGGTCGACACGTAGAGGAGGCCGGCGATGACGAGGCCGATCATCGTCGCCAGCGGCACGTTGCGCTTTGGGTTCTCGATCACGTCCGAGGCAACCGCCGCGCTTTCGACCCCCATGAATGCCCAGAGCGCAAAGGCCGCGCTCGTCGAGATCGCATCCCAGCTGGATTCGTGGTGCGGGTTCCAGCTTCCCCAAAACGTTTGCGGATTGAACCAGATCCACCCGCAGAAGGCGATCGCGAGCAGTGGGATCATCGCAAGGACGGTTCCCCAGCCGGTAAAAAATCCCACCCAGCGGGGTCCTGCTAGGTTGATGGCCGTGGCGACCCAGACGATCCCGATGGTGAAGACGGCCGCGCGGGTGGATCCGCCGAGGGCGGGGATGAGCTCGATGAAGTAGCCGGTGACGGTTGTGGCGACCGCGATGTTGCCGACGAGGTTTGCCGACCAGTAGATGTAGTTTGTCTGGAACCCAAGGTAGGGCCCGAGCGCCTCCCTGGCATATGCGTACGGGCCGCCTGCCTCCGGCTTGATGGCCCCCAGCATCGCAAACATCAGCCCGATCGCCGCAGCCCCGATCCCCGCAACCACCCACCCGATGATCGAGATGCTCCCGACTGAGGCCATGCTCACCGGCAGGAGAAAAATCCCGGTCCCCACCATGTTGACAAGAACGAGGACGGTCGCCATTGCCAGGCCCATTTTCTTTTTGCCGGTGATCATTGGATATGAGCTGTGCCCGCCACCCATCCCGGCGGCAAGGTTTTCCAAAGCATCACATGGTCACTTCGCCGCGGCACCTTCGAATTCCTCCGGGAATTTGGCGAGGAAGCTTTGGGTCGGCCACGAGCAGGCCTCGCCGAACGCGCAGATCGTGCGGCCCGCAATGTTGTCGGCGATATTTTTCAGGTTTTTCGGGTCCTCCGGGCGGCCGCCGCCGTCGAGCATGCGGGTCGTCATCTTCGACATCCAGAGGCTGCCCTCGCGGCAGGGGGTGCACTGGCCGCAGCTCTCGTGCGCGTAAAACTGGTTCAGGTTGTTGAGCGCCCAGACCATGTCCCGCGAGTCGTCCATGACCATCACGCCTCCGCTGCCGACCATGGTGCCGACGGCCTGAAGCGTCGCGGCGTCCATAACGACGTCGAGCATCGGCACGTCTTTGTCCACCAGGGCGCCATCTGCGCCCTTCACTTTGATTTTGTAGACCTCGTCCGCGCGCATGATCTTGGCCGAGCTGCCGCCGGGGATCACCGCCTTGAGGGTGCGTCCGGGTTTGAGGCCGCCGCAGACATCGAAGATGAGCTCGCGCAGGGTGACCGCGCCGCAGGGGATCTCGTAGAAGCCCGGGCGCATCACGTCCCCGCTCACGCACATCGTGCGCGTGCCGCCGTCCCCCGGGGTCCCCATCTTGGCGTATTCCGCAGCGCCGAGGCGGAGGATGTGGGCGACGTGGCAGAGGGTCTCGACGTTGTTCACGATTGTCGGCTTCATGTAGAGCCCGAGGACGGCCGGGAAGTACGGCGGCTTGATCCGCGGGTACGGGCGCTTGCCCTCAAGCGACTCGAGCAGGCTGGTCTCCTCGCCGCAGATGTAGGCTCCGGCGCCTTGGTGCACGTAGATGTCGAGGTCGAACCCGGACCCAAGGATGTTTTTGCCGAGAAATCCCTTCACGCGGGCCTCCTTGATCGCGTTCCAGACGATCTTTGCAGCATGTGGAAACTCGCAGCGGATGTAGATGTACGCGAGGTGGGTATTTGTCGCGAAGGCCGAGATCGCGAGCCCCTCGACGAGCTGGTGGGGGTCCTGGTGAAGGATGTAGCGGTCTTTGAACGTGCCGGGCTCGGACTCGTCGCCATTCACCACGATGTAGTGCGGCTTGCCGTCGTCGTGGCGGATGAAGCTCCACTTCGTGCCGCACGGGAACCCCGCGCCTCCGCGGCCGCGCAGGTTCGCCGCCTTCACCGCGTCGATGATCTCGCTGGGCTTCATGGCGAGCGCCTTCTTCAGCGAGGCATACCCGCCGTTGGCCAGGTACGTCTCGATGTCGGGCGCGTAGCCCGGCTTGCTGATATTTTCAAAAATGATGCGCCGCTCTTTCGGGTGCGGGGTCGGAAGAAGTGTGGCCATGGCTATTTCAGTTTTTCGACGATGCGCGCGACGTCATCGATCCGGATGTTTTCGACCAGATCGTCGTTGATCAGGGCCACGGGCGCGCTCCCGCAGCTGGCCAGGCACTCGACAAACTCGACGCTGAACTTCCCGTCCGCCGTCGTCGGCGGCGCGCTGCCAAACCCGTGGTGTTCGGCATGCGGGTCCAGCCCGACCGCCTCGCAAAATTTCTCCTTCACCTCGTAGCCGCCGGCCATCGCGCAGGCCAGCGTCCGGCAGACCCGGATAACCGTCTTCCCGGCCGCCTCCCGGCGGAACCACGGATAGAATGTCACGAGCTCCAAGATGTTGATCGGCGTGAGCTCCAGCTTGGCCGCAATCCACTCGACCCCGGTGTCGTCGACAAATCCGAACTGGTTTTGCCAGTGGTGGAGCAGGGGCAGCGCCGCGCTGCGTTTCGAAACCGGATAGTGGCTGACCAGTTCGTCCGCCTCCGCCTCAAAGGCGGGCGAAACCAGGTCGGCTTGGCGCGTCGTCATCTCGATCATCACGTGAGTTCTCGTTTTTTACTACGCCCGCATCAAGCAAAACGATTCGCAATTTTGCGGGTCCGGGTTTTCTTACTTCTGAGAATACCGGCGGACGCCATCCCAGTCGCCGCCGTCCTCGATGCTTCTGCGGATTCGTTCTGCGAGCTGGATGGACGGCTCGTCGAGGTGCTCCCACGGGGCCAGGCGCTGGAGGGCCGCCTCGAAATCGCGCTGGAGAAACGCTCCGAAGGCGGCCGTGTAGCTCTCTGCCGCCTCGACCGCCGCCCGGGTGGCGCTGGCGCGGAAATCCAGGAGCTCGTAGATGTCGAGGGGGGCGGAGCGGCCGGCGACGGCCACCCGGTCGAGCCAGCGCCACACGAAGTCGGCATCCCCTGCGGCCTCGCGGAAGGTCGAGCTCGCAAGGATGTGGCTTCCGTACTTTTTGTTGAGGCTTTCGAGCCGGCTGGCAAGGTTCACGCAGTCGCCGATGGCGGTGTAGGAAAACCGGTTTGACGTTCCCACGTTCCCGACCAGGCACTCCCCGCTGTGGAGGCCGACCCGTACCGAGAACGAGCTGCCCCGCGATTTCATCGCAGCGTTCGCGTTCAGGGCGGCCTTGCAGGCTGCGGAGGCCGGGTTGGGGAGCCTGGCGGGCGCGTTGAAAAGCGCCATGATCCCGTCGCCCATGAACTTGTCGATCACTCCTCCGTTCGCCTCGATCGCCCGGCCGAAATCCTCAAAGTACGAGGTAAGGGTATCGACCGCATCCTCCGGCGGGTTGGTCTCCGCATACGCCGTGAACCCGGCGAGGTCGCAGAAAAGGAGCGCGACCTGCCGCCTCTCCCCGCCCAGCTCGGCGACCCCTCCGCTCTTGATGAGGTCGCGGACGAGATCGACCGGAACGTAGTGGGAAAACGATTGGATGCCGGTGCGGAGGAGCTCGATCGATTCGGAGAGCGTGCGGATTTCGCGCACGTCCGAGCGGGGCATCGGGTGCGGACTGAGGTCGAAATGGCTGATCCTTGCCACGGCCTTCGCCAGCGCACCCAGAGGGCCGGCAATCTTGCCTGCCAGAAGGAATCCGACAACGAGCGAGACAGCCAGCGCGACAAGGGCTGCGATTACCCCGTGTTTGATGATCCGCTCCTGCGCGCCAAACGCCTGGTTCCGGCTGAAAATAATGGCGCTCACGCAGTCGAGGTCGCCGGGGACTTTCGCCCGCCGGACGCCGGCGACATACGTGTCGCCCTCCACCGGAAAATCCATCCGGAGATGTCCGCCGTTGTTTCGCAGGTCCTCCCAGACCCCCTTGCTCTCGAGCTTTTCCCGGATCTGCGCGATGATCGGGTTCGCGTGGAGGTCTTTTGCCGAGGCGATAATGTGCCCGCGGATCGAAAAAACCAGCGTGTCGCCCTGGAACTCCTGCTTCAGCTCCTCCAGGTAGTCGGTGACATCCCGGAGCAGGAAGTCCACGGAGAACACTCCCAGCAACGTGCCGTCATCCGCACGGACCGCTTTGGTGACGCTGATCCCCGGGCCGTCGCCGTCGGCAAATTCATACGGGGGCGTCCAGACCATCCCCCCATTTTCCTTGGCCAGTTGAAACCACTGCCGCTCGCGGGAGTCGAACGCCTTGGGCATGCTCGCGCGGTCGAGCGGCTCCAGCCCGCCGTCCGGGCCGACCCGCCATTCCTGCGGCAGGCTTCCCGGCCGGGAGATGTTGATCACGATCCCGTCATCCTCCGCCCAGGCTCCGGCGTACCTGCCGTCCGGATACCCGAAGCTGATCCAGTTGATGCCCTCCTCAAATTCGAGCGTCTCAGCCAGCGTGCGCGCGACCGTGAGCGGGTCGCCGGTTGGAAACGAGCCGTTGCGCATCCGCTTGGCCAGCGAGAGGAGCAGACGGTCCGACGGCTCAAAGAGGTCCTCGACGCGGCTGGTGACGGCATCCAGCGTCGTCTCGATCTGCTGCTCGAGCAGCGCGCGGATCACGGTGCCGAGCGCATGGACGCCGATCCAGGTGGTGCTGACGCTCGAGGCCACGATGAGGCCCAGGATCGCCGCCAGCAGGAGCGTGCGGAACGAGATGCCCCGGCGGGGCCGGGGAGGGGAGGCGTTCGGGGGAGGGTTCATCGCGGGGAGGGTTTCGGGGGGGAGCCCTTTGAGCCGCTCATGCGGGGGATCAGCTTCGGCCGCCACTGCGGGTCGGCGACCGTGCCGGTCGAGACGTATTCAAAAAGTTTGCTCACCGGGTAGAAGACGATCCCCGGGATCCCCCGCGCGTTGATCCGCATGCTCATGTCGAGCTGGCTGGTCATAAAGGAGATGTCTCCCGCCCCGAACATGCTGAACCCGGCGCCCTCGATCACCAGGTTCCTGGTGTTGATGATTTCGTCGGCGGCCGTGAAGTCCGCCGTCGCGAGGCGCGCGGTCTGGTAGCCCGCACCCGGCAGGAGGCCGCCCAGAATGTCGGAAAACGGTCCGAGCACGGGGATCGCAAAGACGTTGCCGTCCTCGACCCGAATGCTCCCCGAGCCGGTCATCAGGTTCTCCTGGCCCATGCGCGCCTGGAATTTGTAGCTACCGCTCATGACTCCCTTCGAGTCGTCGTAGTCGAAGTAGAGCTTGGTGAGCTGGGCAAAGTTCACGCGGCTCATCTTCACGTCGGCGCCGAACGTCGGGTCCTTGTCGTCGATCGAGACGAGGGCTTTAAGCTCGACGTTCCCACCCATGAGCGCGGCGCGACGGATGTCGGCGCGCACCTTCGTGCCGATCACGTCCACCTTCGCCGAGGTCTTCCCGAAGCGGAGGGTCTTGCCCAGCAGGTCGTATTCGAGCCCGCCGGCGGATTCGATGCCGATCGCCAGGTCATTTTTTGTCGCATCCTTCAGGTGGACCTTCCCCTGAACGGTCGCGGAGGGCGGGGTGCGGAAACGGTACGGCTTCACCGCCTCCGCGATCTTCGGATCGATCCACATGAGGACATCGTACGGGACGAGGGTCGACCGGATCTCGCTCAGCCGGGCCTCCTGGAGACCGACATCGTAGGCGAACGATCCGGTCCCCCGGCCGGCGCCGGTCGCGACACGGAAATTTTTGTACGTCACGCAGCGGTGGCCGATTTCGAATTGCGACTCGGCGCTGTCGAGCCACGACCCGCGCATCGCCGTGCGGCCGAGGCGCAGCCTGCCCTGCCCGCGCAGGCTCGCAAAATCCAGCTTCTCCCCGCGCAGGGAAACCTCGACATCAGGCGGGTCGGCAAATTCCATCCGCTCGATGAACTCGCGCGTCTTGGGATCAAAGAGCGGGAGGAGATCGGTCGGCCGGATCGTCGTCCTCGCCTGGATCCGGATGTCCTGCGGAGCGATCCAGACCTGCCCGCTCAGGACTCCCTCGCCGACCGAAACCCGGATGTCCCGCGCGTAGAGGCGTCCTTCCTTCCACGCAAATTCCAGCCCGGCATTTCGGAACTTGGCGCCCCGAAATTCGACCGCCTGCGCCGCGAACGCGCCGGTCACGTTGAAGGCGGGCTTCCCGTTCAGCCCGGACACGGAAAACTCGGCGTCGAGCTCGGGAGGCTTGCGGAACTGCAGCGAACGCAGGCTTTCGGAGGACTGGGCGGCAAGGACGAGGAACGGTTTCGGATCCAGCGTCGACAGGAGCGACCCCTCGGCCATACCCCTGTTGAGATCGCACTCGAGCGAGGCGTTAAAGGATCCAGCCGCATCGGAGAGCAAGAACTTCGGAATTTGCAAGGTCCCGCGCTCGAAGGATCCTTGAACCTCGGCGGCCCTCAGCGACCAGCCCTCGCCTGCGATCGCCCCGGATCGCAGCGAAAACGCCTCAACTTTCAGCGAGCCCGGATCCGCCAGGTCGGCGTCAATCGTGGCGCGCAGGACGGGGGGGCCGCCGGGATAGTGCAGCTTGGCGAGTTCGTCCAGAATCCGCTCGGCGGCCACGGTGTTGCCGCCTCCCTGCTCGGGTGGCTGGGAGCGGAACGTCGAGGGGTTTAGGAATTGGCCCGTGACCTCCACCCGGATGCCCTCCACATAACCTTCGAAGCGGCTCAGCCGGAGGCTGTCGCCCAGAAGAATCACGTCGGCACGGACGTTGGTCAGGTCGAGCCGGGGGGCGTTCGCCGCGCGCCCGACCGGGATCGAGACCCCGGCATTGGTGAGGGCCAGCTTGTCCACCACGACGCTCCCTCGCGTCAGCTCGCTCAGGTTCAGCGAGAGCGACGTGTCGCTGATCGTCGTGATCAGGCGTCCGCCCTCGGCCCGGCTCCGGACTTCGATGCCCTTCGCCTGCAGCCCGGAGAACGGGTCCAGCGCCAGCCGTCCGATCGTCACGTCGAGCGAGTCGCTGCTCAGCGCCCGCGCGAGCGCCTCCCGGGCCCCAAAGCCGATCCCGTACTCCCTCAGGTAAAACGCCACCGCCGGGATCCCCAGGAAAACGAGCACCAGCACAAGGCGGATGGCATTCTTTCCGATAAAATGGATGGCCGGGTGGACTTTCATCGAGCCGGTCATTCAAGCAGAGACGTGGCGCTCAGCACAGCGGAGAATCCTCGCCGCCCCATGGAATTTTGTGTCAGGACAGCCCTTCTCCGGCGGGGAGGGCGGAGAGATCGTCTTCGGAGAGCGCCCGCTTCTGGCGGATCGGGACCCCCTGGCGGGCGAGAAAGCAGAGGCTCTTCTCGATGGTCGAGAGCTCCCGCATTTCGAGCGTCACCGACATTTCTTTCCAAGCCCCGCACCCGGCGATCACCGCCGGCCAGTCGATCGTTCCCACCCCGATCGCCTGGTGGCTGTCGCGGTCCCCCCGGTTGTCGTTCCAGTGCATGTGCAGCACCGAGGCCGACATGCCGCGCATCCACGCATCCGGGCTGAAGTGGCTGTGGGCATGCGCGTGCGCGACGTCGAGGCACATGCCAAACCGGTCGTCCTGGACCAGGTCAAAAAGCTCGCTGAAGATCCCCCAGTCCTCCTCCCATTGGTTCTCGAGGCAGAGCGATATCCCGGGGTAGCTGGCCAGCGCATAATGCCAGAACTCCGCGTGCGCCCGCAGGAATTCCTTCCGGTACCGGCCCACCCGGACCATCGGGTTGAACCCGAGGTGGAACACAATCTTTTCGCACCCGATCTTGAGCGCTGTGAGGATGTCGGCCTCGATCCGGCTCTGCGAGAGAGCCGCGATCCGCCGGTCCTCGCTGTGCAGGGCCAGATCGATGAAGGCCCCGTGCATGGTTTTGGACAGGGGGAGGCCGGACAGCTCGGCTTCGATTTCTGATTCCAGTTGCGCGCGGGCTTCCACGTCGTTGAGCGCCTGACCGCCGATAAACGCGGTGATCTCAATGCCCAGCTCGTTTTTGCAGGCAAAGGCAATGCGCTCAGCGCGATGCTGCGCACCCACTGGAATAAAAAATGAAAGTTCCGTTGCCATGTTTGCTCAACCGCCGCACATGCCCTGTTCCCCAGATCCCCAGCCGGCTCGAGCGGCCTCGCGGAGGCAGCCTTCCCGACACATGTGATTTCTCAATATTCTTCGCGTGACTTGCCCGGTCAAGTGATTTCCGCCTTTCATCCTGCCAGGAAAGCTGATACCGACTGCGCACATGAGTTGCCATCTCACCCGGGTCGTTTTGTTGATTCCCGTCATCTTTCTTGCCGCTTGCGAAAAACCGAAGCCGGCCGTTCCGCCGGTCTTTGTGACCTTTACCCAGGCGATCCAGCAGGACGTCGTCGCCACGGGCCAGTGGGTCGGCCTGCTCGACGGGTTCCAAAATGCGGACATCCAGGCGCAGGTGACGGGCTACCTCCTCACCCAAAACTATAAGGAGGGCTCCGCGGTGAAAAAGGGGGAGCTTCTTTTCACGATAGACCCGAGGCCGTTCCAGGCCGCCCTCGCCCAAGCGCAGGCGAACTACGCGCGCTCGGTCGCCCAGGCCCAGCTGGCGCAGATCACGCTCGAGCGCCAGGCCCAGCTCTACAAAACCAAGGTCATCAGCCAGCAGGAGTACGACACGTCGTACCAGGACACCCAGGCCTCCCTGGCCGCTGCGGCCGCCACGCAGGCCCAGATGCAGGCCGCCCAGGTGAACCTCGACTACTGCACGATCTCCGCGCCGTTCGATGGGATCGTCGGCGTCGCCCAGGCCCAGATCGGCGACCTCGTCGGACCGGGCGGAAAAACCTCGACCCTCACCCAGATCTCCCAGGTGGACCCGATGAAGATGAATTTTTCGATCACCGAAGCCGAGTACCTCCAAGCCGCCCCTCTTCTCGCCGAGCTCCAAGCCGGGGCGGTGGAAGCGCGCGAGGCAAAAATCGACCTCTCCCTCGCCGATGGATCCGTTTACGTCCACAAGGGGAAGTTCGATTTTGTCAACCGCCAGGTCAGCACCACGACCGGAACGATCCAGATCACCGCCCTTTTCCCGAACCCCGGCAGCGTCCTCCGACCGGGGCTCTTTGGACGCGTGACCGCTCCCGTCCAAAAGCTCGACGGCGCGATCCTAGTCCCGCAGGCGGCCACGGTCGAGCTCCAGGGCAACTACTTTGTCGGAATCCTCCAGCCCGACAGCACCGTGAAGCCGACCCCAATCGTGCTCGGGCCGGTTCAGGGCCAGCTCCAGGTCGTGAAGGGGGCGGTCAAAGCCGGCGATAAGGTGATCGTCGGAGGCATCGAAAAGGCCCGGCCCGGCGTGAAGGTCATCGCCAAACCTTACGAGGCCCCGACCCCGGTCCCCGCCAAATAACCTATGTCGAACTTTTTTATCCGCCGCCCGATCGTGGCGATGGTGATCGCGATCATCACCGTCATCGTCGGCATCGTTTCGATGGCCGGGCTGCCGGTCTCGCAGTTCCCGAATATCGTCCCCCCCCAGATCCAGGTGCAGACGACCTACGTCGGGGCGGACGCGCTCACCGTCGAGCAGTCGGTGGCCACCCCGATCGAGCAGCAGATGAGCGGAGTCGAGGGCATGGATTACATGTACTCGATCAATGCCAACAACGGCATGATGACGCTCAACGTCATCTTCGGAACCGACACGGTTCCCACCACCGACCAGATCCTCGCGCAGATGCGGCAGACCCAGGCCTCCTCGCAGCTTCCCTCGGATGTCCGGAACTTCGGCCTCACCGTCGAGCAGGCACTCTCGTCTCCGCTCGGGGTCTTCGCTCTCTACTCGCCGAAGGGAACCTACGATCCGACGTTCCTGGCAAACTACGCGTATATCAATATCAACGACCCGCTCACCCGCGTGAACGGGGTCGGCAGCGTGAGCATCTTCGGGGCCGGGGAATACGCGATGCGGATCTGGGTCCAGCCGGACCGCCTCGCCACGCTCAACATCACCGTGCCCGAGGTGATCAACGCGGTGAACGCCCAGAACAACGTGAACCCGGCCGGCCAGATCGGCGGCGAGCCGGTCCCGCCCGGGCAGGTCTTCACGTTCACCGTCAATACCACCGGCCGCCTCGTCACCCCGGAGGATTTTGCAAACATCGTGATCCGGGCAAACGAGGACGGGTCGATCGTGCGGGTGAAGGATGTCGCCCGCGTGGACCTGGGCGGCCAGATCTACAACCTCCAGGGGCGCTTCAACGGGCAGAATGCCGCCATCGTCTGCGTATACCAGCTCCCCGGCTCGAATGCGGTGGATACCATGAAGCAGGTCCGGGCGCTCTTCGAGCAGCAGGCCAAGCAGTTCCCGGAGGACTTCCAGTACGAGGTCGCCCTCGATACCACGCTCGCGATCACCGAGGGTATGAAGGAGATCGTGCAGACGCTCTTCGAGGCGATGATCCTCGTCATCATCGTCGTCTTCATCTTTCTGCAGGGCTGGCGCGCGACGCTCATCCCGCTCATCGCCGTTCCGGTCTCGCTCATCGGCACGTTTGCGCCCTTCCCGATCCTCGGGTTTTCGATCAACACGCTCTCGCTCTTCGGGCTTGTGCTCGCGATCGGGCTCGTCGTCGATGATGCGATCGTCGTGGTGGAGGCGATCGAGCACCATATCGAGGCCGGGCTTTCACCGAAGGACGCCGCCTTCAAAGCGATGGCCCAGGTCTCCGGCCCCGTCGTGGCGATCGCGCTCATCCTGGCAGCGGTGTTCATCCCGACGGTATTTATCCCGGGCATCACGGGCGCGATGTACCAGCAGTTTGCCGTGACCATGGCGGTCTCCGTGCTCATCTCTGCCTTCAACGCGCTGTCGCTCAGCCCGGCGCTCGGCGCGCTTCTCCTGCGCCCAAAAAAGGAGGCGAGGGGTCCGCTCGGGGCGTTCTTCCGCGGGTTTAATAACCTGTTTGGGCGGGCGACCGACGGCTATGTCGGGATCTGCCGCGCGCTCATGCGCAAGTTTGTGATCAGTCTCTTCCTGCTCGCCCTCCTGGCGCTGGCCGGGTTTGGCCTGGGTGCCCGGATGCCAACCGGATTCATCCCCGAGGAGGATCAGGGCTACCTGTTTGGAGTCATCCAGCTGCCGCGCGCCTCCTCGCTGCAGCAAACTGCCGCCGTCTCCGGCGAGGTGGAGAAGATCCTGGAGAAGATCCCAGGGGTCGAACATGTCACCTCGATCATCGGATTCAACCTGCTCAGCACCGTCCAGAGCACGTATACTGGATTTTTCTTCATCGCCATGGACGAGTGGTCGAAGCGCACGACCCCCGAGCTCCAGATCGATGCCCTCCAGGCGACGATCAACAAAGAGTTCGTCCAGCTCTCGAAACCCACCGCCGCGTTTGCCTTCCCTCCCCCCGCGATCCCCGGCATCGGAACTGCCGGCGGGGTCACGTTTATGCTCGAGGACCGGATGGGCAAAGATGTCGAGTTCCTCGCCAAAAACACCGAGCTCTTCATGACGAAGGCGAAGGAGCGCCCGGAGCTCACCGGGCTCTTTACGACCGCGCTCTGGGACGTCCCCCAGATCTTCCTCGATGTGGACGAGGCCCAGGCGATGATCCAGGGGGTCAGCCTCGCCGATGCCTACCAGACGATCCAAACGTTCCTCGGCGGCTACTTCGTGAACTACTTCAACCGGTTCGGCCTCCAGTGGCAGGTCTACATCCAGGCCGAGGGCGAGTTCCGCACCGACATCAGCAACCTCGGCCTCTTCTACGTCACCAACGACAAGGGGCAGGCGGTGCCGGTCAACTCGTTCATCCGCGAGAAGAAGTCGTTCGGCCCGGAGTTTACCATGCGTTACAACATGTTCCGCTGCTCGCAGATCAACGCCTCCGTCTCGCCTGGCTACTCGACCGCCCAGGCGATGCGCGCGCTCGAGGAGGTCTTCGCCCAGAACATGCCTCAGGGCATGGGGTACGACTATTTCGGGATGTCCTACCAGGAGCAGCAGGCCGCCCAGGGGGTCCCTCCGGCCGCCATCTTCGGCCTCTCGCTCCTCTTCGTCTTCCTCATCCTGGCCGCCCAATACGAGAGTTGGTCGCTGCCGTTCAGCGTCCTTCTCACCACCCCGATCGCCGTCTTCGGCGCGTTCGCCGGCCTCACAATCCGCGGGATGCAGGACAACCTCTACGCCCAGATCGGGCTCGTCATGCTCATCGGGCTTTCCGCGAAAAATGCGATCCTCATCGTCGAGTTTGCCAAGGATGAATACGAGAAGGGATCGACCGCGATGGAGGCCGCCCTCGCCGGGGCCAAGCTCCGACTCCGCCCGATCCTCATGACCGCGTTTGCGTTCATCCTCGGCACCGTCCCGCTCGCGATCGCGTCCGGCTCGGGGGCCGTCTCCCGACGGGTCCTCGGCACCACCGTCATCGGCGGAATGCTTGCCGCCACCCTGCTCTCCATCTTCCTCATCCCGGCCTGCTTTTACGTCGTCGAACGATTTTTTGCCGGACGCAAAGAGGAAGCTCCCACGCCGCCCGCTGAAAAACCGCCTGCCGACAAGCCGCCGGAGCCCTGAGTTTTTTTCCATCCATGAGCCAGATGCATCCCACCGAACCGGCTGCCATCCCTGACCATGCAGCCCCCTTCACGGGCCGCAAAAGCGCCTTCGCCACCCTGCTCCTCGGCCTCCTCCTCTGCTCGTGCGCCTCGAACGACGGGCCGGACTCGTCCACCAACTACGCCACCGCCTACCTCGGGCCGAACGGCGAGATCCTCTACTACAACGCGCCGGGCGGAAAAAAGAAGAAGGCCGAAGCCTCGCCTCCGGCTCAGCCCCCCTGGTCGTGGTCCGGGGACGGCGTCCCGGGCAGCCCTTCCATCGTGATCGACCTCAGCAACCAGACTGCCTACTTCTATAAAGGCGGCGTCGAGGTCGGAACCGCCCCCGTCTCGACCGGCCGCGAAGGCTACAGCACCCCGACCGGATCATTTTCCGTGACCCAAAAAAATGCCGACCACATCTCGAACCTCTACGGCGATTACGTCGACTCCAACGGCGACGTCGTGGTCAGAAATGTCGGCATCAACAAGGATAAGCGCCCGCCCGGGACAAAGTTCCGCGGGGCCCCCATGCCGTACTTTATGCGCGTCACCGGCGCCGTCGGCATGCACGCCGGCTACCTCCCCGGCTACGCCGCCTCCCACGGATGCATCCGCCTCCCGCAGGGCGCCGCAGAAAAGTTTTTTGCCCACGCCCCGCCCGGAACCCCGGTTCGGATCGTACATTGAAAAGATGGTGGAGGATAGGGGGGTCGAACCCCTGACCTCGTCATTGCGAACGACGCGCTCTACCAACTGAGCTAACCCCCCAACGAAAGCGAGAAAGGTACCGTGACGCGGATCGAAAGGTTGGTCAATCGGGAAATTATTCCCGTTTAAACCTTGCGCATCCCCCGCCAACCCGCCACATTCCCTTGTCCGCTACGACCCTATCGTCCAGCGGTTAGGACACTGCCCTTTCACGGCGGTAACACGGGTTCGAATCCCGTTAGGGTCGCCACTCTTTTCGAGTGGCATTTCCCTCTGTAAGCCCCATGAATAAAGGCTCTGCGGGCGATAATCCAAAAATCGTTTGGTGATCGTTGGTGGTCAAAAAGTGCCGTTTGAGGCCGTTTTTCGCTAGGGAAAATTAGGGAAAGATCGGGTGGAAAAATTCCTGGGAAACCCAGAAAAAGAGATATGTGGTTGTCCTGCTCACAATTCCTGAAGTTGCTCAACGCCTCAAAATCGGCGTTAGCACTCTTCGTCTGTATCGTCCAGAGCGCGTGTGAGTATCTTGCATCTCGCAAGACGAGAACGTGAGAGTGCAGTTGAGGTTCAGTGGCGCGATTCGAAGGGTGGAGGAATTCCATCAGACGAACGCCACATTCAGTCAGTCGCTTCTTTTCCCGCGCAACCAGTAGCGGAGACATGAATATCAACGCATCATCCACAGCAGATCTGTGCATGGCGATGATCTCCCGAGAAACCCCCAGATCTGCCAGTGCGGCAATCGAGACGCTCTTTGGGGGCGCAAATCCCAACTCAATCGCCAGCACCCCTCCTTTCCTCCGCCGGTCATCGACTGCTCTTGCAAGCGCGACAAACTCCTCGGGACTCAATGTGCTCCACGGCTCAACAGCTTTGCTTCCCGGAATGAGCCCACCAATGCGGGGGTGGGCTATGCGCTCCCCAGCCTCAGCAACCCACATCATGGAATCGAAGTTATCCCCGAAATAACCCAGCATTGCTTTGAGCGATTTCCGTACCACCAGACTGACCATCAGGCCACCCTCCTCTCCGATATACGATTACAAATCTATTGTGGTGCAGTGTGTGTGATGGCTTTTGTCCGGGGGAGGCGGGTCGGCTCAGATATCCTCCCCACCAATCGAAGCCAGCCAAGGTGCAGACCTGCCGAACAATGAATTGGACTGAAAACGGATGTCCTCATACCTGCTTCTTGGTTCTCCCCAGTGGTTTCGTCAATCGATTTTCACCATTCTTTCAATGGACAAACTGCCATCCGTTATGTCGTGGTCAACCGGGCATCGCTCATACATGGTCGAACGCTTTTCCGCGAGTGGTTCTGTTAACGCCTCGCTCGCAATTTGATTTTGGCAGCCATTCCCGAGAAGCACGAGCGCATTCAATAAAACAATCAATTGCGCTTTCAATAAGATTCCTGATAGCATATTCAAGAGAAAATGAAGACGCACGCACGTTTGGCCAAGGCACTTGATCTCGCGAGGAAGGCATCGCGCGAGCAGGTTGTGCGGGGCAAAGATCTCCCACCGGCGATGCGAACTTTTCTTATCAAGCAGGGATGCCTCTTGGAAATCATGAAGGGCTGGTATTTCCTGATTCCCCCTGACGCCCCAAGGGGAGAAACCGCGCTTTGGCATGCCAACTTCTGGTCGTTTTTGGGCCTCTACCTCGAAGACCGTGGCCCGTATTGCCTGAGCCCGGAAATCTCGCTGGACCTGCTGAGTGGAGAAACCTCAACCCCGGTTCAAGTGACGGCATTATTGGAGTCCGGAGGAAACAATGTGACCACGCTCAGGTTCTCCGACACGGGGATCACAACCTCCCTTCTCACTTACAAGGCCCGGCTCCCGGCCCACCCGGTCGTCCTGCGCGGTCTGCGCCTGATGCCGCCGGGACATGCTCTGGCACGAGCTACTCCGACGTATTTCCACACAAATCGCGCACAGGCGGAGGTTTTGCTTCGGACGACTCCACCGGCGGAGCTGGCGTCGGACATTCTGGAAGTCGATACCGAAGCCGGGGCAGAACGCATCCTTGGCGGTCTTGTCTCCCTTGGTCTGAAAAACGCGGCCGATCAAGTGCGCGGCCTGATCGCCCTCACCGGTTGGGAGCGAGCAGTGAACCCCTTTCCAGATGCCAGTCCGCTGATTCCGGCCACCGTGCCGATCGTAAGCCCTCATGCCGACCGGATCCGCCTCCTGTGGCAGCAGATGCGCGGGCCGATTCTAGATCATTTTCCACCCGTCACAATTAAGCCGGAGTTTTCCGTATGGTTCGACCGCGCCAAAGAGCTGTATGCCTACGATGCCTATCACTCGCTTTCTATCGAGGGGTTTCAGGTCACCCCGGAACTGATTGCACGCATTGCAGCCGGCGGAGCGCCTGATAAGAAAAGCGAACAAGAGGAAAACAACCGGCTTGCAGCAAAAGGCTACAGCCTTGCGCATGCGTCGGTCATAGGAAGCATTCGAAAGATTTTTGGGGGAGAACCACCCGCCGAAGTCGTTGCTCGCGATCTTCCCTACTGGTATTCCGAACTCCACCGCCCGTTTGTCCAGGTCGGCAGGATGACGGCGTCCGATCTCTCGGGTTATCGCGAGCGTCCGGTATTTTTGAGAGGATCCCGGCATGTGCCCCCACATCACGGGCGTGCGGTCGTGGACAGCATGGAGGCATTCTACGCGGCGCTGCGCGAAGAGCCGTCCGCCGCCGTCCGGGCCGTGCTCGGACATTTCGTCTTCGTGTTTATCCATCCCTTCCCCGACGGAAACGGACGCATTGCCCGCTTCCTCATGAACGCCATGCTCGGCTCCGGGGGCTTTCCATGGACGATCCTCAGAGTCGGCCGACGAGCCCAATATATGGAATCGCTGGAGGAGGCCTCGGTAAATCGCAACATCTCCCCATTCACAAAATTCGTCTTGGAGGAAATGTCACTGACATGGTCAACCGAGATCGCAGAAGCTGAACGAAACATGAGAAGCCGGGAAGTTTGATCAAGAAAGGCGAAGCGGACACAAAACTCCTGTGAGGGAGGAGCAAGATTTGAATCACTGGTCCTTCAACCCGAACGCCTCCGGCATCTCCCGCACCCGCAGGTTGGCTGGCCATTCGTCCCAATTGCCACCGTGGGAGTCCCTGAGGCGTAGTTCCTTGCTACTCTCGAAAGGTCGACGTCCCAGTTGTTTGAGAAAAAATGCCACTTTCTTTTTCCGACACAAATCCCGCAACTCGCGTGCCCATTCCAAATGGAAAGGCCGGACCGCATCTTTCCGGCCGCTTTCTCCGCCCGCGATAAGCCAATCGATTCCGTCGAGATTGAGCGACCTCGGTGGAATTCTCTCCCAAAGGGGTTCAACCGAAAGGCCCCGAATCGCGGCAGGCACTTCGCGGAGTTCCTCGATGCGTGAAAGTTTGTCCGGCCCGGTGAGGGTCGTCATCGCACAAACATCCAAAGGGAACCCGCCAATCCGATCTCCGAAACGGGCCATGCGATCCGGGCGTTTGGTCAACCAAAGCCACATGTGCTTCTGCCCCTCTGGGGAACGAATCGGTTCGATGACCTAGTGTAGTGTCTCACAAACGACTGGAGTTATTTTGGGCCGCTTTGAGCGCGGGGCGGTGCACCCCGGCTTGATTTGCTCCAAAGTCTGACGACATCCCTTGAGTTTCTCGACGATGGATTCCAC
>Ga0247842_10004381_pt1 | contig 17783 bp, 13 predicted proteins | sample LaCruzMarch2015__3_FD_192411 | JGI IMG/M metagenome (GOLD analysis project Ga0247842, IMG submission 192411) | Freshwater microbial communities from meromictic Lake La Cruz, Castile-La Mancha, Spain - LaCruzMarch2015_19m | ecosystem: Environmental > Aquatic > Freshwater > Lake | place: Spain...
TGGATTGCTTCATATTCTGGTTTCAGCCATTTAGCAAGAGCACTCATCTGTAGGTGCGATAACAGATAACGGTGGTATGAGCAGGAATGATTTCCTCTACATATTGTTCGCATGTTTTCATATCATTTAACTGCCTGTGTGACCGGGCTTCTGTCCTGGTTTTTTATGACGCTTCTTGTGATGTTTGGGTTTCACAAATGCAGGAACACAAAGAGATGGTTCCGAGTCATGAAGGTCCGAAGTTTTTGTAGAATCATGAGAATCTATTAGCTTTGATAATTGCTGTTCCAGTTCAGCAATACGTGCACGCAGAAAAGCATTTTCAGCTTCCAGTTCAGCGATGCGTGCTAATAATTCTTGTTCTCTTATGTCTGTCATGATTCTGTTCCTTTTTGTATGAAAACATTACTTTTATATGTTCGCTGGTTATGTTGCAAGTTTCTTGCCACATCTTTTAGAGAAGAGAACTAAACAGTTACTCTCTGTCTTAACGGATGAACTGGTATTCTTTGGCGAACTGCCACCACAGCCTGACCATATCACTGCTAATGGGTCTGGTAACGTGACAGTGCTACCATCCTGTATGAAAACACCATTGAAACATTGCAGTATGGGTATAGCAACAGGTTCTGCAGCTATCACAGTAGATACAGCAGTTTCCAATATTTCCTTTAGGAAGTTAGCAGCATCAGGAGTGAATCGTTTATCCAATCCTTGTGGAGTGATAGTCACACCGAGAGTTGCAGCAGTTTGTGTCAATTCTTCAATGGTGGAATCCGGATTATCAAGCCATCCGAAAACAAGTGTTTGGACGAATGCACTACCACTGAGTTTTTTTAGTCTTTTTATAAATCCTGTTTTACGAGCAATTGCATTAGCAGTTTCAGATAATACGACTTGCATAGCATCAGTTATTTTTGATAGAATATCCATGGGAAAATCTCCTATTTTTGGTGTATTATTGATTATTTTGTTACAATATACCAAAGGAGTTTTTCCCTTTTTTTATTCCCTTATCTCTTAAGTTGATACGCATGGGGTTTTTTGCATATCCCCCAAAAAAGTATATTCCGGGGATGGGTTTACGGAACGATCATGAGTTCCGCCCTTTAACCATCTAGTGTTTCATCATTTCTGAAACGATGTGAGAATCCAATAATAAGACATTAAATAAGACGCAGTTTTTGATTGTCTCATAAAGTTGTACTTTAAGTGTCAAAAATCCGCACACTTATAAAATTTGTGGAATCAAAAAATGTTGGCTAAACCCTTGCTATTCAATGGTTTATACCTACTGTGCTATTTTTCGACATCATTATCTGTAAAGTGTGTAGAATCCTGACAATTGCAAACTTAGCAAAAACCATTTATTATAATGCTTTTATAATACTCTGAATCATCAGAAAAACACGATCTGATCATAGACTTCTTTAATTGTGTATAGATTCCTGACAATAGCATAGTGAGCTATATGTCAAAATAATTAAATTGATCAATGTAGAATCAGATTAACACTGCATTTGTTCAGTATGCAGTTCAGTTTCTTACTTGACATTTACATAAATGGCATGAATTATGCAATAAAAACGTCATAAGGCATGGTGTATCCAAATAACAGATAAAAGGCAACGTCCAAGCTATAATGAAAATCACTTGAATATCATTAAATATAATGGTTTTTAGGCAACACTTATTTTGCGGCAGATAGTGATTGCTAACCAATAAAATATCATGGAGGGGGGTGATTGGATATATAATAAATTGGTGGATATCTAAAGTTTCTATTTGGGTGTAGTTGTTAATTTTATAATGGTAAGGGGGCTTTTGTTATGAAATACCTGAGGATTTCTATCGTATCTCTGTTTAGCCTTGTATTGTTGTTTGGCTTGACAGATTTGGCATCCGCAACACTCACGTCAAGTGTTTCGGCAGTTGCTTCGCTATCTGGTGGTGAATGGGCATATACTTATGACTTGATTAATAACCCTGGTAGTGATGAAAATATCTGGGTTTTTGAAGTAGCTCTTGGCGCAGAGATATTTGGTATTTCTTCGCCGTTAGGATGGGGTACTGTCTTTACAGATTACAAAACATATGTGAAATGGACTGATGTTTTTGATCCTACCTTTGATATATTACCAGGGAGCAAGTGGGGTCTTTTTGAATTCAAAAGTTTATCGGCGCCAGATATTTATGAATACCTAGTTGAAGGTTGGGGACCTGCTGGGCCAGGAAGCATATACTACGGTAAAACTTTGAGTCCTGGAGGAGGAGGAATTGTTCCAGAACCAGGAACGTTGATTTTATTAGGCTCCGGACTAATTGGATTGGTTGGTTTTACATTTTCAAGAAAGAAAAAAGGAAAGAAATAAATTACAAACGAAAATGGTACGGATGAAAATAAACTATTTATCTAAAATCGCTAATTTGTGTTAGTCAAGGAGGGAACAAAATGTCTAGAAAATTAGAGCTTTCAATTCTAAGCATTGTTATGCTTAGCCTTTTCGTTTTCTTTTCAACAGCTTATGCTGAACCACACATCTTTTTTGCTGATACCAAAGCTGATCTTACAATATTCAGCTATTCTGGTGATGAAACTGTCAAAGTTTATGACTCATCAGACAATTTGGTCTGGGAAGGGACTGTAAGCAAAGATAAACCGCAAGTAATATCAATACCAGAAGGCACATATAAGTGTGTTGGTTCTTCCGAAAAATCGAATTTCACAGTCGCTCCTGGTTCTGCTTTTTTGCCTAAAGAAGGCGGAACAGGGGGAGGAAGTGCTGACGATATGTTCGCTGGAACTGGCGGGGGAGGAACTTTAAAAGTCATCTGTGTGCCGTGGGAAGGTAATCCATTTGACCCGCATAGCACATATAATGGAAGAGAAATTACGCTTTGCGGCACTATGAAAGGTGTTTCAGGGGTTACATATAGCTATTCATGGGATTTTGGTGATGGTTCATCTACCCCATGGGCGCCTGTAACAGATCCCTATGTTTTAGAAGCTAAACATACATATTCTGGTTATCCCATTGGACAAAACTTCACTGCGAAACTCAAGGTTAATGGCAGCGATGGTAGCAGTGCTGAGGATAATTATTACATTTCTGTTCAAGATAATATACTTCAGACCAATGTAAACATAGCCGTAGACCTTGGACTTTGGGCTGCGCATAAGTATATGTATCGCTGGACACAAAATTTCGGTGTGGGAGATGTTGACCTTGGATATGTAAGTGGGGGAGATTTGTCTTATACTTCCCAAACGATGGAAGCATTTTTCAATCACGGGCATCTCGTGATAGGTGACCCTGATGAAGACCCATACGTAGAAAATGTTAGACGTGGCATCAACCACATATTAAGAAACACAAATACCTATGATGTCAGTGGAATACAATCTGCTGGATATGCCGAAGATTACAATAATAATGGTATCCTTGATGATGGTGGTAACAACATCGGTCTTACAGGATATGACACCTATATGTATGGATTCGGGCTTACTCTTTTAGCCATTGCTAGTTCCGGTGCTCCTGATTGGATTGCTGCGCCTGTAGGTAGAGCCAATGTAGATGGTCGAAAATACAGGGATATCGTTCAGGACATGGTAGATTTTGGTGTCTGGTCACAAAACGATTATTATAGCTGGAGCCGTGGAGGTTGGAGATATTACTCAAATTACGGGGATAGCGATAATTCAGCAACTCAGTGGCCACTACTCGGTATATTCGCGGCAGAGAAGTTGTTTGGTTCAAAAGTTCCTCAATGGGCAAAAAATGAAACAAAGGATTACTGGATCCCCTACTCGCAAGGTAGCGATGGTGGGTTCGGTTACACTTATGCGGGTTACTGGGAGAATGTTGCCAAAACAGGCGCAGGATTGATACTTTTATCATGGACTGGCTTTCCCGCAACAGATACGCGTGTTACAAGTGCCAAACAATTCATAGCAGACCGTTGGAATGATTATTGGGATAATAATTGGTATATTAATAACAAACAAAACTACTATGCCATGTATGGTGTAATGAAGGGATGCCGTCTGACTAACCCTCAGATAGTAACATTAGGGTCAATTGATTGGTATAATGAATATGCAAATTGGCTAGTTAGCTCCCAATCCGCTGATGGATGGTGGTACGATAACGCTACCTGGGTTGGTTATGACATGGCTTCTTATTGGGCGATTTGTATTCTAGCGGCTTCACCGATATTAAAATATCCGACAGCCGTTCTTGAAGTCTCACCAAATCCAACGGATAAAGGCATATCAGTAACATTTGATGGCTCTAAGTCGTATGTTCATCCTGGCGCCCCGTCAGGTACATACCTTACAACATACGAATTCGATTTTGGTGATGGAACAACATATACAGAGACGTCTGGTAGCGCACCAGATGGAGCCTTTGATGGCAAAACAACTCATACCTATGCCAACTATAATGTAGACTTTGGTCTTCCAAGTGGCTATCCTGCCAAGTTGAAGGCGAAAGATTCACAACCAGCCGATAGCACACCAGCATCTGTGAATGTCCTCATCGTTCCACCAGATCATGCACCAACGGCTGTCATTGAGATTATCTCAGGAGCTTGGAATAGCGGCAAGCCTGGCATAGACTATGAAGCCTATTCAGGTAACCCGATTGTATTTAGCGCAAGTAACTCCTATGATGTGGACGAAAAATATGGAGATATGATAACAGCATGGGATTGGGACTTTACATCTCCAATCGGATTTCTTCCTGTGGATGCTACTGGCACAACAGCAACTAGAACATGGACGATTCCGGGGACAACTGAACAGGTCTATGAAGCTGGTTTGAGGGTGACCGATAATGGTAGCCCATCATGGACGCCGCCGGGTCCATTGCAAGGATTCGAGTTTATAAAGATCCTTATTCTACCACGTCCACTCGATAGAGATCCCGGCAAGGTAATAGGTGCTGGTTGGCTGGTTCAAACTGGTTACAGGCGAAATCTGATGGTAAATGTGAACTATCCTGTTGGCGGACCATTTACCTCTATACTCGTGCAATATCTGAACCATAGCAACAGGTTATATATGGTTGCTACGGTAATTAAGAGTATGACTATAGTAAGTGGAACTGCAATTATCAAGGGAGACTGCAAGGTTAACAACGCAGCAGGATTTACATTTGAGTTGGTTATAAATAACACCAATCCAGATTCCTATGCTTTAACCATCAAGAACTCTTTTGGTACTATTGTGGATTCCTCTGCTGGAACTCTTGCAGGTGGAGACTTTGTCGTAACAAAGTATTAACGACTTAACTTGCTAATACAATAGAAGGCTTAACGTATTGTTTAAGCCTTCTATTTTTTAATATTAAAATCCCAAAAAAAATGATTTAATGCAATTATGTGCTTTTTTGGCAAACATCTAAATAAATTATGTCTTAAAACCGTATAGTAATATAGCAATAATTTATATATTCTTCGATTTGCACGAGTATTAAGATAAGCAATTTAGTGATAGAAGATACTTAAAAGTAATGCTAGTTTAGAGATTATTATCTTGAAATAGTTGTCGGGATAGTTCTATAATGATGATTAGTCATCATTGAAGGGGGTAAATTATCATGACTTACGATTCCACTTTGTTGCGTCTGCTTCATCATCCATTGGGTAGAGCTTTATGCTACTTACTAGCCTATTTAATTGCAATACAACCTATCTTATGGAACCTTCCTCATGAATGCTTTGAAATAAACCCAGCCAAGTGGCTTGAGGGATTAGAGCAAAACGCTCAAGCTGATGATTTTGTATTTACTCCTGGTAAAGTCATAGGTGCTACATGGTATATTCAAAATGGCTTCAGACGAAACTTCATGGTGAACATGGAATATGACAAAGGAGCTTTCACTGCCACTCTCCTGAGATATCTGAACCACAGCAACAGGCTGTTTATGCAAGCAACAAGCATAAATGAATTCTTGATATCGGGTGTAGATGTTAAGCTCAAAGGTAATTGTAAAGTTAATGATGTTGCTGGTTATTCTTTTGAGATGGATATAAAGGATGTCAATCCTGACTTCATCGCTCTAAACATCAAAGACGGCACAGGCAAGATAGTGGATTCTACTTCAGGAACTGCCGCTGGTGGTGATTTCATTGTAGCTACATATAATGTTATCAACACCCCTCCCGTTATCGAATCAATACCTAATATTAATGCCAAAGAAGGTGAATTATACACCTATGATGTTGAGGCAGTTGACACGGATGCTGGTGATATATTGAAATACTTGCTTGTCAAAGGAGCATTAGGAATGACTATAGACCCTTCTACAGGTCTAATCCAATGGGTTCCAATGACAGCTCAAATAGGCAATAATGACATAATTGTGCAGGTAGAAGATAAGGCAGGGGCAAAGGATATTCAGTCGTTCACTATTGCCGTTGAAAATGTGGAACCGACGATAACATCATCTCCCATCGTCACAGCAACGGAAGGTTCGATATATATTTATGATGTTAACGCCACTGACCCTGGTTTAGGACTTGGTGATGTGTTGACTTATTCACTTACTACATCACCCACAGGTATGCTCATAGATTCAGCTACAGGTCTGATCCAATGGACTCCAACAGCCATTCAGATAGGTAATAAAGATGTAGTTGCGCAGGTAACTGACAAGACTGGCGCCAAAGCCACACAATCCTTTACTATCGCTGTTGCCAATGTCCCGCCAAGTATAACTTCAACGTCTATCACAAAAGCGACAGAGGGTGCGTTATACACCTATGATGTTGATGCCACAGATCCTGGCGCTGGGGATATATTAACCTATTCACTAACTACTTATCCCACAAGTATAATTATAGATACTGTCACAGGTTTGATACAATGGACTCCAACATCCATTCAAGTTGGAGATAATCCTGTCATTGTTCAGGTTGCTGATCTTGCAGGTGCTAAGGATACTCAATCATTCACTATCACTGTTGTCAACGTTCCACCTCAGATAACCTCAAATCCAGTCACGACAGCGAATGAAGGAGTGTTATACACTTACGATGTTGAAGCCACCGAATCAGGGATAGCTGTGGGTGATGTGCTAACCTATTCACTGACCACCGCGCCTGCCGGAATGACAATAGATGCTTCTACTGGGTTGATCCAGTGGATGCCAACAAAAGCACAGGAAGGCGATAATTCTGTTGCCGTACAGGTTGAGGACCTTAGTTCTGCGAAAGATACTCAATCATTTACAATTACGGTCTTCATCGAGCCATGGAAGATAATCTCAATACCGATCACAACAGCGACAGAAGGCGCGCTATATACCTACGATGTTGAAACCACTGATCTTGGTGTCGGTAATGTGCTGACATATTCATTTACGACCGCGCCTGTTGGAATGACAATAGAACCTTCTACAGGATTGATCCAGTGGACACCGACTGCCGCTCAAGTGGATGTTAACAATGTGGATGTGCAAGTAATAGACAAGTCAGGTACTAAAGTCACACAATTTTTCACCGTCACTGTTGCAAATGTCCCACCAGATATAACTTCTACGCCAATCCTCACAGGCACGGAAAGAGCAATATATAGTTATGATGTTGATGCTATAGACCCTGGTGTAGGTGATGTGTTGACATATTCATTGACTACTAAACCTACTGGCATGACGATAGATTCTGCTACTGGTTTGATCCAATGGACACCGACGAATTCTCAGGTCGGTGATAACAACGTAGGCAAACATAGCCAACACATCGGGTAATTCTGTTGTGGAATACGCTTATGATGTGGATGGTATTCGAGTCCAGAAGACAGAGGGAGGAACCAACCTTACCAAGTATCTGATAGACAAGAATCAGCCATTTGCCCAAGTTCTTGAAGAAAGAGACAATAGCGGTTCATTGATAGTCAGCTATGTCTATGGAGACGACTTAATCAGCCAGAATCGTAGTGGAATATTATCTTTCTATCATTATGATGGACAGATGTCCACAAGGCAATTAACTGATGCAACGGAAGTAGTAACTGATAGTTATGTGTATGATGCTTTTGGAGTTTTAATAAATCGAGTTGGCACGACTGTAAATAATTATCTTTATACAGGTGAGCAATATGACCCAAACATTGGATTTTATTACCTGAGGGCTAGATACTATAATTCCGCTTTGGGTAGATTTATTACTAGCGACTTATATCCTGGATCAATTTATGAACCAATATCACTTCATAAATATGTATATGCTAATTTAGACCCTATTGATAAAATAGATCCTACAGGATTATTTGGTTTTGTAGAGATGATGGTTGTGGCTACCATTATAGGGATACTTGCATCAATCACTGCTGGAGTCGTGACATATGCACGTGGCGGAACTGCAACAGAAATTTGGAAAGCACAGGCAAAATGGTTTGGTTATGGATTCGTTGGGGCCTTTGTATTATATGGAGCAGTATGGGGGGTCTCTGTTCTTACTACATGGATATTTGCTAATTTACAGATTGTTACTGGATTGACTTATACAGGAACCACCGCTGCACATCAACTAGATCCGTTAAGACGAGTTCCATACCAAATATTGGAGGCCGCTATTAGATATGGAAATAGAATATTGGATCCTCAAGGTGCTGCAAATGCTTATAAATATACTATTGAAATGTTTCGAAACGGAAAATTATATGAATTAGAAGTAGTTGCTCAAGTTGTATCTCCTGGTGTTTATCGTATTTTACACTTTTTATATCATTAAAGGTTAAAAGTATGATTCCTATTCAATTTGTTCTAGATACCTATATCAGTAAGGGTAAATCTCTATATGTTAAAGAAGATTATTACATTAAGTTTGTACCGGAGGTTAATAATACTTCATATAATTGGCGTTTATCGATAGATACATTAAGCTTTCTAGTGGAACCAGAAACAAAAATCTTTATCGCATTAGATGCCTATTGTCCAACTACATACTGGCTGATAGAGGATTTGAAAATTCCATTAATTAACCAAAGAGTTGCTATTAGGTTTAATGTTGATTTTGACTCTAACGGTATAGGCATTAGAACAAAAGATTTTCGGCTGCAATACATAGCTTGTCCTGACAAAAGTATTGTGTTGATAAGACTATTAAAAACTAAAATCTCACAATATGTCCAATTTGCAGATAGTTTAATAGCCGGATTAGACTATGAGAATAATCTAGTAGAAATATTTATATATAATATAGATATAAAATAAATATAGTCAACTGCCAGCATCAAAGATAGTCGTTTGAATAAAGATAAGGAGATTAAAATTTTACATTTATTCGTTATGCTATTCACTATCTATGTTTTCAACGCCGAATGGTTTGCTTTTTCAGCATCTACACCAGATATCAGTAGTACTCCATTGGCGATCATAATTTACGCGCCTGAGAGACTTTTGATTCGGCTTAAAAGCATTCCAGAAAGAATGCAATATGAGTTTAAACAAAATAAAAGCATTTTGAGAACATACATCGAATCCATTGACAAGTTAAATAAGCAATACGGGGTTTATGCTATTGAACGTCTTGTTGAAAATCAGCAAAATTCGCAGTCACAGGATAGAATGATCCCAAATGAAAAGATAAAACGCACATTTGTTTTCAAAGTTCTTGAGAATGTTGATATATTGAGACTTGTCGAAGAATACTCCAAAGACCCTATGGTAGAATACGCCGAACCAGATTATATCGGACAGGGCGGCGGAACTGTTATTCCGAATGACACACGCTTCTCTGAGCAATGGGCGCTTCATAATACTGGTCAGAACAACGGGAAAAATGGTGCTGATATTGATGCAACTGAGGCATGGTTAGCCACTACTGGAAACAATAAAATTATTGTCGCAATTCTCGACACTGGCATTGACCTTCAACATCCTGATTTGAGGTCAAAAATCACATCAGGTTTTGACTTCGTAAATAATGATGATGATCCCCAAGATGACAACGGACATGGCACAAGTATTGCAGGTATTGTTGGCGCCATAACAAATAACAATGAAGGCATTGCCGGGATTTGCTGGGATTGTACTCTCATGCCTGTTAAGGTGCTTGATGCAACCAAGTACGGCTTTTATAGCTGGTGGATAAAGGGCATCAGCTATGCTGTTGAACATCAAGCAAGTGTCATTGTAATGAGCTTAGGTGGAGATAAGTTTTCGCAGACCTTGAAAGATGCTGTTGATTTCGCATATAATAATGGTATTGTTCTGGTATCCATCACCCATAATTTTGGGAATGACGTCGTTTATTATCCGGCTGGATATGAAAATGTAATTGCTGTCGGTGCAACCGATATGAATGATAATCGCTGGATTAACTCAAATTACGGTAAGCATATTGATGTCGTTGCTCCAGGTGTTAGTATTTTAACAACAACTAAAGGTGGAAATTACAGTCGTTGGACTGGAACATCCCAAGCGGCGGCACATATAGCTGGCTTGTCAGCATTGTTATTATCACTTAACCCTGAGCTATCCCCATCTCAGATACGAGAGATTATCGAAAAAACGGCAGAGGATAAAGTCGGTTTCACCAATGAAGATACAACAGGTTGGGATCAATATTATGGATACGGAAGAATCAACGCATATCAAGCACTCATCTTAGCAAAAGGTTTTTCTCCTACGTCTGTGAAATCAAAAGATTCTATCATCACTACCTGGGGACATATTAAGAACACTTCAAAAATTCAAATGAAATAAAACTCTAGAAAGGAGTAGTTAATTGAGCAAAATAGCGAACTTTGTTGTTTTATTTTTTCTAACAATTTCTTCTTTTTTCGTTTTATTTATTCTAACAAATTCCACACTCGTGGCGTCAGATGAAACTCAATCTACCCAAACATCCCCCCCCTTGCCTGAAGCAGAAAAACTTGGAGAGAATTTATATAGAATCGGTAGAATTACAGTGGATATGGCTAAACGTGAAGTCACTGTCCGTGGTTGGATAAATATGAATAAAGGAGCAATCGAGTATCTGGCTTGTTGTGCTGGCGGAAAACTCCACGAAAGCGAACTTGTGTTAGATACAAAGCCTATGCATCTTCAGATAGCATTGATTCTGCTTGGATTAGAACCGAAAGGTGATTTTGAATATCAGGGAGATCCTCGTCCTCCAAAGGGTGATCCGGTGGAAATCTGGGTGCAATGGAAAGATGGAGATGAAATGAGGAATGTTAGAGCTGAACAGATGATCCTTGATTCTAAAAAAGAAACGCCGATGAAAGATACTCAATGGATATTCACTGGCTCCGCTATATTTAATGGAAGATTTGTCGCTGATATCGAAAAGTCACTTATCGCTACTTACAATGACCCTGCCGCAATAATTAATAATCCATTGCCAGAAGGCGCTAATGACGAAATTTACGTTGTAAACTCAAAGCTTGTTCCAAAGAAAGGTACATCCATCACTTTGACGATTAAAGCAGTCGGTGAAAAGAAAAGCGATTCGAGTTCATCCACAGAATCCAACGATCCTAAAAATAATGACCTAGCAAAAGTGGAAAAGGTTATATTTCAAGATAACTTCGATCAAGGGAATCTGGATACATCCAAATGGAACGCAATCAAAGATGGTGATTTTAAGCAATTTTCAACTGATGTAAAGAATATAAATAATGGTGGAGAGAAAGATTATCAGCTAAGTCTTATGGCAAATACATTGGAAACTTCCGATCAAGTAAAATATCTTGGGATAAGGAGCTTACAGAAGATAGATTTTAGCGAATCAAAGGAAGTATCTTGTGATTTAGACTGGAATGATCAGCAAAATGGATGTTATCTCACTGTTGGTTTGTATATTTGTCCAGTAGAAAGTCAAAATCCCAAAAAAGAGAAGGATTGGATAGGATTTGAATGGGTAGGAGTTCCACCGGGCAAAAATATTCGTAACAGTGTATTAGCAAGTACCGATGGCGCATTGAAGGAGTTATATGCAGACTGGGGGACAGATCGGCAAGGCTGGCCTGTTAAGCTAGGTAGCTATAAGATCAAGCTTTTGCTGGATAGCAAAGGTATTCGAGTATGGGCAGATAGCAAGCAACTTTGTTACGTTCTGTATCCACTTAACTTTTCTTCCGGGTACATATATCTGCAAATGTCAAGCGGGACAAACTATCCTTCACGTGAGGTTTATTTTGACAATATAACTGTAACCGGGCAGTAAAAATATTGCTGTGGTTATTAACTTCTTGATAAATAGAATTACACACTAACTTGACAATGTTAAATTAGAAAAAAATGCAGTTGTAGCTTTCTAAGCTGTCAATTCTTTATATTATCTTCAAAAACCAAGCTGGAAGCTACTTTTAATGAGTGTGTCCCATATATGAAACATAAAAAATTACCGCAGAGACGCAAAGAACGCAGAGGAAACGATGAGAAAATCAATTCTCAGCTCCGCCGAGTCGTGAAATCAATAAAACCTCTGCGAATTCTCTGTGATCTCTGTGCCTCTGCGGTGAATAATATTGTCATGAGGTTTCATAAGTGGGACACACTCCTTTTAATCTAACATTGTCAAGCTAAGTAAATATGGAATTGATATATGAAGAAAAAACTGGTCAATAAAATTGTAATATTTCTCTTATCTTTATACACAACACTCTGTTTTGCGATAGAAGAACCAACGCTGAACCTGAGCATAAGAGATGCAGATATAAGGGACGTGCTTCAGGGGATAGCCATTCAGAACGGTATCAACATCATCCCGGATACCAGCGTGACTGGGAACGTCACAATCAACCTTCAGAATGCGCCATTCGAGTCCGGTCTCAAGATACTGCTTGAGTCAAACGGGTTCGAGTATGAGAAGCAAGGTGATGTGTATCTCGTCAAGAGGAAGGATAACACTGCCAAGAGCTTCGACGTCACATTCCAGAACAGCAAACTGACAGTGAATGCTGACAATGCCGACATAAGACAACTGCTCAGAGAAATATCGAAAAAGACCGGTCTTAACATAGTCGCAGATACTGCTCTGACAGGCAATGTGACTGCCAATGTATCAGATGTACCAGTGGATGAAGCCATATATGCAATCCTGGAACCACTCGGGTTTAATGTGGAGGAGAACAACGGGATATACGGCATCAAGATGGGCAGGTTACAGCAACAGCGTGGTCAGCAGGGGAGCTTCTCTATCTCATACAGGAAAGAAAAGCTATTCATAGACGTCAAGAACGCTCCAGCCGCAGATGTATTGTCCGAGATAGCATCGAAATGTAAGATAAACCTTGCAGTTGTTGGGGATGTAAAAGGTAATGTCACCATGCGCCTTGATGATGTGACTCTGGTACAGGCGATGGATATACTAACAGACGTCACTGGCAATGCCTACGTAGTGACAGATAACATATACATGGTAGGCGACCCTACAGTAAGACCGGGGCAGACAAACCCGATCCTTGAAAACAAGGTCATCTGGCTCAAGCATATAGAGGCACAGGATATAATAAATGCCCTTCCTACTGATATACCCAGAACCAGTGTTACCATCTCGCAGGACAGAAACGCATTGATAGTGCTTGGTCCCAAGAAGATAATCGCTAGAGTGGAAAGCCTTCTGGATGAGATAGACATAGAGAACCCGGACATCCGCTCCAGACAGCAGACCGCAGTATCTGTTGAGATTGATGAATCTGGATTGCTGACGGTAGATACTAAGGATGCACCAATTGAGGTGCTGTTAAGGGAGATATCTATCCGTAAAGGTATAGACATCACCATCATCGGAGGCGGCACGACGTCACTTGGTTCCAGGACATCGCGGGCAAGAAGGACAACAACGAACCCAGAACAAGGACAACAGGCACAGCCTCAAGCACAATCGGCTCCCCGTGCTGTACAGTCACAGTCGAGAAACGCAATTGATGGTACTATCAACTTCAGAATTAGCAAAGCTACTCTTGAGGAGACGTTTGACTCGCTGTTCAAAGGGACAGGATACGCATATAAGAAGGAGATGATCGGCAGTAAGGAGATATACATAATCGGCACAGGCGACCTTATCCCAGGCGGAGGCAATCCGCTAGTTATATCAAAGAAGATAAACCTTCGCTATCTGAAGGCGACAGACGTCATGGAGATACTGCCTTTGACAGTTCCCGATACTAACGTCATCACCATAGAAGACCAGAATGCGATAGTCGTCATGGGTACACAGGGCATGATAGACGAGGTTGAAAACTACATATCTCAGGTAGATATGCCTGCGCCTCAGATAATGATAGAGGCACTGCTGGTGGAACTGACCAGGGGAGACTCAAGGACACTGGGCGTCAACTGGTCTTGGGTCAACGATGATGGCAAGAACAAAGTGGAGATAGCACCGGGATTGTCAGCCAGCTTCGATTCGCTGACAAATGTACCAGAGAAGCTCATAGCATCAATCAATGCGATGATATCGGAGAACAAGGCGAGGATACTGTCAGCGCCTAGGGTGGCGACCACAAGCGGTATGAAGGCAAGCATCAAGGTGGGTTGGACGGACTACTTCGAGACCACCACTGATATATATAATGGCTATAACAGTGGCTATCCCGGTGGCAGCACAACCGGACAGACGTCAAGCACATATAATCCGTCCTATAGTGGGTATTCAAGAAGCGGATTCAACACACTTGAATCAGGTATTACTTTAGACATCACCCCATGGGTTGGCTCAGCCGGTGAGATAACGGTTCTTATACGCCCAGATATAAGAGATGCCAAGCAGATCAGCAAAGAACACTCCACCATTGCCAACCGCACAATGGATACGAATGTGAGAGTGAAGGATGGCGAGAACATCATCATCGGCGGTCTGATACAGAGGAGTGAGAATACCACGCAAAGTAAGTTGCCTTTCCTGGGCAATATACCCATACTGGGTCATCTCTTTAAGAAAAGCGACAACTTAAACAACGAAACAGAGCTGATAATCATAGTCAGACCCAAACTCATAGGTAACAGTGGAAATCCAGAGGAAGTGAAAGATGAGACTCAGAAGTAGGCAAGTGACAGTTCTGGACATACAGGACAGATATGTGAGATGCTCGCAGTTGAGATACCATAGCGGGAAGTGGAGCATATTAAGATCATTGCAGGATGAAATACAGTCCACAGACAGAGACCTAGATACATCCAGCATCATCAAGTCGTTGCTTGAGGAGATGCCATCAAAGGACTTGATAGTATCTATAAGCGGGAGAGATACATCCATCAAGCTTTTGGAATTGCCCCCGCTGAATGACAAGAAACTCAAAGATATGGATGGTATACTGAGGTATGAGCTTGGTCCGCAGTTGCCTATGGACATAGACCAGATGTATTATGACTACCAGATAGTGGAGATGGACAACGAAACAACCATGTTACTGACAGCATCAATAAAACGCACAGTACTCACCAGATATATAGACATACTTTTACAAGCTGGCATCTCTCCAGATATTATAACCATATCATCCACAGCCCTTTACAATGCCTTTCTGATGAGTCATCCACATAAGAGCGGTCATCCCATCGGACTGGTATGCCTGCGGGAATCCACTGGTGATGTAGTCGTCATAGAACGTGGACACCTGACCTACGCCAGAAGCTTTAACGTCAGTGAGAATAATACTGTCCGTGAGATAAACAACAGTTTTGATGCGTATATCAGGACAGGCACATCAAAATCTGATATGAGTCAGTTGTCGGTATATTTAATCAACCCTGGGGAAGAAGAGAATCATCTTGATTTAACAGGTGTTATGCCGAATATATCATTGAAATGGCATACACTGGATGACAATTACACCAACGGAATCGCCATGTCTGGCATCTTTAAGCCATTCCATTCGCAGTACCTCAGGATAAATCTGCTCAGACAGGTAATGCAGGAGGAGCGGGGAGCAAGGAAGAAGGAAGCAAAGACTAAGCTGTTAAAGTTCTCGCCGGCAATATCAGTTATTACTCTTATAATTATCTCTTGCATACTTTGGTGGCAGACTATTCAGGCAAAGGATAAGCTTCACAACATTGAGGCAGCGCTTCAGATTAACGTGAAACAGTTTAATGATACCTCTGCTCTGCAAAATACAGCAAAGAAGCTGGACAAGCAGATAGATTCACTTGGTTGGTTGGCAGAAGGATACCCCATGGTATCATACAGACTTTACCGGATAGCACAGATGGTGCCTGGCAGTGTGTGGCTGAAAGGGGTATATATCCCTGAAGTACATAAAGACAAGAAAAAGCAGGAGAATCCTGTAGCGAAGATAAATGTTGCTGGCTATGCTCAAGAACAGGGACAGATAGAGTCATTCCTTGAGAATCTCAGAAGGTGTGATTGTTTCTCCGATATACGACAGGAGAGCGCCTCGGAGATCACCATTGCCGGTGAGAAATTGCTGGAGTTCGAGATAGGACTAACATCCAGTAAATATGGCGTTATCAATCAGTGGCGCACTATCAAATACTGAGAAAATGGCGTTATCAATCAGTGGCGCACTATCAAATACTGAGAAAGAGGTAAATATGAACAGGAAACGTATATACTGGTTATTAATATTCCCGTTGACAGCACTGGTCGTATGGCAGGCGATGGACCTTAAAGTCACATACCGTAAGATAGCTTTCATAAAAGGCAGAGGTATTAGTGACTCCAACATAGCTCTAACGTCAGTTCAGAAAAGTGTGACAAAACAGAAGGAGTACCTTGACTACGTTGAGAGAAACGCAATATGGAAGCCGGGGACAGACCCATTATCATGGCTGACACAGCAGGCGGATGAGTTAGGACTGAAGGTCGCAGGCGTTGAACGTCTGCCAACATCCAGAGTCTCAGAATATGAACAGGCACCGATCAATATCACAATAAGAGGGGATTACAATCTTCTGGGTATGTTTATTAACAGGCTTGAGCGATATACAAAAACCTTCAAGATAGACTCACTGAGGATGGGTCGCAAGGAATCATCACCCGACCAGACTATAATGACACTATCGCTATCGTACTACCGAAAGGTTGGTAAATCATGAAAAGACTGATTAGGTATGCAGCCCTTTTATTCACCATAGTTTTTGCCATAGCATTACTTGTGGTTGTGATATATCCATACATGCTGAAAGAGAGTGGCATACAGGCAAATGCCAATAGCAAAGTCAAAAAACCAGTGGTGGTATCTGACGAAGATAATACCCTCAAAACGTATGATCTTTCCAATAACCATTCAAAGAGCTTTGTTTATCCAGCTAATGTCTTCAGGGACCCGTTCAGCAAGGTATCTGCTCCAGTGGTAGTGAAACCTTCATCCCCAGTCTCCCCTTCCACAGACAAGCCTTCAGTGACGCTTACAGGCGTAGTATGGGGTAAGTCACCGATGGCGATTATCAAGGACCTGACCAGCAACAGGACTTATGTGGCAAAAGTAGGTCAGGATATAGACAAGATAAAAATACTAGAGATAAAGCAGAGAAGCGTAGTGATCATGAATAACGATAAGACATCAGAACTTCAGGTATGGTCAGCAAAACCCGGGATGTAGGATTAGGAGACCATTACAAAACGGGGGCAAACTTACCCCGGATGTCAGAGATTCAGGTACCAAACAGATTACTGTTCTGATATACACAATTAACTCGGCTTTGTTACTAAAACGCTAAATATTCGCCATAAATGCAATAATGGTGCAGGCTAAAACATAGGTTATGTAACTATCGCTGCATTGGGAATACCTTTTTCATTTTGGAGAAAATCATGCCAAGTTTCCGGGTTGTCCACACACCAATTCTGAAAATGAA
>Ga0247842_10004385_pt1 | contig 17761 bp, 20 predicted proteins | sample LaCruzMarch2015__3_FD_192411 | JGI IMG/M metagenome (GOLD analysis project Ga0247842, IMG submission 192411) | Freshwater microbial communities from meromictic Lake La Cruz, Castile-La Mancha, Spain - LaCruzMarch2015_19m | ecosystem: Environmental > Aquatic > Freshwater > Lake | place: Spain...
CCAACCAGAGTTCTGATTATTTCTTCGGCAATTAATTCATAGTTTATGATCTCTGAAAAAGGATGGGGGTTGTTGGTGAAAATTAAAAGTAAAGGTAAAGACGCGCCGGCATAAGCCAAAAATAAAGTATTAACCATGGAAGTAATATGATCTTTGCCTATCGCCATTGATCGATTGTAAAGATCTTTGGCCTTAGTTAGCTTAGCGGTGTTGGCTAGTTCATCAACAATGGCGGCTTGGGAGATAGTTATGTCATCAAGTACACCTAGGGCTCCGATTACAATTCCGGCTAATAATATTCCCTTCATATTCAGACTACCTTGTTCTATTGACAGCATTCCTGCCTCCTCTGATGACAATCCGGTTAAGTGGCCTATTTGGGTAAAAATTGAGGCTAAAAGGGCAGTAATTACCAAGCTGATGGCGGAACTAATAATGGCGAGAGTGGTTTTTTTATTGATTCCGTGAGCCAAATAAAAGGAAACCGGAACGATGACTAAGGAAGCCCCTATGGCAATTAAAATTGGATTGTTACCGGCTAAAAGTTTTGGAAGAATAAAAGTGAAAACGATAAAAAAAGTAAATATCATTCCCAAGAGTGAAGAAAATCCTTTCCATTTGGCAATAACAATTAATAAGATCACAAAAATTATTGACAAAAGTACCAAACTGTCTCTACGAATGAAGTCAGTGATTACGTACTCTTCTCCTTCTAACCCGGGGGTGATACTGACTAATACTCGGTTATTAACGGCATATTTAGTAATATTAGCCATTGGTTGGTTGCCATTTTCGATGATGATCTTTTTGTGGTTGGGAGTGGATAACTCCAGCTCAAGTTTTTGATAAAGCTGGCTGTATCCCATGACTTCAATCTCTTTTTCTTCAATTATTTGGGTGACAGTAGCCTCAAATGATGAACCGTCACCAATTGCTTTTGTGGAAACGGGGAGAAAAAATAAGGATATTGCTATCGAAAAAATAAATACTATTTTTATGAAATTAAGCATAAGTAAATTATATACTGAAAATGGTTCATGAGAACTTGACGGTAAGTTTTTACTAGAATGAATTATAATTAAATTATGAAAAAATTTTTCAGAGGTTTTGGATATGCTTGGGTGGGCATAATAACCGGATTTAGGGAAAGAAACATGAAAGTTCATGCTTTAGTCGCCTTGACGGTTGTTTTTTTTGGGATATTTTTTGATTTGACGGTGTGGGAATGGATAATTATTTTGATACTTTTTGGAATGGTAATGGGAGCAGAACTGATAAACACCAGTATTGAGGAATTGGCAAATGTGGTCAAAGAAAAAAATAAATTGGATTATGAAGCAACCAGAGACACGAGAAACCTGGCAGCAGGGGCAGTGCTGGTGACGGCGATTGTGGCTGGTATAATCGGAGTGTTGATTTTCGGATCAAAATTGATTTAAAAAAACAATGAAATTATTGTTGCATGCCTGTTGTGCTGACTGCACAATAAAAACGATCAGGTCAATTAAAGACGAAGTAACGTTGTTTTACTACAACCCAAACATCCACCCAAGAGCAGAATATCAGTCGCGGTTGGCGGCTATTAAAAAAATTGCAGCGGAAAATAAAATTAAGTTGATAATTCCTGATTGGAAACCAACAGAGTATTTCGGAGCGGTAAAAAATGATAAAAATAGGTGTAAAAACTGTTGGAATCTAAGAATAAGAATGACCGCAGACTACGCTAAAAATAATGGATTTGAACAATTTTCCACTACACTTTTATCGAGTAAGTATCAAAACAGGAAAATAATTAAAAAAATGGCACAAAAAATCGGAAAAGAATATGGAGTAAAATTCCTGGAAGTGAAAGATATTGACAGAGAAATAAAAACGTCGGGATTTTATAAACAATTTTTTTGCGGATGCTGTTATTCTCTTTCAGAGCGATTTGAAGAAAAATATGGAAAAACTAATTAACTTTATTAAAAAATACGAAATTGAAATTCCGGCATCATCTTTGGAATTATGTAAAAGAGGATGGGAAAAGATGGAGAAAAGTATCGATCCGGCGCACAATGCGGAACACATCGAGAATATTTTAAATAATTTAGAGGAATTTTTGGAATCAGGGGAAATTAAACGATCGAGAATAAATTTTGAAGTGCTTTTGGTATCTATCTGCTGGCATGACGTATGGAAATCAATGAGGATGCCGGATGATATTTTGTCTGTTTTTGTAAATCAAGTGTGGGACGGATGGGGCTCGGCTAGGATTTTCAAAAAAGAAGTAGGGTTGAAAGACGAGGAAGAAGGAAAATTGAGAAAAGTATTTTGGATAATAGGAAACCATCCAAGAGATATGACAATACATATCCCTTTCAGAATGTATTTGGAAACAAAAATACTTAAGGATATGGATAGACTGGAAAGATGGAATTTAAAGAGACATGATGATTTCTTTGAGAAATTGTTGGTGGTCAGAGACGAAAAAAATCAAAAATATGTGAACTGGTTGATAAAATTTTTTAAGGAGAAATATACTTTATGGTCTGATTCGGATAAAAAGTACTATTTTCAGTGGACAAAGCAGGAGTTTAAAAAAAGACGGGATATTTATCTTCGAAATCTTTAATATGAATCAACCTCAATTTACACAACTGGCAGCGGAAACACTGCAAAGAGCAGTGGAAGAAGCCAGAACCAGAAAGAATCCGGAAGTCGATGTCCCCCATTTAAAATGGGCTTTGGCTAATATTGATGGGCCGGCAAAAGAGATCCTTCGACTCGCCAATCTTCCGCCAGAGGCGGACAAGCAGGATGATAATTTTGATTTGGACAGACTGCCGGTAGTTGAAGGAGGAAATGAGCCGAGAATTTCAGGATTGCTGCAACAAAAGTTGAGCGAAGCGGTGAAAGAGAGCCAAAGAAGGGGCGACAGCTTTGTCAGCCAGGAAATACTTTTGTGGGTAGCCTTTGATGATAGTAAAATAAGAGAAGAAATAGAAAATTTACGAGGAGGAAAAACCGTGGATACAGAAACCAAAGAACAAAGCTATAAGTCGCTGGAAAAATTTACGATTGATTTGACGGCCTTGGCCAAAAGCGGAAAACTTGATCCGGTGATCGGCCGGGAAGAGGAAATCAGGAGAGTGATGCAGGTGCTGTCGCGACGAACAAAAAATAATCCGGTTTTGGTGGGAGACCCGGGAGTCGGAAAAACAGCAATAGTGGAAGGATTGGCCAATCGAATCGTCAGCGGCGATGTGCCGGAGTCATTAAAAAACAAAAAACTATTAACACTAGAGATATCATCGCTTTTGGCCGGGGCAAAATATCGGGGAGAATTTGAGGAAAGACTAAAATCAGTAATTGACGAAGTAATAAAAAGTGAAGGACGGGTAGTACTATTCATAGACGAACTACACACAATTGTGGGGGCCGGAGGAGCAGAAGGTTCGGTTGATGCCAGTAATATGCTCAAACCCGGGTTAGCCCGAGGGGTGTTGAGGGTAATCGGAGCGACAACGCTAAACGAATACAGAAAATATATTGAAAAAGATTCGGCGCTGGAGCGAAGGTTTCAACCGGTGATGGTGGGAGAGCCGAGTGTGGAAGATACAATTTCGATTTTAAGAGGATTAAAAGAAAAATACGAGATACACCACGGAATTAAGATTACTGATAAAGCACTGGTAGCAGCGGCAAAATTATCTGACCGCTATATCCGGGATAGATTTTTACCGGATAAAGCAATAGATTTGGTGGATGAAGCGGCTTCGGGATTGCGGATTCAAATGGAGTCATCGCCGGCAGAAATTGACAGCCTGGAAAGAAAAACCCGGCAATTGGAAATTGAAGCCAAGGCGTTGAATAAAGAAAAAAATGAAGAAAGCAGAGCCAGACTTGATCAGGTAGAAAAAGAAATGGCGGAAGAAAAGGAAAAATTGACAAAATTCAGATCTCTTTGGAACCAACAAAAAGAAATTTTAAAACAAGTACAGGACCAGAAAGAAGAACAGGATAAATTAAAATCCGACCTGGAACATGCAGAAAGAAGTTTGGAACTGGATAAAGCGGCAGAGATAAAATACGGCCGGATTCCCGAAGTACAGAAAAAATTGGTCGAGGCAGAAAAAAAGTGGCAGTCAATTAAAAAAGAAGATCAACTTGTAAAACAAGAGGTGGATGAAGATGATATTGCCAGAGTAGTGGCAAAATGGACGGGAATACCGGCCTCAAGAATGCTAAAGTCAGAAACAGAGAAGTTGAAAAATTTAGAGAAATTAATGCGCGAGAGGGTGGTGGGACAGGATGAGGCGGTTGAGGCGGTGGCAAATGCGGTGAGGAGATCAAGACTGCACTTGGGTGAAAAGAATAAACCAACGGCAACCTTTTTGTTTTTGGGACCAACCGGAGTGGGAAAAACGGAAACGGCTAAGGCTTTGGCGGAACAATTGTTCAATGACGAAAAGGCGCTGGTGCGGATTGATATGTCAGAATACAGCGAGGCCCATACGGTAGCCAGATTAATCGGCTCCCCTCCCGGATATGTGGGATATGAGGAAGGTGGACAATTAACAGAAGCCGTAAGAAGAAAACCTTATACGGTGATTCTTTTGGATGAAATTGAAAAAGCGAATCCGCAAATCTTCAGTATCTTTTTGCAGGTTTTTGATGACGGAAGGTTGACGGATGGCAAGGGGCGAACAGTGGATTTTTCAAATACGGTGATTATCATGACTTCTAATTTGCCCGAAGAAATGGTGGATAAAGTTTTCAGGCCGGAATTTTTGAACAGAATTGACAGAATAATAATTTTTAATAAGCTGATGGAAAAACAATTGGAGAAAATTGTAGAAATCCAGATTGCCAATTTAATAAAAAGACTTAAAGAACAAAATATTGTTTTGACGGTAACTGAAAAGGCGAAAAAATATTTGGCGAAAAAAGGCTATGATCCGGTTTTCGGGGCAAGACCGTTAAAAAGATTAATACAAAATGAATTGGTGGACTCGGTGGCGATGATGCTTTTAGATGCCGAAGAGGGAGAAACTATGGGGATGGTGGCAGATGAGAAAGGCGGAAAAATAAGCGTAAAGTTGATGGACTAAAGGCTGCGGTATAATAGAACACCGTACCCGTAGCTTAACTGGATAGAGCACTCCCCTCCGAAGGGAGTGGTTGGAGGTTCAAGTCCTCTCGGGTACACAGAGACAGTCTAAAAGTCTCAAAGTCTGAAAGCCATGCCTGCCGGCAGGCAGGTCTTAAAGTCTGAAAGTAAAAAAAATGACAAATGAACCAACAAAAATTAAGGACAATCTTTTCTACGACGAGAGATCGGCGGGTGGCTTGGTATACAAGCAGGAAAACGGGAAAATACTTTGGCTGGTAATAAAAACCATCAGTAGAACCAAAAAAAATGAACAAAAATCGGTTTTTAAATTTCCCAAAGGGCATCTTCAAAAGAATGAATTTTTAAAACAGGCGGCTTTGAGAGAAGTAGAAGAGGAAGGACAGGTCAAGGCGAAGATTGTTTTAAAAATCGGCTCGAATAATTATATTATCTGGGATAAATTGGGGAAGAAAAAAATAATTAAAAAGGTAACTTTTTTTCTGATGGAGTACGAGGGACAAAGCAGTCTTAAACATTATGATTTGGAGATGGTTTTGGATAGAGAGTGGCTTTTGTATGAAGAAGCTTGTGAAAAATTGGCATATGATTCGGAGAAAGTTTTACTAAAAAGAGCCAAGATAAAGTTGGATGAATTGATAAAAAAAGAAAAGTGAAATGCCGGCTGGGGCGATGGTATACTATGAAGTATTTTGACCAGTAGTGAGGTATAAATTAAGGAGAGGTCGGACCCTCCTGCGCTCCGTTGGAGCTTCGGACGGGTGAGGTAGTGGTTTTCCACTAAAAGTGGAATGTTTGTTCGTTAAATATATGGAGAGGTCGGATAGTGGTTCATTCCACAGACCTGGAAAGTCTGCGCTCCAAAAGGGCTCGCGGGTTCGAATCCCGCCCTCTCCGCCAGCTGGGAAAAGCGGGCGAATTCAGCAAAATTCGCCAGCCGATATTGCCCTGAAATCCAAAATTTTTATCTTTTAAAACGAAGTTCGAGCCGATATTTTTTAAGAAACTTCTAAATTCATAAGGATTGTTTTTCCTGATTAACATTTTGGCTTGACTGGCGGATAAAATCATTTCTTTCATGAGTTCGAGCCAATTATTTCCCTTTGATTCAAAATCTTTTAAATCTTCCTCGATAACTGTTTGTTGATTGATAAATATATTTTTTTTGTTCAAATACTGTTGATTATCAATTAGGCTATCAAGTCGTAAGTTAAGCAGGTCATCGAGCTTTCGATTAATTTCATCTTTTTGAGTTACCAGATTTTGAATCAATGGTTGGGATTGATTACTTGTTTGATTAGTTTCTTTGTCCAATTCGTTCAGCATATTTTTTACCCAGACTTTTCGCAAAGAAACTTTTTGAATTTTGGTTTTGATTTGGTTTATCAATTCTTCCTCGCGCAAATATTTTTCGGGACATAGTGTTTTCTTTTTGGTGCAGCGATAATAGTTGTGGCCTTTTTGAGTTTCGGCAGTGATGAGACAACCACAACCACCACACCTCATTAGTCCCGAAAAAATAAACTCGTGTTTTCGTTGTCTTTGTTTTTTGCCTCGGTTACTCATCACTTCGGCCACCAAATCAAAAAGTTTCTTTGAAATAATTGGCTCATGAACTCCTTTGTACAATTCACCATTGAAGCGAATCAGTCCGTAATAAATTGGATTTTGTAACATAAATTGGACACGGGATTCAGATAAAGTTTTTTCTTTATAACTTTTTAGTTTTGATTTAGCGAAGAATCCGGCGATACCTTTGAGGGTGCAATCTCCCAATGAATACATTTCAAATGCTTTTTTGATTACCGTTGCTTTGGGAACATCAATATCAATTCCCTTACTTTTACGATTATTGACATAACCAATCGGAGCAAAAGACGGCCACAATCCATTCTTTAACTTTTGCCTTATTCCTCGCCGGATATTTTCGCTTAAATTATCAACATAATATTTACTCTGACCAAAGGCAATATTTAACATAAACTTTCCTTGTGGGGTTGAGTCAAACCAAAAAGTAGGAAACTTTAAGTCAAGAATTTTGCCCGTGTCCAATAAATAAATGATTTTTCCGCCATCAATTGAATTTCTTGCCAATCTATCAGGATGCCAAGCCAAAATACCTTGTGCTTCTCCTCTCTCCATTCTTTCAATCATTTGGTTAAAAACAATCCTTCCTGGTTTCTTGGCAGTTTTTGCCTCGGTAAACGAGGCAACGATTTCAATTTTTTGAATTGTGGCAAATTCTTTTAGCTCAGCAATCTGATCACCAATACTTTTTATTTGTCTTTCCTCACTGTCGGTTGATTTTCTGGCGTATAAAAAGTATTTCATTTTTTAAGCCCGCATTTGGCCCAGTTTTAAAAGATAAAAATTTTGGATTTCAGGGCAATATCGGCTGGCGAATTTTGCTGAATTCGCCCGCTTTTCCCAGCTGGCGGTGTGCATTCGAAAATATTCGAACAGATTTTCAAAATTCATAATGACGGGCGGAACTCGCCCCCCTCCGATTTCCGCCCGATGGAAAGTGAGGATTTCAATAAAACTGCCAAAATATCGGCTCGAACTTCTTTTGGGCCAAATGCGGGCTTTTGAAAAAATGATAAAAAATACTGACATAATGCTAACTATAGTATGTAGAACTAAAGTTAGCAACAACATATAATTCGATTAAGCATGAAGTCACAAGTATTAAAAAACTTTGGAGATAAAGTTAGGTTAGAGAGAACGAAAAAGAATCTGTCACAAGAGGGTTTAGCTGACTTGGCGGGGGTACATAGAACATATATCGGAATGATTGAGAGAGCTGAGAAAAATATCACTCTAGAGAATATAGAAAAAATCGCAAAAGCCTTAAATATCGATATTTCAGAACTATTAAAAAGCAAATAATATGAATATAAAAAAGATTAAAACGATTGTATTTTCTGAAAAGTGTTCACTCGAACTCATGAGTTTTTCAAAATCTGACGGTAAGAAATGGAAGAAAGTATTTGACCTATGGAAAGGTCTAAAACTCGGACTAAGGGATTATAAATCTCGGGAGCCAAATTTTCCTGAAGGATTATCTGAAGTTGCCTTTTGTTTGTGGTCTGGCTCTTCTCGATTTATATCTGCTAAGCATTTATCGAATACTTCCTTTGACACCTTCAACACGAAAACAAAAAGAGCTGAACAGATTAAAGCCTGTAGTGTTGATGGCGATTTAACATCTTTTGGGCCAGATTCGAGATGGGACGATTTATATTTTCTCGACTTTTACAATGAGGGGAAAACAGATGGATTATTCGACATTTATAAAATTCCTAGTGAACTGATTTATGGTCATCAGGTCAATAAAACACAAACACTCAAAGACCAACAATCAGAAAAGAGAAGACCAAGATTCTCGATTAAAAAAGATATTATTCACAAACTTAACTTAGAACCAATCGCAAAATCAGTGCAAGTTTGGTAAGTTTTGATCCATAGCCTTTTTCATCTGTTTAGCAATCGCTTTAATCACTGGAACACTGACAGAATTTCCAACTTGTTTATAAAGTGCTGCGTCTGAAATGTTTGGCAATTTATATTCCAATGGAAAACCCTGTATTCTTGCACATTCAAGTGGTGTTAATTTTCTTATTCCGTTTTTAACCTTTATTATTGGAACATTGTGGCCACCCATACCCATATTTGCCGTTAAAGTAGGACAAACTCCTTTTTTGTTTTCTCTCACATATTTTCTTCTCCATTGATACACCTTGCCCTCGTCAGTTACCGAATCTTTGATTCTTTCATATAAAGGTTTTCCATTATAAAAATATTTTTCTGGCACATCTTCCTGTAATAAATCAACAACACTTTTGGTAAGTTTTACGGGTTCTGGAAATCTAAAATTATCAGAATATTCTTTATTTTTAAAACCGACAATATAAATTCGTTCACGATTTTGTGGGATATTTCCATATTCCATACTGTTTAGAACTTTGACTTTTAGGTGATATCCCAAATCAATCAATGTTTCCTCGATTATTTTAAAAGTCTTTCCACCATCGTGCCCTTTTAGATTTTTTACATTTTCAAGTAAAAATCCCTCAGGTTTTCTTGCTTCAATAATTCTGGCAATATCAAAAAACAAATTTCCTCTACCCTTTTCATCATTAAAACCTTTTCTGTAACCAGCAATAGAAAAAGCCTGACATGGAAAACCCCCTAACAAAAAATCAAATAGTGGTAAGTCATCTATACCAATTTTTCGAATATCCTCGACTACTAATTTTGAATCTATAAAATTTAAATCATATGTTTCCTTGCATTTTGGTTCAAAGTCATTAGAAAATACTGTTGTAAATCCAGCATCTTCAAAACCCAGTCTAATTCCACCGATTCCAGCAAACAAATCGATAGTTCTAAAACCATGTTTCAAATATTTCTGTTCATCCACCGCAACTTTTGTATTAATGTTTCGAATTATCTGATAAACAATACCTCTAATCTCAACTTCATCCCTGTAAAAAGGCAACATTGTTTGATTTCTTGGTTCAAGTCTAAACTGTGTTTTTTCTCGATATATTTTTTTTAGTGTTGCCTGGTTATTATCGATAATTGCGACAACAGTTTGACCATTCTCAGCTACAGATTGTTTTTTAATGACGACAACATCACCGTCAAAAATACCCTCATCAATCATACTCTCGCCAACTACTTTTAATGCATAAAAATCTTTTGGGTTGGTAATGTTGCTGTTGACCAAAGAAATCATCGTTTGTTGCTCTTCTATGGCCTCTATTGGTAGTCCAGCTGCTATTAATCCAATTAGTGGTATTTTTACAACTTGGTCAATATCAGTGATATTAATTCCTCTCGGTTGATTATCTTCTTTATTAATTAGTCCAAGTGATTCCAATGATTTAATGTGATGGTGAATGGTAGAGACCGATTTTAGCTGCAAATGTTTAGCTATTTCTTCAAGCGACGGAGAATAACCGTACTTTGTTTGGAATTTTAGGATAAAATCAACTATTTGTTTTTGTCTTTTTGTTAGCATAATTGTGTTATTGGACTTTCGATTTATTTTCGATTATAATTAACTATAGATTATAACTTTTTGGGTGTCAATGATTAATAATTTAGAGTTATTATCTAAACAAAAATGGGAAAATCAATGCAGGTGATAATCTCCGAAATTGGTAGTTATATCCAAAATAATGGAGGAATATTTCAGGAATGGTATGTCGGAATTGCTTCTGACCCAAGAGAGCGATTGTTTGTCGGTCACAAAGTTATTGAAAATGGCGACGCTTGGATATATAGAGAAGCCATGAATTCTAATGAAGCGCGAATAGTTGAAAAATTCTTTTTAGATAAACTAGTCACAGGTGGTGGAAGTGGTGGTGGCGATTATAATACCGGATTTGTTTATGCTTATAAGAAGTCTTATCACACCGAACAGTAATCAATATGGCAAACTATCTTCAAGAAATTAAAAAATCAGTTTCGTTTATTTTTGTTGCAGACGGTAATGGAGGAGTGAAACCAAACGGAACAGGTTTTTTTGTTGGTGTTAAAAGTGAAGACAATGAGAGTAATTTTAATGTTTATTTTGTGACGGCAAAACATGTATTAAAAGACAACGATGGTAACTATTTACCAGAAATTATCTTGCGCTTAAATAAACACGGCGACGATTCGCAATTAATTAAAATTAATTTGAATGAAGTCAAAATATTTGAACACACAGATAAAGATGTTGATATTGCATTATTTAACTGTGTACCAGATCAAAAAGTTTACGATTTTAGGTTTATCCAAGATGAACTAATTGCGAATCAAAATATTATTGATAAAAATGAGATTGCCGAAGGTGATGAGGTATTATTTACTGGTTTGTTTACGTCTCATGTAGGACAAAAAAGAAATCAACCAATTATAAGATTTGGGAAAGTGTCTTTAATCTCGGATGAAAAGATTGAGTGGAAAGAGTTCAATAAACCAGCAAAACTCATGGATTTATACCTTCTGGAATGCCAATCATTTGGTGGAAATAGTGGCTCACCCGTATTTTTTCAATTAAGTCCAATGAGAAAACCTGGCCAAATTAGTATAGGTGGTCCAACAATATTTCTGGCTGGCATTATGACGGGGAGTTTCTTGGCGGGTAATCAAATACAAATTACGGATACTATTTCTAACTTAGTTTCACTTCAAAATATTGGAATCGCAGCCGTTACGCCTGCATATAAACTATATGAAATATTATTTTCAGAAAATATGATTCAGTTAAGAAAACTTAATGGTAAGAATTTGCCACAAAATTGAAATCGTATTGAAATCCTCACTTTCCATCGGGCGGAAATCGGAGGGGGGCGAGTTCCGCCCGTCATTATGAATTTTGAAAATCTGTTCGAATATTTTCGAATGCACACCGCCAGTTAGGAAATGTCTTTGTTGGCTCATTGTTAATTTATAAAAATATTAAAAAGCAAAAAACATGAACAATCAAAAGATAATTGAAATCAACGAAAATAATTTGTCTGATTATCCGCAAATAATTTGCTTTATCAATCCCAAGCACGAGCATTATGGTTTGAAAATTGGCTGGCTGACGAAAAGATTTAAGGAAGGATTAAAAATTAAATTGCTGCAAACGGAAATTGACCGGAAAATCACCGGATTTATTGAATATATTCCCGGAGACCATGCTTGGCGCGCGGTGAATGCCAAGACCTATCTTTTTATTCATTGTCTTTGGGTTTATCCCAATAAAAACAAAAATAAAGGACTGGGTTCGGTCTTGGTGGATGAAGTTATCACCGATGCCAAAAAGCAACAAATGAGTGGGGTGGCGGTTGTTACCAGCAATGGTTCGTTTATGGCAAAAAAGGATTTGTTTATAAAAAACGGCTTTGAGTTAGTTGAAGAAAAAGATGGGTTTCAATTATTAGTCAAATTTTTCAGCAAAAAAACAATCAAACCTCATTTTACTCATGATGAAAAAGCTTTGGAAAAATATCAGGGCTGGCATATCATTTATTCCAAACAATGTCCATGGGTGGCACGTTTTATTGAAGAAGTAAAACCGATAATCAAAAACCAAAGTTTGAAAATAACTTTTCATGAAATTATCTCGGCCAAGGAAGCTCAACAATCACCTTCCATTTATTCTGTTTTCAATTTAATCAAAGATGGACAGTTATTAGCTGATCGCTACATTTCAACAACTAGATTTTTAAATATTATTAAAAAAAATTAATCTAAAAAATATGAACAACCAAAATCAAGAATGTTGTCCAAAATTTGATCCCGCTCCTTGGGAAGACAAGGTTTTTAAATGGGACAATAAGAAGTTTGTCAAAGATAAAGTTTTTACTATATTTTATATGCCGATAAATTTCGGCTCGGTTATCAAAAAGCTTGATACCAAGGTGCGAGAAGCCGGCGCAAAATTTGAGGACAATATGGGCCTTTCGGATCACACTTCAAAATGGAATATGGATTTGTATTTGGCGGTGGACAAAGAAGTCCCAGGAGTTCAAAACATTACGCTTTCAGGAAAATATTACAGCAAAGTTTATGAAGGCGATTTTAAGGAAACCGGAAAATGGTGCAATGATTTTGAAAGTATTGTTAAGAGTAAAGGAATGAATGTCAAAAAATGGTATATGTGGTACACCACCTGCCCTAAATGCGTCAAGAAATGGGGAAAAAATTATGTCGTGATTATTGGAAAAGTAGAGTAAAAATATGACTAAACAAATTGTTTCTAACACTAGATTCTATATTGATATAGATATCAAGATCAAAAAGGTTATCGGTTGGGATCATGGTCAAAGAGAAAAATTGGAGCAGAAATTGCCAAACCCAAATCACCGTCGTGTTTTTATTACTAAGGGGCAATACAATAAATTAGAAAAATGAAAAATAAAGATTATTGTCAACACAAGAAAGCTCCCTCAAGTTATCACATGCAAGACCCTGATATAATTTTTGAAGAATTAAAACTAAAACAGGGTGATATTTTTCTTGATATTGGTTGCGGGGCTGGAGATTATTCAATTCACGCATCAAAAATAATCGGCGATTCTGGTAAAGTGTATGCTACAGACAGACAAGAAGAATCAGTCTTGACTTTTAAGGAAAGAATTGAAAAATCAGGAATAAAAAATATTGAAGTGAGTGTGTCTGATATTACAAGTAATTTACCTGTAAAAAACAGAAGTATTGATGTATGTTTGATTGCGACTGTATTGCACGCGCTAGATTTTGAAAAACACAAGGAAAATATTTTCAAGGAAATAATGAGAGTGTTAAAACCTGTTGGGCGTTTGGCAATTATTGAATGCAGTAAAAAGGAATTGTCTTTTGGTCCGCCGGAGCAGATGCGATTAGATGCGGAACAAATTGAAAAAGCAATGTTAAAATTTGGGTTTAAAAAATGTGGTTATATAGATTTAGGATTTAATTATCTTATTCAATTCCAAAATGAAAAATATAATTGTTAAAATCCGAAAAGAATTAAAGCAAAATAGCGACCTGCATACCAAAGAGACGGGGCAGAATTTTTTTAAAGAAAAAGTCAAAATATATGGCGTAAAAGTCGCATTGGTAACAAAAATTGCCAAATCTTTTGACAAAGAAATTTTAGTTTTGGATAAAAAAGAAGTATTTGCCTTGTGCGAGGAACTGTGGCAATCGGGATTTATAGAAGAATCTTTTGTTGCCTGTCATTTTTCTTATCTTCTCCGCAAAAACTATGAGCCGGCGGATTTTAAGTTTTTTGAAAAATGGGTGGAAAACTATGTTTCCAACTGGGCGTCCTGCGACACTTTGTGCAATCACACGATTGGCAGTTTTATTGAAATGCATCCTAAGTATTTGGAAAATTTGAAAAAATGGGCAAGATCAGAGAATCGTTGGATGAAAAGAGCGTCGGCCGTATCCCTGATTATTCCGGCTCGGCACGGTAAATTTTTAAAAGACATTTTTATGATTGCTGATATTTTACTTTTGGACGGCGATGATCTGGTGCAAAAAGGTTATGGCTGGATGCTTAAAGCAGGAAGCGAAGCACATCAAAAAGAAGTATTTGATTATGTGATGAAAAACAAAGCCAAAATGCCTCGCACCGCTTTGCGCTACGCTATTGAAAAAATGCCCGAAGAATTAAGAAAAAAAGCGATAGGAAAACAATAGGTTCCAATATCGTTTCAGAATCACCACTATTTGGAAAAAGAAAGATTTGCCTCGGCGACATGATATAGAATAGGCTATGATTAAAATAATTCATTGTTTAAGGTTTCTGACTGTTTTTATTTTTGTCCTTTTGTCCCCTGTTTCGGTTAGTTTAGCCTCTCAGTTTCAAGTTTTGAAGGGTGAGGCTACGGGGAAAGTTTTACTAAATGGTGAAGCGTGGGGTACCGGTAAATTAACCTTCACAAATGTTTCCGGAGATGCCCATTTTGTAGTAACCTGCGATAAAGACGTTTCTGCCGGAGCCAATAGTGCTACCTGTATCGGAACCGATGTTAATGGATTCTTTTCCGGCGGAACAAATGGTTATGCCATCTTTGGTTCCGGAAGTAGCTCAATTACTCTTCAACTTGCGGATGGTAAGAAATTTACTTATGCTCAAGGCGGGGTGACCGCAGAACTTGAGGTTACAGATCCGTCTATTTTCAATAACTGGGGTGTGACTGATGAAGATAACGTCCAATATGAACCAGAAGATTATGACCCAAACGAACCTTTAACTGATTCGCTGGCCAGGGCAACCGAAATTGACGGACAGGTAGAAATTGCTTGCCCGCCAGACTTTGAGGCATGGGACGTTCTTAAACCAGGCAGGGTGATTTATAACCACTGTCGATTAAAAACAGGCGAGGAAAGCACGCTGCGTATCTCTTTTGGTAGTATGTCGTCATTTGTAATGAGACCGGAGACAGAAGTTGTTATTAACGAGGCCACAAAAGAAAAAAATAATTTTCAGTTATTATTCGGTGGCATTTGGGCCAATATTAAAAAAATGGCCAAAGGAGAAGAATTCGGATTTAAAGGAAGTCAGGCAGTGGCGGGCATCAAGGGCACTACTTTTGTTATGGAAGACACCGGGAAAATAACTACCCTAAAAGTAATTGAGGGAGAGGTGGAGTTGAAAGATAAGGTCGGTAATAAGACAGAAACAGTCCGCACCGGTGAGGTACTCTCGGCTGATACGAAGGGACTGGGCGAAAAAAATACTTTCGATATTATTTCAGAAGAAAAAAAATGGAACACACCTGCCCCAACCCATGAAAAAAATACTCCTTCAGAAACTACGCCCAGTAAACAAGAAAATATTTGGTTCATGCCGATTTTGATTGTTATAGTCATCACCGTTGGTGCCAGCATTGTTGTAAAAAAGAAAAAAATTTAAGTTGGATATAATTAGTCTGTGAACCAAAAAGTTTCTGAATATATTGCCAAACAAAAATCTCCACAAAAAGAAATATTGATCAAGATCAGGGGGTTTATAAGCAAACTAATTCCAGAGGCGGAAGAGAAAATGAGCTATGGAGTTCCGGCTTTTAAATTAGACGGAAAACAAGTTATGTATGCAGCGTTTAAGAATCATGTGGGAATATATCCGGAACCGGAAATAATCGAAAAGTATAAAAATGAACTAGAGGAATACGAGACTGCAAAAGGAACCATAAAGTTTTATTTGAAGGAGCCTATACCTTATGATTTAATTAAGAAGATTATTAGTTATAAATATAGATTATAAAACATGGTAATTGATGAGGAATTTGTGGAAATGATGAAGAAAATGGGATAACTTCTTCTTTGAAGAAATTGTGTTATCAGACTTATGTGATAATAAGATAAACTATGACGATAGATGATAAAGCCGAAATAAGTTTGCCATTGGCAAAAATGGAGGACGTGTGGGGTAATTTAGGTTCTTTGTATGGGTATGAAGTTGGCGAGAGAGAGTGGCAAACGATTACAGGAATGGCTAGTTTTATCTATGGTGACGTGATGGCCGTCTCTGGAGTTGATGCAGAAACTGCCAAAAGATATTTTTTAATGGCGATGAGCGATAGAGACGATGTTCCTCATTTAGAACAAGATGAAGGGGTGGATAGCGAAGTTCAAAAGATTATCAAAACTCAAGGGAATATTGTTTTAGCATGTTTAAAAGAAAAAGATAGATATTCCCCCGAAGATAGCGAGTATTTAATGCTTCGACAAATGGCTAAGGATTTGTTTGAAAATAATTTGTTTTCGATTGATACAACTCCAAGCGGGAGTGAATATGTCATATCCTCCATTATAGACCGAAGTGGATTAAAGGGAAAAGGCCAAGAAAGTTGGGTGATTAGAAATATTGGAGGAAAAAATCATATTACTCCTGTTGAGTCGGGTACGATAGGAAGGGTTTGTTTTAGCCCGACAATTGTTGGTGTGCCAGGAGCAGAAAGGAGGCGTTGTTTAAGTCTAAAAGGCGACTCTCCAGAGAGAGTGTTTTCCAAAAACCAAGGACAACTTGGTGTAAAAATAGAATATAAGACGTATGAACCGAAAAGATTACCCAGTTGTTGGATAGAAGTGAGAACACAAACCAATGAACCACGAAGCCCGCTTGGGTATTCTTTAAAAATCGACGAGAAGAAAAGTTAACCATAAGGCGGAGCTGTAAATTTCCTATTTGTTTCTCTTTTGATTCAATTATAATGTCTTAGTGAATAAGCTGATTATTTTTGACTGGACGGGGGTAATTAAAGACGCGTTGACGGCTCATCTTTGGGTGGTAAACAGAATATTTAAGAATCACGGGCTAAGTGAAATTTCTGCCGATGAATTTCATGATAATTGGATAGAGCCGTATATGAAATTTTTTAACAAATATCTGCCGGAGATGACTGTTGAAGAGGAACAAAAAGAGTATAGAGAAGCCGCGATGGACCCAGAGTATCCAAAATCAAAGTGCGTTGAGGGAATAAAAGAAATGCTTGTAAAATTGGCTGATAAAAAATATAAAATGATGGTTGTATCATCGGATCTTCCCGAAACAGTTAATAAAGAATTAGTTGAATTTGGGATAAATAACATCTTTGTTAAAGTAATATCCGGAGTGAGTGATAAAAGTGGGGCGATTAAAGAGACTGTAAGCTTGTATTCCGGTGACAGAAACCATGTTTATATTGTCGGAGACAGTGTTCATGAAATTCAAGTTGGTAAACCCTTGGGGATAAAAACAATAGCGGTCACTTGGGGATTCGGAAGTAAGGGCAGCCTGGAATCAATGTTACCGGACAAAATCTTTGAAGATGTAGCTGATTTACAAAATTATTTGTTGATGGAGAAATGAATAAAATTGTTTGCGTGACCGGATTGACCGGCTCGGGGAAGAGTGTGGTTGGGGAATATTTAATCAAGAAAAACTTTTTATACCTAAGGTTCGGTCAATTAACAATTGACGAAATTAATAAAAGGGGGTTGGAAATAAATGAGGTTAATGAAAGAAAAATTCGCGAAGAATTCAGAGAAAAATATGGAATGGCAGCATATGCGACTTTGAATTTACCAAAATTTGACGAATTAATTTTAAAAGGAAATGTAATCGGAGACGGGCTATATTCGTTTGAGGAATATAAGATTTTAAAAGAACATTTTGGAGAGAAAATGATT
>Ga0247842_10004390_pt1 | contig 17734 bp, 10 predicted proteins | sample LaCruzMarch2015__3_FD_192411 | JGI IMG/M metagenome (GOLD analysis project Ga0247842, IMG submission 192411) | Freshwater microbial communities from meromictic Lake La Cruz, Castile-La Mancha, Spain - LaCruzMarch2015_19m | ecosystem: Environmental > Aquatic > Freshwater > Lake | place: Spain...
TGACAAAGAAGGCCCAGTCTCAATATGGTGCCTTCGTATCTGTCCTGAGGTGGGTCTGGTCTGCCGGAGAACTATTGATATGGGGTGATCATGATGTTGGGTATCACTTTAATGTCGGCGAAAAGGCCGGTGTAAAAATCGGGACCGAAAAGGGAGGCGTGTCGGTGGAAAGTGTGCAGATTGCTACGGATCTTATCGGTCCTCCGTTCGGATGTTTTTCTGTCGGGGAAGCGAATTTTGTTTTCATTGCTACGAATCTCATCAGAAATGTGGATGAAAACAGTGACGTGAAACTTCAGAAATTAAAACTCGAACAGGAAAATTTTCTGGCAAAAGCCTTGAATGACTATGCCGGAAATATTTTTCTTTTACTGCATGATCCGACATCCCTTGCCAAGGAAACAGCTGTCAGAAAAATCATCGACTCTAATCGTGAGAAAATAACGGCCATAATGCACGGGCACTTGCATGCGGAATTTTCTCGATTTTTTGCAAAATTTTCTCCTGTGTACGGAGGATTATGCAAAGAATATAAAACAATTCTGGTGCCGGCGTCGTGGGGCATGATGGGTATCGGCGGCGGATTTCTCGTCATGAATATTTATGACGACGGAACCCATAAGATCAAAAAATACAGTACATAAAAAACAGGAAGGCCTCAGCTGTCAGCTAGACAGTCGAGGCCTTTTAAAATGGATGTTTTTTGTTTTTATGATAGAATGAATGTAGGATGGGTGATATTTTTTAAAATAAATTTATGCTCCCAATTGAATTTCTCAGACATTTTCGTGTTGAGGGGTATGCTATTTTTGATTTTGTGGTGGCTTTCGGAGGAATTTATTTGGCATCCTCCTTGTTGTCAAAATTATTTCTGAAAATCAGAATTGATATTCCTAGACGAAATTGGATATTTTTGACACTACCTATTGGTATTGCAACGCATCTTCTCTTGGGCAAAATGACGCCAATGACCAAAAACTTTTTAGATATTCACGGGCACTGGGTTTTAAAAATAATAATCTTGGGTCTGTTAATTTTCGGACTGAGAGGTATAAAAATAGTCAGAAAAAATAAATTATATGTTGGTGATCGAAATTAAACTGAAAGAAAGAATGATTGAAATTTATCTGAAAGACGGCAAAAAGGTTTTGGATATGATTACTTTTCCGGAAAAAGGCGATTTGACAGAAAAATTGCTGCCAATGATCGACAATCTCATAAAGAAAAACAAATTGCAAATAAAAGATATTCAGAAAATTATTACTAAAAGTGACCTTAAAGAACCTTTTACTTCTTATCGAATTTTGAAAACCGTGGAAAAAACTTTCAATTTTTTTAAATAAACTATCTGGGTTGTGGATAACTTTAGTATAACTCGGCTTTTGCAGAGGTAATCCACAGAAGCAAAAAGAGAGTTATTTTGCATAAAATGCCTCAAATAAGGCAAAATTTACCTAAAACGATAATTTCTTGCGAAAAATTTGACAAAAAGTAAATTTAATACTTGCATTTATTTCTATTTGGTGTAGAATGGATCTATGTTTGTCAAGTAGGCGGCAATTTTAGGATTGCCTTTCATATATTAAAAGGAGCTCTCTTGGGGTTCCAAGGGGAAAAAATTGTTTTTCAAACACGAGAAATCAAATTAAATATCTTAAATAAAACTATCCATATTGCTTATTTCTGAGAAATTAAACGAAATAAGTAAGGGATGGGTGTTGTTTTTATGTCTAAAGCCCAAAAAGAATTGAAGGTTAAGGATACCTTTAGCTTGCAGTCTTCATTGTCCAAGAGAAAATTCTTTAAACCGATGAAAATGGTCTCACTGCCCAATCTGATTGAGACCCAACTCAACTCATATAATTGGTTTTTGGAAAATGGATTAAAAGAACTTTTTAAAGAAGTCAATCCGGTAGTTGATTTTACCGGCAAAGACAGTGAACTATATTTCGAAGACTATTATTTGGACGAACCGAAATATGATGAAATAACCGCTAAGAATAAAAACATCTCATACGAAGCGCCGTTGCGTTGTAAAGTAAAATTAGTTATCAAAAGCACGGGCGAAATAAAAGAACAGGAGATCTACCTGGGCGATTTTCCCATTATGACCGATCGCGGAACATTTTTGATTAACGGCGTGGAAAGAGTCGTCGTGAGTCAGCTCATCAGAAGCCCCGGCGTTTTCTTTACAATGGAATATCAAAAAGGCAAAAGACTTTTTGGAGCCAAAATTATCCCAAATCGCGGAGCCTGGCTCGAAATCGATACGGATTTTGAAGGAGTTTTTTCAGTTAAAATTGATCGTAAAAGAAAAGTACCGGTAACAGCCTTGCTCCGGGCTTTTGGATATTCCAATGACAAAGATTTATTGGATCTTTTTAAAGATAGTGATACCGGAGAAACAAAATATATTCAAAAAACCATTGAAAAAGATTCAACCAAGAATCAAGGCGAGGGCTATAAGGAAGTTTACAAGAGAATTCGTCCGGGAGACTTGGCCACTGAAGACAATGCCAAGCAAATGATTGATTCAATGTTTTTTAATTTTGAAAGATATGACTTTGGAGAGGTGGGACGCTACCGTCTCAACCAAAGATTGGAATTTGAATTTCCGAATACGGAAGAATACAGAGTTCTCAGAAGAGAAGATTTGGTAGCCATTATCAAAGAAATCATTCGTCTTAATAATGACAAAACTGCGATGGCGGATGATATTGATCATTTGGGCAATAGAAGAGTGAGAGCGATTGGTGAATTGGTACAAAACAAACTGCGAGTCGGTTTTGCCAGAATGGTGCGAAATATCAAGGATAGAATGAGTACTTGTGAAATTGATACGGTTGTTCCGGGACAACTCATTAACTCGCGTCCAATTGCTGCCGCGATTAAAGAATTTTTTTCCAGTTCACAGCTTTCGCAATTTATGGATCAGGTTAATCCTTTAGCCGAATTGGAACACAAAAGAAGGCTTTCAGCCATGGGTCCGGGCGGACTGACCAGAGAAAGAGCCGGATTTGAAGTGCGAGATGTGCATCATTCTCATTATGGCCGAATTTGTCCGGTGGAAACTCCGGAAGGTCCAAACATTGGTTTGGTCGGACATTTGGCGACCTATGCCAAGATAAACAGATATGGATTTTTGGAAACTCCCTACTTTAAAGTTTATCGAGAAGTGGAAAACACGGAAGAAAAAATATTACACAAATTTTTAAGCGAAGATGTTGACGGAAATAAAGCCGGAACTTTCATTGATGAAAAAAATGCCAAGGCTATTGCCGGCAACAAAAAAATAAAGACGATAAAAATCAAGCCGTGGATGAGCGATGAGATTGAATATGTCAATGCGACAAAAGAAGACAGAAAAAACATTGCTCATGCCGGAGTAAATTTGGATGAATTCGGAAATGTTTTGGATAAAATTATTGAAGCCAGAGTTAAAGGTAATGCGGCGGAAATTGAAGCGGAAAAAATCGATTATATTGATGTTTCCTGTAAGCAGATGATTTCCGTAGCGACTGCTTTGATTCCATTTTTGGAACACGACGATGCTAACCGAGCTTTGATGGGATCAAATATGCAGAGACAAGCGGTGTCTTGTGTGAAACCGGAATCTCCGGTTGTTGGAACGGGTATTGAAGACAAGGCGGCTTCCGATTCAGGGCAAGTGGTGAATGCCAAGGAGGGTGGAGAGGTTGTCGAAGTGGACAGCAGTCATATTGTAGTCAAAGAAGAAGCCAAGGCTGGATCCAAAAAACCGTATTTGCGCAGAGAATATCCATTGCAAAATTTTGTAAAATCCAATGCCTTCACTTGTATGAACCAAATCCCGCGAGTGAAAAAAGGCGATATTGTTAAAAAAGGAAAACTTTTGGCGGATGGCGCTTCAACCGATCATGGAGAATTGGCGCTCGGACAAAATATTCTGGTGGCTTTTATCCCTTGGGAAGGATTTAATTATGAAGATGCCATTGTCATTTCAGAAAAACTTTTGCAAGATGATCGCTACAGTTCAATTCATATTGAAGATTTTTCCATTGATGTTAGAGATACGAAGCTGGGACCGGAAGTGGTGACCAGAGATATTCCGAATATCGGAGAAGAAAGACTGAAAAATTTGGATGAAACCGGAATTATCAGAATTGGAGCGGAAGTGAAATCCGGTGATATTTTGGTTGGAAAGATTTCTCCCAAAGGCGAAGGCGATTTGACCAGTGAAGAAAGATTGCTGCGCGCTATCTTCGGAGAAAAATCTCGCGACGTGAAAGACAGTTCCCTCTATTTGCCACACGGTGAATATGGAAAAGTCGTTGATATTAAAATATTTTCACGTGAACAGGGAGATAAATTGACTACCGGAGTTATTCAGCAAATTCAAGTATCGGTAGCTCAACTCAAGAAAATTTCAGTCGGTGATAAATTGGCCGGACGTCACGGAAACAAGGGTGTTATTTCCCGAATTGCGCCAGTGGAAGATATGCCATATCTGCCGGATGGAACTCCGGTTGATATGATTCTTAATCCTTTGGGCGTGGCCAGTCGTATGAACATTGGTCAGATTTTGGAAACTCATTTAGGCTGGGCGGCAACGAAGCTCGGCTACAAAGCGGCTTCACCGTCACTCAACGGAGTTCCGGAAACACAAATTAAAGAAGAACTTTTGAAAGCCGGACTGCCGGGAGATGGAAAAGTTAACTTAGTGAACGGAAAAACCGGAGAATATTTTGATAATAAATCCACGGTCGGAGTTATGTATGTGATGAAGTTGCATCATTTGGTTGATGACAAGATTCATATGCGTTCCATCGGACCGTACTCCTTGATTACGCAACAACCTTTGGGAGGAAAAGCGCAATTTGGAGGACAGAGATTCGGAGAAATGGAAGTTTGGGCATTGGAAGGTTATGGCGCCGCTTATACTCTGCAAGAAATGCTGACAATCAAATCGGATGATGTGATGGGAAGATCCAAGGCTTATGAGTCTATTATTAAAGGTGAAATGATTAAGAGCCCGAACATCCCAACATCTTTCAATGTTTTGGTGAATGAACTTAAGGGCTTGTCGCTCAGTGTTGAGCTTATGGGCGTGAAAAAAGAAGATGATGAAGATGTTAAGAAGGAAGATACGGCGACACAAGTATAGTGGGAATTTCAAAATCCAAAATTACAAATTCCAAATAAATTCAAAATCATAATTTCCAAAATCCAAAATGTTTTGAATTTTAAATTTTTGATATTAGGTATTGTTTGGGATTTGGTGCTTTGAAATTTGGATTTATAAAACAGTAAATGTATAAACAAAGTTAAATTTATTAATATAAGCAATTAAAACACAAGATTCTATTGCTAAAATTTATGGATTCTATAACCAAAGTCAGTGATTTTAACAGCGTAAAGATCAAACTCGCCAGTCCCGAAGAAATTTTGGGATGGTCAAACGGAGAAGTGACCCGTCCGGAAACGATCAACTATCGAACGCAACGTTATGAAAAGGACGGTCTTTTCTGCGAGAAAATATTCGGGCCTTCCAAGGACTGGGAATGTTATTGCGGAAAATACAAGAGAATCAGATATAAAGGCATTGTCTGCGATAAGTGCGGAGTGGAAGTTACCCGCTCGAGTGTTCGTCGCGAAAGAATGGGACACATTCAATTGGCTGTGCCGGTTTCGCATATTTGGTTTTTACGCGGTGTGCCGTCAAAAATCGGAATGGCGTTGGGACTTAGTCCTCAAGAATTGGAAAAGATTATCTATTTTTCCAGTTATATGATTTTGAATGTGGAAGAAGAAGAAAGAACGAAGGCCTTGAATCAGCTTGATCAGGAATACAAAAGCAAAATCAAAGAAATAAACAAGTTGGAAGAAGCGGAAAGAAATCAAAAAACCGAAGAACTGAAAGCCAGTTATAAGAATGCCAAAGACGAACTGAAAAGTTTGGTAAAACTTAAAATTATTTCCGAACTGGAATATTTTAATTTGTCTTCTCGCTATGGGCAAGTATTTTCTGCCGGCATCGGAGCGGAAGCTATTCGTCGAGTTTTGGAAAGTATCAAAATTGAAGATGAAATAAAAAAACTGAAAGCCGATTTGAATAATGAAGAAATTGCGGACAAGAAAAAAATATTAAAAAGAATTAAATTATTCCAAGGATTTTTGAAGGCTGGATTGAAATTAGAATGGATGTTGCCGACCATCATCCCGGTTATCCCGCCGGATCTGCGACCGATGGTGGCGTTGGACGGAGGACGCTTTGCGACTTCGGATTTGAATGATCTTTATCGCCGAATCATCAACAGAAATAATCGTCTCAAAAAATTAATTGAAATTGGCGCCCCGGAAGTAATCACCCGCAATGAAAAAAGAATGTTGCAAGAAGCGGTGGATGCTTTGTTTGATAATAATGCCAGACGCGGACAAGTGAGCGTGGCGGCTTCAACCGGGCAAAAAAGAGCGCTCAGATCTTTGGCCGATACTTTGAAAGGCAAACAAGGACGTTTCCGACAGAATCTTTTGGGAAAACGAGTCGACTATTCCGGACGAAGCGTTATTGTGGTTGGTCCGAAACTTAAAATTTATCAATGCGGAATTCCCAAGAAAATGGCCTTGGAACTTTTCAAGCCGTTTATTATCAATAAATTAATCGAAAGAGAAGTGGCTTATAATGTTCGCAGCGCCGGCAAGATGGTGGAAGCGGAAAGCGAAGAATCATATGAAATTTTGGATGAAATTATTTCACATCATTATGTGATGTTGAACCGCGCTCCGACTTTGCATCGTTTGAGTATTCAGGCTTTTCGTCCGGTTCTAATTGAAGGCAAAGCTATTCAGGTTCATCCGATGGTTTGTTCAGCTTTCAATGCGGACTTTGATGGAGACCAAATGGCGGCGCATGTTCCTTTGACTGACAAAGCCAGATGGGAAAGTGAAAATTTGATGCTCAGTTCTCGAAATCTTTTGAAGCCGGCCAGTGGTGATCCGATTACCACTCCGACTTTGGATATGGTTTTGGGTTGCTATTATATTACCCATGCTTTAGCCGGAGCCAAGGGCGAAGGTAAAGTTTTTGGATCTTTCAATGAGGCGGTGATGGCCTATGAATTGGGAGTCATCGGAATTCAAGCGAAAATAAAAGTTTTATTTGATGGCAAAATAATTGAAACGACAGTCGGACGAATAAGATTGAATGAAATTTTGCCGGAAGCGCTCAGATTTTTAAATGATGAAATGACTAAAAAAGAACTCAAATCTTTGGTAGCCAAGGTGATGGAAATTGCCGAGCATGAAGAGGCGGTAAAATTCATTGATGATATCAAGAGTTTGGGCTTTGAATTTGTAACCAAGTCCGGCATAAGTTGGGGCATGGAAGATTTGACTGTTCCGGTTGAGAAAAAAAGTTTGATGGATGCGGCTGAAAGCAAAGTGGAAACAGTCAAACAACAATATAATATGGGACTTTTGACGGAAGAAGAAAGAAAAACTCGCGTGATTGAAATTTGGAATGATACGAAAAATACCATTACGGATCTGGTTCGCGGTTCAATGGATAAAGAAGGGCCGGTTTATTCTATGGTTTATTCCAAGGCCAGAGGTTCGGAATCCGTAGTAGTTCAGATGTCAGGTATGAAAGGTTTGATGGCCGGACCAACCGGAGAAACTATCGAACTGCCAATTAAGAGCTGCTATAAGGAAGGTTTGAATGTGCTCGAATATTTCATTTCTACTCATGGAGCCAGAAAAGGTATGGCCGATACCGCTCTGCGAACAGCGACCGCCGGATATTTGACCAGAAGATTGGTGGATGTTTCACAAGACGTGATTGTTCAGGAAGAAGATTGCAAGGACAAGTCCGGAATATATTTGTATAAAGAAGATTCTGACAGAATCGGACAAAGTTTTGCGACCCGAATTATCGGACGAGTTACTTTGGAAGATGTGGCTGATCCGCATAGTGGCGAAATTATCGTGGAAAAGGGCGCTTTGATCAATAAAGAACAAGGACTCCTGATGGAAAAATTAAATATTTCCAAAGTCAAAATCAGATCGGTTGTGACTTGCAAAACTCCGCGCGGAGTTTGCCAAAAATGTTATGGCGTTGATTTGGGACGAGGTCAGTTGGTACAAATCGGACAAGCAGTCGGAATTGTGGCGGCGCAAGCCATTGGAGAACCGGGAACACAGCTGACTATGCGTACTTTCCATATTGGAGGTATTGCCGGATCCGACATTACTCAAGGTTTGCCTCGAGTGGAAGAACTTTTTGAAGCTCGACCTCCGAAGGGAGAAGCGGCTATTGCCAGACTGGACGGAAAAGTGGTGGAAATTACCAGCGGTGAAAAAGTTGTCACTATTAAAGTTGAATCACAAGACAAAACCAAGAAAGTTGAAGAATATCAAGTTTCGGCCGGTAGCACTTTGAAAGTGGCTGAAGGCGATTTGGTCGGCAAAGGTTCAAAACTGATTGAAGGAAACATTGAGCTCAAGAGCCTTTACAAAACTATGGGTTGGGAAGCGGTTCACCGATATATTGTCCGTGAAATTCAAGAAATTTATGCTTCGCAAGGAGAAGGTATTAATGATAAGCACATTGAAGTTATTGTCAGACAAATGCTGAGTCGTGTCCTCATTAATGATTCCGGCGATTCAACTTTGGTTTCAGGTGAAATTGTGGAAAAAGATGAATTTGAAGAAGTGAACAACACAATGAAAGCTGAAAGCAAAGAAGGCGCCAAGGGTGAAAGACTGCTAATGGGAATTACCAAGGTGGCTCTTTCAACCGAATCATTCCTCTCTGCTGCCTCCTTCCAAGAAACGGCCAGAGTTCTCATCAACGCGGCGGTTGTCGGCAAAGAAGACAAACTCCGAGGATTGAAAGAAAATGTCATTATCGGCAAACTCATCCCCGCCGGAACAGGCTACAGACGAAAGAACTAAAACTTACAGACTTCAAAAACACTTCGTTTAAGACGGGGTGTTTTTTTATGCTTTAAATCTGTGCATAACTCAAAAAAATGGCTCAGATAAGTCTATTTGACATAAAGCAATATTAGTGATAGCATAACATCATAATATGAGCATATTGTATTGTAAAATAAAAATATGAATAAAGTATCTAAAAAACAAACATCTTTTTGCCTTTTTATCGATGAACTGGGGACAGCAAATGTTAAGGATTTTAATTCAAAGCTGTATATACTTTCTGGTTGTTCGATAAATGAGAGTGAAAGACAAAATATGAAAATAAGAGCAGATCAAATTAAATTTAAATATTGGGGAAACACGAATATTATTTTTCATTCAAGAGAAATAGGAAGAAAAGAAAATAATTTTGAAATATTAAAAGATAAAAAAACATACAACCAATTTTTAAAGGACCTGGAGGAGTTTTTATTGGAAATTAAATTTAAAATGTTTTTTGTTATTGTTAATAAAGAAAAAGCTAGAAAAAAATCTTGGAATCACATCAAGATTTATAGAGAAGTTTCAAATCAAATAGTTAGAAATTTTTTATTGATACTTTTATCTGGCGACTCAAAGGGCAAGATAATTGTAGAATCTGCAACAGCAGAAAAAGATTTTTATTTCCACAGAGCGATTGGGTATTACCTTGCAGCGGGAATTAAAGAATTAAAAGTTGATTATAAAAAAATTCAAGAAACATTAACTTCAATTTCCTTTGTGACAAAAAATAATTTCGATATAGAAGAACAAGTTGCTGATTTGTTTGTCTATGCTGCAAAATGTAAGTATCTGGATAAGCTAGGAGGAAAATTTAAAAAAGGATTATATGAAAAAATGATGATTTCCTTACTTGAGAATAAAATATTTAAAAAGCCCAGTGAGGCTAGGGACTCTAAGATGAAATATTTTAAAGAAGTTAATTCTTTTGCTATATTGCCTTAATAAAACAAAAAACCGGTTCGCGGCATCACGCTCGCTCCCCAGTTCCTTGTCTAAAGTATAGCAAACTGATTTTATTTGTCAAGGTTTGAAAAATCACATATTTTTTATGAAAAAATGAGAAAAAAGGCCTGAAAATGCATTGTGCAGTTTTTCCGGTTTATGCTAAAATGTAGATATTAATGATTAAGAATTAGATCCTGAAACAAGTTCAGGATGACAATGTGATGGGAAGAAAAAAGAAATATAATAAAAACGAAGAAAGATTGGAAATGGAGGAAAGACGGCCCAGATCCAATATCGCCTCCGATGCCAAAAGAGGGGTGGCAGCGGTTTTTTTATTTGCTCTGGCGTTGGTTTTGATTTTGGGATTTCTGGACAAGGCCGGAGTGGTGGGCACATATCTCAGTGTCAAATCGGGCCTGGCCATCGGCTGGGTTAAAATGATTTTTCCATTTTTTTTGATATTGGCCGGAATCATTTTGCTGCTCAAAAAGGAAACATCTTTCTATGTGTATAAATTAGTCGGGCTGATTGTCATCCTGGTGGGGCTGTCCGGATTTTTTCATTGGTTTTTTTCAGCCGAAAAAATGGTTTCAGTCGCCAAAGCGGGATCGGGCGGAGGCTATGTTGGTCTCGGAGTAGCCCAATTGGCAGTCAAATATTTGGGACAAGCCGGAGGATTGGTGATTATTCTGGCTCTCATTCTTTGCGGTTTCATCGTGGCTTTTAATTTTTCCATAATAAATTTTATTGCAAGAATGAGATCACTGGGAAGTAAGGATGAAAGTGAAGTTATGCCGGAAACGACAGGAACGCCAACTGAAAAGGAAATAATCGAATCGGAAATTAAAGTTGAAAATTCTCAGGATAAAAATGGAGACAAGAAAACAGAAACAGAAGACGACAGCAATATCAAGAAGATAGAATTTGTGGAAGGTCCGGATAAATTTGAAAATGATAAGAATGGTCCAAGCTTTTCCCGCAAATCATTTTCAGAGTCAATCAGAAGTTCTTTTTTGGGCGGAAAGAATTCTGCCGGAAAAAAATCCAAAAACAATCAGGATGGTTGGGTGTTTCCGCCGGTGGATCTTTTGGAAAAAAGTTCCGGCGCGGCGGTTAGCGGCGATACGGAAAAAAATGCGGAAATCATTGAAAGAACTTTGAAAAATTTCGGAATAGATGTGGAAAGAGGAGAGATAAAAGTCGGTCCGGCGGTTACGCAGTACAGTTTTCGTCCGGCAGTGGGTGTCAAAATTTCTCGAATTTTGGCTTTGCAAAATGATTTGGCTTTAGCTTTGGCAGTGCATCCTATCCGACTTGAGGCGCCCATTCCCGGAAAATCTTTGATTGGAATTGAAGCGCCCAACAAAGTTCCGGCGATGGTGTGTCTGCGGGATGTGGTGGCCAGTAAGGATTTTGCCGAACGCGATTCTGATCTGACTTTGGCTCTGGGCAAGGATGTGAGCGGGAACTATATTTTGGGCAATTTGGAAAAAATGCCTCATCTCATGATTGCCGGTTCAACCGGAACCGGAAAATCGGTTTCCATAAATTCCATCATCACAACTTTGCTCTATCAAAATTCTCCGAAGGATTTGAAATTTTTGATGATTGATCCGAAAAGAGTGGAACTTTCTTTATATAATAAAATTCCGCATCTCTTGAGCGATGTAATCGTGGATAATAATAAGGTTTTGAATGCGCTCAAATGGGCGGTCGGCGAAATGGAAAGAAGATACAGATTGCTGCAAGAAATTTCATCACGTGATATCAAGTCATATAACGATAAAATTAAAAAGGGCGAAAAAAGAAAATATCAAAATCCGGAAACGGGCGAAATCATTGAAGAAGAGTTGGAAAGTTTGCCATTTATTGTCATTGTCATTGATGAAGTGGCGGATTTGATGGGTAGTCACGGAAAAATTGTGGAAGGTTCGATTGTGCGACTCGCTCAAATGGCCCGCGCTGTGGGAATTCATTTGATTGTTTCCACACAGAGACCGTCAGTGGAAGTTTTGACGGGACTTATCAAAGCCAATATTACAACCAGAATCGCTTTTCAAGTAGCGACTCAAATAGACTCCAGAACAATCCTTGACATGGCCGGGGCGGAAAAACTTTTGGGTAATGGCGATATGCTTTATCTTTCAGCATCTTCTCCAAAACCAAGGAGAATTCAAGGCGTTTTCATCAGCGAGGCGGAAGTGAAAAGAGTGGTGAAGTTTATTCGCAATCAAAAAATTGACGAAGAGGAAGTTCCAAGCGATCTGGATACCGGAGAAGGAGAAGATGCTTCAAAAAGTTTTTCTCAGGCGCCGCAAGGACTTTTGGAATTTAATTCTCACAATGAAGATGATGATGAACTTTTGGAACAGGCCAAAGAGGTTGTAATCCAAGCCAAAAAAGCCTCAGCTTCTCTTCTGCAAAGAAGGCTCAGGGTGGGCTATGCCAGGGCGGCCAGGCTGTTGGATATTCTTGAGGATAAAGGAATTGTCGGGCCCTCTGACGGAGCAAAACCGAGAGAAGTTTATTCTTCGGAAGAAAATCCCGGATACGTCGATCCAATGTCAGATCAGATGAAAAGAGATAAGTGGCAAATGTAATGGAAGTTTAAAATTGGTTAGACAAGATAAAAGGTTCAACCTTTAAAAATCTTAAGGTTGAACCTTTGAGACAATTATGAATGGTTTTACTAAAAAAAGTATTGGGACGCTTACGCTCGGAGAAAAACTGAAAAAGATCAGGAGCGAAAGGCGCATAAGTTTGTCGGATGTTTCCAGAAATACCAATATCCAGGTTAAATATTTGGAATTTATTGAAGACGGAATTTATGACAAACTGCCGGCCGATGTGTATGTCAGGGGTTTTTTGAAGAGCTATGCGGAGTTTTTGAACATCGATGAAAATGCTTTGATAAAATTATTTGAAAAAGAAAAAGAAATAAAAAAGAATTTTCATCTTTCCAAAAGCAAAAAGGAAAATGGAAAAAACAATTTTAAATTTCTAAAGCCGCTCAAGATTAATTCTTTCGTTTTTACTCCCAAAATTATCGCCGGAACATTGATTACGATTCTGGTTATCGCCGGTTTTGTCTATTTGTACAGAGAGATTGGTTCCTTTGCGAGTGTGCCGAAGTTGGTTGTCTTGAGTCCTGAGCAAAATGCGGTTATTTCCGGAAGTTCAATTTTGGTTGAAGGCATTACTGACAGAGATGCCAAGCTCTCGGTTAACGGGCAACCGGTTGTGGTTAATGACGAAGGAAATTTCAGAGAAAGCTTGATTTTGCAATCCGGTTCCAATGTGATTAGCGTGAAATCCGTCAATCGTTTCAAAAAAGAAACGGAAGAAATTATTACGGTTCAAGCTGTTTTTGAGGAAAACAATTCGGAGGACGAAACTGAAAACGCGAACGCGCAAAAAGAAAATTTGCAGACGGAGGGCGTTAATTTGGAAATTCGAGTGGATGCGGGGCCGGTTCAGATAAGCGTTGAATCCGATGGTAATTTGATTTTTAACGGAACGGTTTTGTCGGGTGGCACACAGACTTTTTCGGCCAAGGAAAAAATTGTGGTTGATTCGGGAAAGGCTAGTGGTACTTTCATAAAATTCAACGGAAAAGATATCGGTACGCTTGGAGAAAAGCCCAATGCAATCAAAGGCGTGACCTTCACAAAGGATATGAAGTACTAAATTGTTAAATTGTCAAATGCATAAGTCATTCTCAAAATATATATAATTATTAAGCAGTGAAATCTATGAAAGAGGAACAAACAAAAGCCGTTGATACGGTGGTGGAGCAGATAAAAGATAAATTTGGAGAAGGAGTCATTATGACGCTTGGCAATGTCAAAAGGGTGGATGTGGAATCCATTCCAAGCGGTTCGATTTCTTTGGACATTGCTTTGGGTATTGGCGGAATTCCGCGTGGCAGAGTGGTTGAAGTTTATGGTCCGGAGTCATCCGGCAAGACTACGTTAACTTTACATATTATCGCCAATGCGCAAAAGGCCGGAGGTGTGGCGGCTTTTATTGATGCGGAACATGCCCTGGATCCGGAATATGCCAGAAAAATCGGTGTGAATATCAAAGAGTTGCTCATTTCGCAACCGGATAATGGAGAGCAGGCCTTGGATATTGTCGAGACGTTGGTCAATTCCGGCGCGGTCAGTATCATCGTGGTGGATTCAGTGGCGGCCTTGGTGCCCAGAGCGGAAATCGAGGGTGAAATGGGAGACCAGCATATGGGCAGACAAGCGAGACTGATGTCGCAGGCTCTGCGAAAATTGACGGCCATTGTAGCCAAGTCAAATTGCACGGTCATTTTTATCAATCAGATCAGAATGAAAATCGGAATCGTTTTTGGTAATCCGGAAACGACGACGGGTGGAAATGCGCTCAAATTTTATTCTTCCGTGCGAATTGAAGTCAGACGATCGGCGCAAATCAAAAAAGGCGAAGATATTGTCGGCAACAGAGTAAAAGTCAAAATTGTGAAAAACAAAGTTGCGCCGCCGTTCAAGACAACTGAATTCGACATTATGTACAATGAAGGAATTTCCGCTTCGGGGGATATTCTGGATACGGGAGTCAAGCTAGAGGCCATTGAGAAAAAAGGCAACTCATATTCTTTCGGAGAAATAAAATTAGGTGTCGGTCGGGAAGCTGCCAAGGTGATTCTCAAAGCTGATCCAAAATTGATGAAAGAAGTTTCCAAGAAGATATATGAAAAGCTGAAAGAAAAAGAAGCGCAGGAATAAAGTCTGTTGGTAGTTTGTAGCTTGTGGTTGGTAGAAAAAATTTGAAGAAGGCTCAACCTTCTCCGAAGGTTGAGCCTTCGGAGAAGGAGCCTTCGGAAGGATTGACTTTTGTCGCGATTGGGTGTATAATGATTAGGTAGCAATAGAAATGGCGAAAAAAGAAAGCGGGTGAAATCCACGCTTTTTTCTTTTTTATTACTAAAGGTTAAGTTTAATTAATTAAAATAAAAAAATATGGAAGAAGATATCAAAACAGGATGTGACGGACCGGATTGTCCGGAATGTCAAAAGCGAGCGGAGCAAATGAAAAAAGAGGATGAAAGAAATTTTGCGGTTCTGGTCGCTCTGGTTCCGGTGATGATTTTCACCTTCATCAGCACAGCCGGAATGTTCTAAGAAAGAATAAAAATATTTGAGTGGTAGGAGACAATAATTAAGGTAAGTTTACTTACAATAAATAAAAAATAAATTATTGAAAGACTCAAGTATTTTTTGAAAACAAATACAAAAATAAAAACTCTGATTGGTTCGGAGTTTTTTGTTTGGAAAGATTTATCTTCCAAAAATTTCTAGAAAAATAATCAGAGTTGCCAGACTGGATTCCCGCTTTCGCGGGAATGACAATCGCAGTTCGGAGTTTTTTGTTTTTTAAAATTTTTTCCAAAGCTCGGCTTTTCCCTTTCAAGCCTTCGGCTTTCAATTCTTCAAAGCCAAGCTTTTTCCATATTTCAAAACGTATGTTTTTTATTTTAATAATATAACTTTTATGTTTCAATAAAAATCCCTCTCTAACTCTCCCTTTAGAAAAGGGAGAGAACTATTTCATGTGTTATTCCGAGCGAGTATAGCGAGTCGAGGAATCTAGTGTGTATGCTAAAGATATCAGACTGGATTCCCGCTTTCGCGGGAATGACAAGAAAATTTTTTACAAAAAAATTTCAGTTATTTTTGATATCAAAACTATGGCTTGAATGGGCAATATTTTTGATATCAAAAATAATTTTTTTTGTCGATTTTTTTGATAAAGATAATTTTGTTTTTGGGCTGAATAATTTAAAAATTCAAGTAGATTTCTCTACTTTTTACATTCGCTCGGAATGACAGATGGGATTGGATTTCTCGTTTGTCATAATCAGGCGCGCAAGTTTTTTGTTTTTTAAAATTTTTTTCAAAGCTCGGCTTTTCCCTTTCAAGCCTTCGGCTTTCAATTCTTCAAAGCCAAGCTTTTCCATATTTCACAAAACGTATGTTTTTAAAAACCAACGATCAAAACAACCAAAAGAAACTCAGCCTCTTTGAATAAAAAAATCTATCAAAATAATGGCTTAGATAGGCAATAATTTTGATATCAAAAATAATTTTTTGCCAAATATCGTTTTTAATTCATCTGTGGATAACTCAAGGGAAAAATCATTGTGCGAAGTGGCTAAAAATTGTATAATTTAGCTAGGTTAAAAGAAATTTTTTAGTTTTGATATCAAAATATTTAGTGTAGGGAATTTTACTTAATTTTGAATGGGGATTAGGGAATGTAATGGAGGAACAAAACAAAAAAGAAACGAAATTTATCACTCTCCGCAAGGCGGCTAAAAGACTGGGATGCACTCCCCAGTATTTAAATATTCTTTCGCGCTCAGGAGAACTCAAGGCTGAAAAGCTTGGTAGGAATTGGTACACGACACAGGCCTGGTTGGATGAGTTTGTCAAAGCCAAAGAGGCCAAAAAAGAAGCGCATAAATTGGCGGAAAAGGTACAGGAAAAAAATATCTCTTTGGGTTCTAAAACGAGAACCGTCTGGTTGGCGGTTTCTTCTTTTGTTTTGCTTTCTGTTTTGGGCGGAGGAATATATTCAGGGCTAATTGATTTGGGTCTGCCCGCTTTTAATTTTCATCTGCCGGAAATTTCTACCGAAAAAGTTTTGGGGTCCGCAACTGAAAATGGATTAAATTTTTTATCTGAAACTGAAAAGACTTATTCAGAGAATTTTAATTTTCTGAAATCAGTTGATGATTATGCAAAATCAAACATACAAGCTGTTTCAAATTTAATTTCTTTGTCGGAAAATATTTTTTCATTATTTTCGGCGGATAAAATATTAGAATCAGTTGCCGTTCAGGAAGCAGCTGCTGTTTCTAAAATTGCGAATATTTTTTCGACATTTTCGGCAACCGGAATTTTGGCATTGCTTGGTTTGATTCTGGCGGTCGGATCTTTTTTCTGGTTGAAATATTTTTTTATAAATATTTCAATTGTGATAAAAATATTAATTTCCGATTGGCGCCTGGTTTGGAATGAAAAAATGGAAGAAAGAAAAAGAGAACGAGAAGAATGGGAAACGAATAAATTTCGCATAACCACAACTCAAGAATTTTTTGCCAAAGAAAAAAAAGAAACCACCGGTTTCTTTTCCAACTTTTCCAAAGTCGCAATGGTGGGAGCTTTTGCTCTCTGTGCTTTTTTTGTTTCCAATGATTTTTCAGACTTTGGCTGGAATGTTCCACAAAACATTCTCTCCATTTTTTCCCCTCCCAGCCAAATAACCCAATCCGGAAAAGTTTTGGGAATTGAAAACAACGACAGCAATTATGTTAAATCAATTGTTACTTCAGACAACAACAGCCAAGTAATTTTAACTTACAGTCAAGACTTCCAAGTTATCGATAACCAAGTTTTTTTGAATCCAATCGACTCCAATCAAATCGCTTACCACGCTATTGAATCCAAAAACATTGACGGCTCTTCCATCACTTCCCGCACTATCCGCAATGCCACCATCAAATCTCGAGATCTTTACAAATCATTAACCTTGCATCATCTGAAGGTGGACGATGAATTGCAAGTGAAAAAATATCTCTCAGTTGGCGAAGGTCTGCCTTCCAACTTTATTCTATCCAGAGGCGATGGTTTTTTCTCCGGCAATCTGGAAGTTAATAGAACCATCTTTGCCGATGCCTTGGAAATTGTCAGCTCAGCTTCAATCTTCGGCAACCTGAACATGCAAAACAATCTGATTTTGAATATCGGCGATGCCGGCACGGATTTTACGGCTACCGGCGGATTGAATTTGGCCGGTAATC
>Ga0247842_10004391_pt1 | contig 17727 bp, 15 predicted proteins | sample LaCruzMarch2015__3_FD_192411 | JGI IMG/M metagenome (GOLD analysis project Ga0247842, IMG submission 192411) | Freshwater microbial communities from meromictic Lake La Cruz, Castile-La Mancha, Spain - LaCruzMarch2015_19m | ecosystem: Environmental > Aquatic > Freshwater > Lake | place: Spain...
AACTACAACGGGGCCGCTCAAACAGTTAATGCCACCGCTACTTATCATCATCTAACCTTATCGGGAACATCCGCGAAAACCTTAACTACTACAACTACTGCTATTAATGGAGATCTGACCCTTTCCGGCACTGCTAGCACTGCTACGGTAGTGGGTTTGGCTATTGGCGGAAACCTGAGTGTTGGTGCAGGAACCACCTTTACTGCCGCGGGGTTCGCGCTTACTGTTACCGGTACCACCACGGTAACAGGAGCTTCCTCTAATTTAGTTATTAATAATGCTACCGGCACTAAAATATTTACGGGATTAGTAACAATTGATACTAGTGCTACTTGGAACAATAGCGGCAATTCTGCTATTACCATGCGCGGCGGGCTGACCTTTAATGGCACTGCCTTTACGGCTGGATCCGGTGTGTATACTTTTGACACAACGGCTGCTCAAGCACTTAGCGGCACTTCCTTGCTAACCATTTCGAGTGTCACAGTTACTAGCCCTACCGTTTTAACCAATAATATCAGTTTTACCGTATCAACTGCTTTGGATGGGACCGGTGAATTTATTAATAGCACTAAAAAAATCTTTTCTTTTAAAGGAAGTACACTTGATATTACTACTCTCACCACTACCGCAGGTGGTAATACAGTTACCTATAGCTCAACTGCAGTTAATCAAACAATACGTGCTACTACTTATTACAATTTAACTCTTATTAAAAGTACTCGAACAGCCACCCTAGGGGGTGATATTATTATAAACGGAAGTTTAAATGTATCTTCGGGTATCTTAGCCGGTACCGACGATATCACTGTCAAGGGAAGTGTAACCGGGACTGGCACCATTACCTTAACAGCAGGTACTTTTTTGGAACGGGTATCAACAAATCTAACCTTTGGTTCTAACATTGGTGCTAACAACTGGACCTTTAATAATCTCGATTTGGAAAATTCTTCCGCGTCAAACGATTGTACTATTACCACACGATCTAATGCGAGTGGCGGTAAAATTATTGTTAATGGGACTTTAACTGTCGGCAATGCTACAGATACTAAAACTACCACTTTGCAAAATGAAACTAATGATCGGGTTTTAGATATTGCTAACTTATCCATTACTAGCAAGGGATTACTAACCGCTTCTTCTACCGCTGCTTTTACAGTTTCTGACGCTTGGGCCAATGCCGGTACTTTTACTCCAGGGACAGGCACAGTTACTTTTGATTCCACCAATGCTTCTGCCATTTCCGGCAATAATACTTTTAATAATTTAACTATGGACACAAGCGTAGACGGTGCCAAAACCATTACCTTTACTGCTGGAACTACTCAAGCAATTTCTGCTGGGGGTACTTGGACTATTAATGGTGGTTCGGGTAAAGTATTAACTTTACAAAGTTCTACTCCCACTTCCGCTTGGAATTTTAATATTTCTGCTCCGATGACCTCCGGTGATTATATTGCTGTTCAAGATAGCTACTCTGCCAATACCAATAAAATTACTCCCGGCGCTAACGTAACTAATAATGGTAACAATGACGGCTGGATTTTTAATCAACCGCCTTATTCGCCAACTGATTTAGCACAAAAAAAAGTTACTGGTGGCGCCACACTAAATGTCGGTGATTGGACTAACGAAACTCAGGTCCAATTTACCGCTACTGCTTCTGATCCTGATAATCCTGACACTTTATATCTTTGCGTAGAAACTAAACCCATCAATACTGCTTTTGACGGCACGGAAAGTTGCGGCACCGGAGTTCCTTATAGCGGCACTCCTGTCACTGTAACATCTACCATTTCTTCTCAAACAGATGAAACTGAGTACCACTGGCGTACAAGAGTAAAAGACGCAGCTGGTAGTTATTCCAGCTGGGTGGCATATGGCAATAATCCCAGCGGCGATGGCACCACCGACGGCAATCCGGCTAATCGCGATTACGGTATTGACACTGTTTTACCTACCGGTGGAACAGTTTATGATGGTACCGAAATAGGAGTCGAGAATTTTTATAACGATGGTTCCCTAACAGCACTTTCTGCCAACTGGACTGGGTTTAATGCCAGTATTTCCGGTCTTAATAAATACCAATATGCTATTGGCACCACCCAGGGAGGAACAGATATCAAGTCTTGGACCGACAACAGCACTACCTCATCAGTTACCTCCACTAGCCTTAACCTTCATACTAGCCAGCTGTATTATTTTTCCGTGCGAGCAGTTAACAACGCCGGCAGTACGCAAGCCACACCAACTTATAGTAGCGGGCAAATGGTTTTGCCTACTTTAAGTTTTGTACTTTCTGCCAATGTAATCACTTTTGACACTTTAACCAATATTAATGATTATCAAAGCCAAAAAAACTTAACGATTACCACTTCGACTAATGCTTCCAGCGGCTATAAAACAAAAGCATATAAAACCCAGCTTCTAACTTCACTAGCTTATCCTACTGTAACAATTCCCGATTTCGAAAATGGAACTTGGAATAGCCCTGGATCTTGGCCGGCTGGACAATGTACTTTAGGCAGTGATTGCGGCTTTGGCGTTACTTCTTCCGACCCTTTGGTAGAAGGCTCTAACCGTTTTCAACCTTCTGGCGGATATGGCACTAAGTATTGCCCGTTTACTAACAATATTCCCGGCGATACTTTGGCTGATAATCCCGGGCCTATTACGGGTGGCGGCAGTGGTCCGATTCTTAACGAAGCGTTTACTATAACCTCTGGTGTAGCAGCGCCTACTACCCAAGCTGCTTCCGAATACAAGGCTTATGTTATCTTTGTCAGCACGGCAAATTATTAAATACATCTAACAAGAATCTTGACAAGAAAATTTTAATTTGTTAATCTAAGATTGCAATCAACTCTTTTTCCCCGCACCACGTAGGATGCAGGGCTTATGTCCACAAAGAGAGTTATTTTATTAGAAATAAACAAAGAAAGGAATAAACAATGTACGAAATTACCCTTATTAGTAAAACCGAGCAAGAAGACAAGATTAAAAAATTGATCGAAGCCGCGGGCGGAAAAATTATTAGTAATTCTGCACTCGGTCGCCGCAAACTGGCCTATCCTATCAAAAAAGAAACCGCCGGTTATTACTTTGATTATTTGGTGGAAATGGAAGGTGAAAAGATTAATGAACTAAATAACAAAATGAAATTAGAAGAAAATTTAATTAGATATCTTATTACTCAAAAACGAGAGAGAGTAATAAAAGTTAAACCTGGTAAAAAAGTTAAAGAGGTAAAAGAAGAAATCAAAACGACTCCGCAAAAACCAATTGTCATTAAAGAAATTACCAAGGTTACTGATAAAAAGATCCAAAAAATTAGTAAATCTAAAAAGCCTATTTCTCAACCAAAGGCTGAGAGCGGCAAAGTAGAAACTAAATCTCCAAATAAGGAGAAAAAAACTAGCCCCATTAAAGCCGCTTTGCCCAAAACAAAACTAAAAGAAGTAGATGTTACCGAAGATGAAAGATTAAAAGCCTTAGAAGATAAATTAAGTGAGCTTCTTAAAGATTAATTGTTAATCGAAAGGAGTATTTATGACTGACTTTAACCAATCAATAATTTTAGGCAATGTCACCAAAGATCCTGAAATGCGCTACACCCCTAATGGCCAAGCTGTGATTAACTTTTCTGTAGCTACCAACCGTCGCTGGACCAATAAAGACTCAGGTCAACCGCAGGAAGAAGTCGAATTTCATAACGTTGTCGCTTGGGGAAAATTAGCAGAGATCTGTAATCAAATTCTCTATAAAGGAAGAAAAGTACTAGTAGTAGGGCGCCTTAGAACCCGCAATTGGGAAGGACAAGATGGCAACAAACGTTACACTACCGAAATAGTTGCCGACACCATTTCTGCTACCGGTCAACCCAAAGCTGTGGGTGAAAACGCCATCGTAGAAAACGCGCAGGCTGCTGGTAATACCAAAGAAACTACCAAGAAAAACGATCAAGAAAAAGATCAAAAAGCAACACCGGCTAATGACAAAAAAGAAGAAATTAATCTAGACGATATTCCATTTTAGTAATCACTAATCAATCACGAATCGCATCACGAATTATCCCAAATGAAACAATTATTAGAGATAATTAGAGCTAAATTAGAGATTGATTAGAGAAAGGGTTTTACATGATGAGACAATTTAATAACTACAAAAAAAGCTGCAACTTCTGCAAGAAAAAAATTGAAGACATTGATTATAAAGATCCTCAAAGTTTGCGCCGATATCTAGGCATCTGGGGCAAAATTAGATCGGCCAAGGAAACGGGTAATTGTTCCAGACATCAAAGATTGCTAACACATGCCATAAAAAGAGCTCGATTTCTCGCTTTTTTGCCTTTTACGGAACGATAAATAATTTTCGGGAGATACTATGCTATCCATTACAGAATTAAAACCTGGCGTGGTTTTTGAACTTGAAGGAAACCCCTATATTGTTACCGGTTCCGAACATTCTAAACATGGCCGCGGTGGCGCCATTATGCGGACCAAAATAAAAAACCTGCTCACTGGTGCCATTATTGATCGCACTTTTAAGGGGTCTGATAATTTTGAAGAAATTGATTTGGAACGAAAGAAAGCCCAATTCCTTTATAAGGAAAACGACGAATATTTTTTTATGGATACTGTTACTTTCGAACAGTTTCCTCTGACCGCGTCGCAAGTGGGAGAAAACAAAGATTTCCTCAAAGAAGGTTTGGAGATTGAAACGATTTATTACGATAACAAACCAATTAGTATTAATTTACCTATTAAACTTGATCTCAAGGTAACTTATACTGAACCTGGCTTTAAAGGTAATTCCGCTTCCTCTACCACCAAACCGGCAACCTTAGAAACAGGCGCCCAAATTAATGTTCCTCTCTTTATTAAAATCGGCGATCTTGTTAAAGTAGATACTAGAGATGGTAGTTATGTAGAACGAGCGTAAATAATACACAGATACACAAATAATACAAATTCCACTAATCTGTCTGTGCAATCTGTGAGATCGGTATATCGGTGTAATATGTTAATTCAAGCGACAATGTTGAAAAATTTACCGATCGGCTCCATTGACGACCAAGCTAAAATAGGTCATGTCAGTGGACTGATAATTGATCCAAAAAACGGTAAAATTGAAGCTCTTAGAGTAAAAACAAGTATGTTTTTTGCCAAAGACAAAATTCTCTCTACCATTGATGTGGTAGAAACTGAAGCCAGCGGTTTAGTAACAAAAAGACAAGACAATCTGGTTGACCCGGAAGAACTAGTTAGAACGCACGCGTTATTAGCAAAAAATATTCCTGTCTTGGGCCAAAATGCCGTTACCGAATCGGGTAGTCAGTTAGGGCGAATTAATGATTTATTAATTGATTCGGAAAGTTGGTTAATATTAAAATATTATGTTAAAAGCGCTTGGGAAGATCGAATTTTTTCGCAAGATAAATTAATAAAAATTACCGAAAAAGAAGTGGTCTTTACCGATAATGTAATCGAAAAGGCACCAGTAACTGAACCAGAAGCGGCGGCGGCCTAAAATAAAATTTATGAAATATATTATTGAAACAAAAAAATTGACTAAAATATATGGCAAAGATCGCCTAGAGGTTAAGGCGCTAAATAGTGTTGATCTTAAAATTAAGCAGGGTGAATTTGTGGCTATCATGGGTCCGTCTGGCTCTGGCAAATCAACTCTTCTTAATATTTTGGGTTGTCTTGATAAACCCACCTCCGGCAGCTATTTATTGGAAAATAAAGCTATTGTGGATAAAACCAAAGCTCAAACTCTGGCTAAAATTCGCCGAGAAAAAATTGGCTTCATTTTTCAAACTTTTAATCTGCTCCCCCGTACCTCAGCTCTTAATAACGTTATTTTACCGGCGATTTATTCCGGACTAAAAAACCGCAAACAAAAGGCTCAAGAACTGTTAATTCATGTTGGTTTAGCCAAACGGCTAAATAATAAGCCCAATGAACTTTCTGGCGGCGAACAACAACGCGTATCCATTGCCAGAGCCCTAATGAACAAACCGCAAATCATTTTAGCGGATGAACCCACTGGTAATTTGGACTCAAAAACCGGCGTTAGTATAATGAAGCTTCTCAGACAACTAAATAAAGAAGGTGTTACCATTATCGCTGTTACACATGATAATAATATCGCTAAGCAAACTGACCGAACAATTAAAATGGAAGATGGAAAGATTTGTATAAAATGACTAATTTCTAATTCCTAATATCTAATGATTTAATGTCAAAACTATTTAGTCATTAGTCATTGGGATTTGATTAGACATTAGAAATTCGACATTAGAAATTTAAGATAAAGATAGTTAGGAATTATAAACTGAGGAATTAAAATGATTATTATAGAAAGCATTAAGTTAGCATTAAATGCCATTTGGGCCAATAAAGCTCGCTCGCTTTTAACTATGCTTGGTATTATTATCGGCATTAGTTCGGTAGTAACTTTAATGAGTATCGGCGAAGGCGTGAAACGTGACGTTAAGAAAAGTGTTGAAGATTTGGGCTCAAATTTCGTTTTTGTCATTCCGGGAAACATTAATTTGTCAGGAAGTAATCAACAAAACGGCGCTAGTTCTATGGGAAATCCTGCCAATTTAATTTCTGGGGATATTTTGAATCTTGACGATATTACTACTATCAAAAAAATTAACGGGGTAGAGACCGCCGCAGCCATGAATATGGTTAGCGGTATCACTAAATATGAGGATAAAACTGCTTCCCCGATTATTGCCGGCATTCAAAATGATTTTAAAGATATTTTAAGCGGTTTTAAACTAGATACTGGCCGATTTTTTGACAGTAATGATGAAAATAAAGATGTCCTTATACTGGGAGCTGACGCTAAAAACCAACTTTTTGGCGATACGGATCCTTTGGGGAAAAAAGTAACTATTATTAATTCTGCCAAAAAGAAACAGATTGATTTTGAAATAATTGGCACGTTAAAACAAACCACCAGTTCTAATTCTTTTTTGAGCAGCGATTTTAATACTATTTCACTGATTCCTTTTTCTACTGCTAAAGAATTTACCGATGGCAAAGAAAAAGTGTTTAGAATCGGTGTAAAAATTTCTGATAGCGACCACGTTAAACAAATTTCCGAGGAAATAAAAAAACAAGTTAAAGCTAATCATCCTAACGACGATATCTCTGTAATAACTCAAGAAGATATTTTAGGAGCACTCGGCACTGTACTCAATCTTTTGACCACTTTACTTTCTGCTGTAGCCGCCATTTCGCTAGTAGTAGGCGGAGTAGGAATTATGAATATTATGCTGGTATCTGTCACAGAGCGAACCCGCGAAATTGGACTAAGAAAAGCAGTTGGCGCCACTAATGGTGCTATCTTAATGCAGTTTTTAACCGAAGCCGTAATTTTATCAGTAGCCGGCGGATTAATAAGTTTAGGCATTGTGGAAATTGTGGTAACTATTGTAAAACTAAAAACCAGTTTACATCCGGTGGTTACCCCCTATTCCGTACTTTTAGCTATTGGGGTTTGTGTAATTATCGGTTTAATATTTGGCATTATGCCCGCTGCACGCGCCGCCAAAAAGAATCCTATCGATGCATTACGATACGAATAGCTAACAAATTTCTAATTAACCTAATTAACCTAATTGACCTAATCCCTAATCCTCTAATAAACTAATGACTAATGACTAATGACTAATAAGCTGATATACTAATGTTATGAGAAAGCTAATCAAGGGTTTAATTACATCGTTTGTATTAGCCGTTGTACTAATAAACGCCGGCTATTTCGGCTCACTGGCAGTTAAAGCCGATCGCATCCAAGATATTTCCGGCTCAGTGAATAATACGTTTAATATTGTCACTATCGTCGGCATCGGCCTTTTGGTCATCAGCATCATAATTTTTCTTTGGATGATTTTTAAGCCAGTCAAAGAGGAATAAGTTAATACGTTAATAAATTGATCTGTAAATAATAAAAATCCCCCTTTCGGAGGATTTTTATTATTGTCGTAAGTCAAAAAGTTTTATGTCAAACTGTCAATTACATCTGTGGCATTTGGCCCATAGCACCGGGCATTGCGCCACCGGCTGGCGGGTTTTTTTCCGGTAAATCGGTAATAGCGGCTTCGGTAGTTAACATCATGCCCGAAGCCGAAACAGCGTTTTCTAAAGCGCTGCGCGTTACTTTCAGCGGGTCAATAATACCTTTGGTAAACATATCTACATATTTGTCTTCTGCCGCATCATAGCCCATTCCCTTTTCCAATTTTCTTACTCCTTCGATAATAACCGAGCCATCTTTACCGGCGTTTTGAGCAATTTGTCTAATGGGTTCTTCTAGGGCGCGGCGCAAAATTTTGAGCCCGATTTTTTCATCTTCATTATCGGCTTTTACATTATCCAAACACTTGATAGAATCGATATAAGCCACGCCACCACCCGTAACAATACCTTCTGCCACAGCAGCCTTAGTAGCGGCCACCGCATCTTCAATTTTCATTTTTTTGTAATTAAGCTCTGATTCAGTAGCGGCGCCAACTTTAATTACTCCGACCCCGCCAGAAAGTTTAGCTAATCGTTCTTGCAATTTTTCTTTATCATAATCGGAATTTGCCGCTTCGATTTCTTTTTTGATTTTGGCAATTCTTGTGAGCAAATCTTTTTTTGATTTGGTTTTACCTTCGATAATAGTCGTATTGTCTTTATTGGCAATTACCCTGCGCGCTTGACCTAATTGTTCCGGCGTTACATCTTCTAGTTTTAGGCCTAGATCCTCGGAGATTACTTGGGCGCCGGTAAGAGTGGCAATATCAATAAGCATTTCTTTGCGAGTTTCACCAAAACCCGGCGCTTTAACTGCCAGGGCATTAAATCTTCCTTGGATTTTATTAACAATTAAAGTTGCTAAGGCCTCGCCTTCTATTTCTTCGGCAATAATTACTAAATCTTTTTTACCGGCCGCTGCCATTTTTTCGATTAAAGGCAAAATTTCGGAAATGGCCGAGATCTTTTTGTCAGTAATCAAGATAGCAGCGTTTTCATAATTGGCCTCAAGCCGTGTCGCATCAGTAATCATATAAGGAGAAATATAGCCTTCGCTAAATTGCATACCCTTAACTACTTCTTTATCTAACCCCATGGTTTGCGATTCTTCTACGGTTATGACGCCTTCGCGACCCACCATATCCATAATTTCGGCAATTAGATCACCTATTGCTTCGCTTTCTGCCGAAATTGAAGCTACCTGAGCAATTTCCGCCCGACCCGAAATTTCTTTAGCCGCGCTTTTTAAATTTTTAATAACTTCTGTTAGTCCTTTTTCCATTCCCTTCTGGAGTGAAAGTGGATTAGCACCAGCGGTAACATTTTTTAATCCTTCATTAATCATAATCTGAGTTAATAAAGTAGCAGTCGTAGTACCATCACCGGCGGCGTCATTAGTTTTAGTGGCTACTTCTTTAATTAACTGCGCGCCCATATTGGCAAATTTATCTTCTAAATCAACTTCTTTCGCAATAGTTACACCATCGTTAGTAATAGTGGGCGCGCCGAATCCCTTATCTAAAATAACATTTCGTCCTTTGGGTCCAAGGGTGATTTTAACCGCATCAGCTAAGCGATTAACACCATCTTTTAAATTATTCCTTGCTTCCTCAGAAAATTTTATTTGCTTACTCATCATTTATCCTTTCTAATCAATTATTGCCAAAATGTCTGATTCGTTTAAAAATTTTAGTTCTTTGCCATCAACCTTAATTTCATCCCCACCGTAACGGGAAAATAAAATTTTGTCGCCTTTTTTTACGCTAAGCGGCATTAACTTCCCTTCGATATACTTACCATCCCCTGTTGCTAAAACTTCGGCTTGCTGAGGTTTTTCTTTAGCAGTATCGGGCAAAATAATACCGGCATTAGTTTCGTTTTTTTCTTCAATCGGTTTAACTAAAATACGCTCGCCCAATGGTTTTATCTTCATACTATACTCCTTATATTAATTAAAAGAGGCGCTGCTATACGCAAAACCTCCTTAAAGTTTTTCTTTAGCGGCAGAAGTAGATCAACTAGTGGAAAGGGGGATTAACCACGTAATAAGATCTACTCCTACCAGGTTCAATTATATACAAAAATGTGATTTTTTGTCAAGACAATCGTTTAATAATATTAGCCATTTTTTTAGTATAGGTTTTTTGATATTCGCAATTATCAGCGGGAGGTAATTTTAAAATAGAGTTTTTAGCGATAACCCATTTTTTCTTTTTACAATTATCCGGCACTCGCCAAAGTCGCCAAATTTGGATTTTCTTTACCAGCTTCTCTAAGCCATTGCCCAGCGAGCCTGAAAAAATGTTTTCCAGAAAAATTTTTAGCGAGTTTTCTTTTAATGCGATTTTGTGAGACGTAAAAAATTTTTGCCCATAGGTATTTTTCCAATTGGGTAAATATTTGTTAAGCCAAATATTTTCTTTTTTGAATTTTTGATAAGTATCGTTATCGATAATCGGTCTTAGTCTAATAAACCAATAATAAGCGTAAAGATCATTCGAATGGCTTAAAATTTTTGCCAGATTCAAATTACTCTCGTCAAGCCAAAAACCTAAACAAAATTTGTTAGCTTTTCGCTTGTAATTTTTGCTTTCACCAATTATATCTAAAAAAGGAATTAACAAGAATCTTACCAACCAAAGACGATTTTTTTTGGCAACAACCAATAGATCTATATCGCTAGCTAAAACAGTATTATCAAAAGATAAACTACCACTAACTGCCGCCATTTTGAGAAACGGCAGCCAATTTAATTTAGCCATAATTTTTCTAACTTTTTGGAAGCGTTCCTGGGATAACTTAACCCTTTTTTTTCTTTCCGTTAGTATTTTTTCTTCCCCGGGGAGAAAATATAGATTAGCTTTTTTGTTAAGAATATTTTTCTTAACTAGGCTATCAACAGCTAATTGGCAAGCCTGGATATTGGTCTTCTTTCCATAAAGAAAATAAAAAATTTCCTCATCTGTAAGAGGAATTTTAAAAATACTATGAAAAGTAATGGTCTCTAAAATAGCTTTTTCCAAAGAACTTAATTTCATATTTGTGCTTTGTGTAATCTGTGAGATCAGTGTATCTGTGTACTACTTAAACGGATGCGGGTGAATTCTTATTTCTTTATCGTTAGCGATAATAGTAGAATTTTCCTCGTTTAAATCCGAAAATTCTTTTTTAAGATTGGTAAGTTGATAATTGCGATAAATATTTTCTAAAACATCTCCTAACATTCCGCCTAAAATAAATTCTCCGATTTTTCTTAAATTGTTTAGAAATGGACTGTAAACCAAAGCAGAAGCTCGGCGCGGTTTAAAATAACCGAACTTTTCCATCCATTTATTTTTTTCTATAAATTGATCGTACATTCCGCCCACATCAAAAAGCGGAATCATTTGCGTGTAATCTTGCGCGTGATAACGATTTTCCGGTTGGATTAATAAATAATCGTCAGTCACAAAACGATTAGGACAAATCATACCGGCGCGCTTACGTTCGGTGCGATATTGTCCGGTAAGACGAATAAATACAGTAGCTAGACCCCTTGCCAACCAAATTCTATTTTTTTTGGCAATAAGAAAAATATCAATATCGGAACTTTCTTTAACCATTCCGTAGGCCAAAGAACCGGTAATAGCAACAAATCTAATAAAAGGCACGGCTTGCAAAAGCCAGGCGGTTTTTTCTGCTTTGTGCCACCTTTTTTGCACTAATTCTTCTTGAACCATATTTTCCCTTCTATCTTGATACTAATACCTTTTTATGATAAATTCAAGGGAGAAAGGAATACTATGCGTAGTGAAACGAAGTCCGCCTCTGGCGGCAACAAAAAAAAGAAAAAAACTCTGTCGGGAATAAGATCAAGCGGTGTAATTCATATTGGAAATTATCTTGGCGCACTTCGTGAATGGGCCGAAAATCAAGATCAATTTGATAATATTTATTTCTTAGCCGATCTGCACGCTATCACTACTCCCATTGAGCCAACTGAACTTAAAAAAAATATTTATGAAAGCTTAGCCATGTATTTAGCTTGCGGCTTGGATCCTAAAAAATCTATTATTTTTTTACAATCCCAAATCCCCGCCCACACTCAATTAGCGTGGATTTTAAATACCATTACCTATATAGGTGAGCTGGAAAGAATGACTCAGTATAAGGATAAAATTAAAAATTTAAAATTAAAAATTAAAAATTTAAGTAATGTTGGTTTATTCGACTACCCTGTCTTAATGGCTGCGGATATTTTGCTTTACCAAACCGATATTGTGCCGGTTGGTGAAGATCAAGTACAACATGTCGAACTAGCGCGAGATTTAGCCAAAAGGTTTAATAATAAATTTGGGCCTACTTTTAAAATTCCTGAAGTTAAAATTAAAAAGGAAGCCGCGCGCATTATGACGCTGGATGATCCAACCAAAAAAATGAGTAAAACTGCTACCAGTAGTAATAGTTATATTGCGCTCACGGATTCACCGGAAATTATTCGTAAAAAGATAGCGCGGGCTGTTACCGATTCTGGTCGCGATATTAAATTTGATGAAAAACGACCAGGTCTTTATAACCTATTAACGATCTACCAACTACTTTCGGAGGTGCGACCTCCGATGATTGAGAAGCGATTTGCCGGTAAGGGTTACGGAGAATTTAAAAAAGACCTCGCAGAACTCCTAATCCAAAAACTCGCCCCGATCCAGGAAAAATACAACACACTTATCAAAGACAAAAAATATCTCGAGCAAGTACTCACCGAAGGCAAGAACAAAGCTCAAAAAATCGCCACAAAAACCTTAGATGAGGTTAAAAATAAAGTTGGGCTCATTTAAGTAAATCTTGCAGTTAATTGTTTCGTTAATCTATACCCATTACAATGTTTTAATAATCCCGAATACGACGGTAAATTATTCTTATTTACCCTTTTTAACATTCTTCTTTTGGTCTTTGTTCTCAAAATTAGATAGTTGGGAAAACTAATATATCCTAAAAAATCGATTCCCGATGATAACGTTTTAATAGATAACTTTTGAGGATGAATCTGCAAATGTAATTTTTCCATCAAAAACTCGCTAATTTTGGGTACGATTTGTTCTAAACAAGCTTTATCTTGAGCTAAAATAATAAAATCATCAGCATAGCGAATGTAGTATAGTATTTTAAGTTGTCTTTTTACGAACTGATCAAATTCATTTAAATAAATATTTACTAGGAGTTGACTGGTTAGATTTCCTAGTGGTAAACCAACGCCAATTTTTCCTTCGATACTGAAACTATTTATCACCTGCGAAAAAAGCCACAAAGCATCTCTGTCTTTAACATATTTAGCCAAGATATTTTTTAAAATATGGTGATCAATGCTGGCAAAAAATTTTCTAATATCGCATTGCAAAACCCAAATTGTACGCGTGTTATTTCGTGATACAATTCTACCAAAATTTCTAAATCTATTTATTGCCCGATGCGTGCCTTTATTCTTCCGGCAAGAATATGAATCAAAAATAAATTTTTGGTCAAAATAAGGATATAAAATTCTGTAAATAGCATGATGGACGAGTCGATCTCTAATACAAGCTTTATGAATATTTCTTGGTTTGGGATCATTTATTTTAAAAGCTCGATACGATCCGTGGCAATATGTTTTATTCACCAAATCTTGCCTAAGCGTTAAAATATTATCCATTAAATTTAGCGAGAATTCGGCAACGTCCCTGCGTTTTCTTTTGCCTCTTAAAAACTCCCGCCATGAGTCAAGCAAATTATCCAAAGATATGATATTATTATAAATATGGCAAGGCCTTCTTACTCTCTCTCTCTCTCTCTGAAAAACCCTCGATTTTGAATCGCATCAAAGAGGGATATTTGATTTGGGTTGATTTTGTGCCTCATATGGCTAAAAACTCTCGTTATACGATCGGCAATAGAATTGAGAATAAATTTCTTGATCTTTTGGAATTATCATACATTGCTTATTTTAGCGATAAAAATAAAAAACTGGAGAAAATTTCTAATTGTATTTTAATTTTAGACACGCTCAAATTCCTTATTTCTGTTGCTTGGGAAGGAAAAATTATACCTAATAAAAAATATGAAGAATCAGCTCTCAAGCTAGATGAAATCGGTAAAATGCTAGGTGGGTGGAAAAACAGCTTAAATAATCCTTTAAAGAAAAACCGTCTCGCCTAGGCGGACGGAAAAGAAATGACTTTCGGAAACGAAAGACAAACTTGTTGTCCTCATTCCACTTGTTAGACGACTTAGCGTTGTTGTTGTCGAGCCACAATCCATCATCGTTTCGGTTCAGATTGAAAACGTTCGGATTGCCGTTGCGGTCAGTTATGTACGCGATGCTATCCCAAGTCACTACTCAGGTAATACGCTAAAAGCGAAAGACACTGAGCTGTATATTATTCGGGATCTAAAATCCACCAGCACCGCGTACCAAGTTAATTTCTTTTTTAGAGACAAAATATAAATCCTCTATTATAAGCCGTGGCCGATAATAATCTCAATTTATATTCGCCAGAAAGGTCTCAAAAAGCCTTAGCCGTTTGATATAACCCATCTGAATAATATTATACAAAAAATCACGTCGGGTGGCTACGCCACCTAGCTTCAAAGATACAAAGTGTCCAGGCGTTAAAGATGTCAAAAGTTTAAGAATTTAAGCTTCCAACTTGCGGAAACGAAAGACAAACCTGCTGTCCTCATTCCACTCGTAAGACGACTCAGCGTAGTAGTAGCCGAGCCACAATCCATCAACGTGTCGGCTCAGACTGAAAACGTACGGATTGCCGTCGCGGTCAGCTATTTGTTTCATAGCAATCCTATAGTAATCACCTAACGGCTGATCAAAATCTTTTAAGCGTTGACGGGGTCCGGCTTCGCCTGGGCAAAGCTCTAACCCGTATTCTTCGGCTCGGGCGTAGATTTCTCCGGTAGTCGCACCATTCGATAAACCGAGATCTTTAACTTTCAAGCGAACCAGGTTAATTCGCTCAGGGTTTTTTAAGGTCGTGAAATCCGGGCTATGCAGCATATCTTTGGCATAATCACTAACATTTATATTTTTATCTTTAAATTCGTTTTCGATTTCTTCAACATTTTTACCGCCAATCTCTAATTCACTCCTTCGGATTCCGCCTTCGAGAAAGGAAGTATAGATATGTTCGAGATGAAAAAATTTTGTGAAAATATCTTTAAATAACGGGCCGATATAGGCTTTGGTGTTTTGATCGATCTCTTTAACGCTGTGAGCGATTTGGCTGGGTTCACATTCAAAAACAATCGGAGCATCAACTTCGGGTTCTCTTTGGCTTCTAAGTCCTGCTATTCTTGGGTCACGTTGATAACCAAAACCCTCAATAGGAGCATTGATCTCATAGAGAAATACTAGGTCATCTTTTGTCAGCTGCTCGTGTTTCCTAGTTTTAGTTTCTATGGCTGTGAGATATTTCATGTCGGCGGACATTTTGCGGTATTTTTCCGCGCCCGGCAGTTTATTCATTTTTTCTTCGGCGATATCTACCATGTTACCCTCTAGATTTTGGTGATTATCTAAAACTCCGCGTACTTCGCCAATAGAACTTCCTTGCATTCTAATGGCAACTCGGGGAATAGTGGGTTTGCCCTGTTGATCGTAAGTGTAATATACATAAAAATCGCCGCCAACTAGTTGAGTCTCGGCGGTAGCAAAGCCTTTAGTGCACCAAGCAGTACCCTTGTTCTGCAGCGAGGCCCACAGCGCAGTCGGATCGGTAGCTTGTCCGTATTTAACCCATTTACCGCGAGTTTCTTTGCGCATCTCGGTGGTAATTTCTCCCGCTTGTCTAATACCCTCGACATATTGCTTGGAAAAAGTCATCTTGGCAAAATTCTTGGCTTTTTCTTGAGTAATGAGTGTTCCTTCCGGCGTTCCGGTTTCTATTTGCGCTTGACGTAAGCGCGCTAAAGCCGTGGGATTTTTGGAAGCATTTATCATATCTTCAACATAAGCCAAAGCACCTCTATCGATATCCGGGAAAAGTCGGGTGCTGCCTGGCGAGCGCTTAGTAAATTCACCTTTGTCTTTATCAAAATCACCCATATCCAAAACATTACGGAAAGCGTAATACCTAAACCATACCGGATATGGTTCGTTCATATCAGATAAATACGATATCCAGTTGTCGAGTGATTTTTCCAGGTCTGTAACGGCAATTTCGCCGCGTTGGGCGAGCGCTTCTTCATTATAATGCGCCTCGATACCCATTTCCCTGGCGGCGCGTTCTTCCACTCTTGCTGCTCCTTCAGCCATTTTTTCTTTGTGCGGACGAACATATTTATCCATTATCATTTCGCGTAATAAAGAAAGGGCGCGAGGGCGCGATTCGCTGCCGAACATTTTTCTTTTTTGTTCCTTATTGGGATCAAGCGCTAATCGTTCTAGTCGATCAAGATAGTTTTGGATACGAATATCTGGGTTATTTGGTAGCTTATTGTCTGTACGTAACTCGGTGCGTTCGGTCGTTTTTTGTACTTCCGGACTCGTGTGCAAATCGTATTTTTCTTTGAGAAATTGCGGACCTGTTTCTGGTGGCATATTATTTCCTTAATTAAATTATTTATATTTTTCAATTAGTTCTAATAATTCGTCGCGTTTAGTTTTCATGAGTTCTTTTTTGGTTGATTCAACATTAAGCCGGATTTTGGGTTCGGTATTAGAGCCGCGAAGATTAAAGCGCCAATCAGAATAATCAACCGAAAGTCCATCGGTTTTATCAATTTTCCCATCGTGATAAATTTTTTCGGCTTCTTCTAGCACCATCGCCACATCTTTGACTTCATTATTAATTTCGCCGGAAACAAAATATTTATTCATTATAGAAGCAAGAATTTCGGAAAGTTTCTTGCCGCTAACAGAAAGAATTTCGAGCATCATCACAAAAGGAATCATACCATTATCGGCATACCAATTATCGCGAAAATAATAGTGGGCGCTCATTTCTCCGGCAAAAAGCGCGTCTTCCTTTTTCATCCTGTCTTTGATAAAACCATGACCGGTCTTGGTCATAATCGGCGCCCCGCCTGCGGCTTTAACGGTTTCAATAGTTGCCCAAGTTAAGCGCGGATCGTGAAGAATCTTTTCGCCCTTGTGATCTTTAAGCAAAGTTTTAGCTAAAAGCCCTACGATATAATAACCCTCGATAAATTCGCCTTTTTCATTAAAGAAAAAACACCTGTCGGCATCGGCATCCCAGGCCACGCCAAAATCGGCATTAGTTTTTTTAACCAATTCCGCGGTTTCGGTTCGGCGTTCCGGGATTAAAGGATCGGGTCGGCCTTTGGGAAATTCACCATTGGGTTCACAATCCAAACACTCGTAGGTAATTTTAGCGGGAATCTGAGCGATGATTTTTTCGGCAACTTTCCCCGCAAGGCCAAAATTAGCAGAAAGCACTATTTTTAAAGGTTTAATTTTTTCCGTATCAATAAATTTTAAAATGTGATTGATATAATCATCAAGAATATTTTGTTTACTAATAGTACCTGGTTTTTCGGCTTTGACTGAATCACCTTTTAGTGCCAAATCTCTGATTTCATTTAAACCGGTATCGGATGAAATAGCAATCGATTTTTCACGCACCATTTTCATACCGTTATATTCTCTCGGATTATGCGAAGCAGAAATAGTAATACCACCATCGTAACCATAATTAGCTAC
>Ga0247842_10004392_pt1 | contig 17723 bp, 14 predicted proteins | sample LaCruzMarch2015__3_FD_192411 | JGI IMG/M metagenome (GOLD analysis project Ga0247842, IMG submission 192411) | Freshwater microbial communities from meromictic Lake La Cruz, Castile-La Mancha, Spain - LaCruzMarch2015_19m | ecosystem: Environmental > Aquatic > Freshwater > Lake | place: Spain...
TGAGCGTACTTCCCAAGCGTACGAGGATACCGTTAAAGAGAACGCTCGAGTATCCAGAGCCTATGAGGACCTGGTGCAGCTGAATGAGCGTACTTCCCAGGCGTACGAGGATACCGTTAAAGAGAACAATTATCTTACACAGCAGTACGCGGAGATCACCGCCAGATATGAGCAGAGAATCGGTGCGGCGATTCGAGGAGTCAAGCAGTGGATTCTCAGGAAATGAAGGTCTGCTCTGTAATCGGCCGGCTGGATCTTCGGCTTCACCGGATTTGTATCGCGGTGCTGCACTGACGGTCGCAGCCTGGTTTTTGAGGAGGGGACAGGGTCTGGAATCTAAAGAGAAATGTCCGGCGGGAAGGGTTCGTGTAGGGAGAATACCGATGAAGACTGAGACTCAGATCAGTTATTGTAGCCAAATCGAACGGTCCTCTTCCTTATTGTAATAAGGCGCCGTGCGTGAGGCTTCAGTTGCAGACGAGGGTCGTTACACGGAGGTACGTCATGAACGATTACGAGAAAAATAATATCGAGGAATCGGCTCAACCCTCTGAGGTTGGCGGGACCTCGACTTTGACCCTGTCCTCACGGAAGTCGATTTCTGCTGACGACTTGCGAAACACCTTAAAACGGGCCTTCAGCAGGAGACCAAGCCTAGCCAAATACTTCAAGGACCATGAGGACCACAATTTCTGGGTATGGGCCAATACTACTGGCGCATTTCTGGATGACGACTTACGAGACGCGCTTCCTCCTGTGCCTCCTCCCCAGATGATGCTCTGCGGCAATGAACCCCGGGAATTCGTTTGCTTGGGGGCAGGCCATTACTCTGAAATGCAACGCGTTCTTAACCAAATCGGGCGATCTTGGGAGACGAGTCTGGCAGTATTGGATTTTGGTTGTGGAAGCGGGCGGACCTCACGATTTTTTGCCAAAAATGCTTCTTATCAAAGATTCGTGGGATATGATCTAACTGCGGGGGCAATAGACTGGCTTCGCAGCGAGTTGGGATTCGGTGATTTTCAGGTTGGTTTTGCCAACCCCCCACTGCCTATTGAAGACAGTTCCATGGATGTGATTTTCAGCGTAAGCGTGTTTTCTCACCTCACAGCCGAGTCCCAGCAGGCGTGGCTAGAGGAGTTCCGCAGAGTGTTACGGCCGGATGGGATAGTTTTTCAAACGGTGCATGGTCGCTTCGCTATGGAACGTTGCAAGAAGTATGAATGCCTCTTCCAGATGCTCTCGGTCAGTCCCGAGCACTTCGCAACCCTGGACAGGCAATTGAAAAAAGTCGGATTTGGTTGGGTTCCGCATATCTCTACCACGGTGGAAACCTGCGATTATGGTATGGCGTTTCATAGTGAGGAGTACATAACCTCCCAATGGACCAATGGATATGAACTGATCGGGATTTGGCCTGGTCGGATTGACAACTGGCAGGACTTAGTTGCTTTGCGCCGTTCAGATATTGTGCGGATATATCCGATATGGCCTGAAAAGGGTCTGGCGCCAGTCGAAAAAGTCACTCTGAGTTGCTACCCGGAAATACAGGAGCCGGGACAACCCTTACTATTGAAAGCCAGTGCGTGCGGAGGTCGGGACGTGCACTACAAGTTCTTCACTGCTGAAACTGAGACCCTGTGGAGGCCCATCTCCGATTGGCAAGAAAGTGGCCAGTTGGAATATGTAGTATGGATCCCCGGCGAAGTGGATTTCACTGTGAGCGCGGCGTCAGGACGTGGAATTCATACCTTTCCGGATGCAGAGGCGGGATTCCGAGTAACAATTTCAGAGACTCTCCCTTTACCTGGTCGAAAAAATGGAATCAGTTAAATGACCCCCGGCAGAGCCGGGGGCATACTCCTGTTAGCCCCCCGAGGGGGCCGTTGAAGAGCGCCCTGGAGGGCGCTGGCAGTGTTCTTGATGGCAAAGCTTCGGCATGGACCGACCTATCCTAATGCGGAATCTCCTACCGTCATTCCGGCAGAGGCCGGAATCCAGGCTTCCCGAAGTCATCTGAGCCCCAGCTTTCGATGGGGCGACGGTGTAGCCTGTGAAATTCTCATGTGGCCATGTATTGGGTCTGGCTCTTTATCGCAAAACTGGTCGCTACTGCCTCGCACGGCCAAACCCCTGGGAGTCGCCCCGGCAAAGCCGGGGGCTTACGACTTTTTGGTTAAGGATAGACCATTTTGAAGGTTCTTTTGACCGTACATGCGTTCCTTCCTCGACATTACCACGGCACCGAGAGGTACACGTTTCACATTGCCCAATCGCTGCAGAGCATGGACTGTGACGTGGTGGTACTTACGGTTGGCGACCATCTCGACGATTCAACCGGGGACTTGTTAACTGAATATCTGTACGAAGGCATTCGAGTCATAGCTGTGAACGCGCGTCTCGTGGGAGGTTCACGTTTTCGTCGCTCGTACGAACGGCCAGAATTGAACGGGATTTTCCGCCAAATTCTGCAAAAAGAAGAACCTGACCTACTTCACTCCTGTCATCTGCTTAACCTCGGCGCCACCATCATTGATCTAGCCAAGGAAGCCAAGTTGCCGGTGGTCTGTAGCCTGACGGATTTCTTTGGAATATGTAGTACCATGCGACTCACGACGCGACGAGGGAAGCCATGTGACGGACCATCGTCGAACGGTGTGGACTGTATAGCTGATGTTTACAATCACGCTCTCATCGGCATCCCCGGTAGGGTTGGTAATGTGCTTCGGCTCCTGGGACAATTGGCGCCGGACTTTTTCTGGATGGCATTTGAAAAATGGGCCAACTCCTCGCTGGGAAGGATTCTCAAGCTCCCCATAGAAGACATCCGTCTGCGGAAGCAGAGGCTGTTTGAATATTATCGGCAAGTTGACGTTTTTCTTACAACCTCTGATTGCGTGAGGGACATGTGTGTGGCACATGGTTTGCCCGCGGAACGCTTCGTAATCATTCCGCCTGGCGTTACTCAGCCGAATCCGTTGGAGATGGTTGCTCTCGAAAAAAGGTATGCCGACCTTAAAAGCGGCTCCCCCCTTATCTTCGGTTTCATAGGACAGGTAGCTCGCCACAAGGGAGTAGATTTGCTGGTCAAAGCTTTTCAGCACGCTGAACTCCCCCACGCGGAGTTGCACATTTACGGTGACTTGAATCAGGAATGGGAAACTGGGAAGTGCCTTCTTGCGGCAAGCAAAGCCAACCCTAGGATCAAGTGTCTGGGTACATTTGACGGCCGCGAGATATATCAGAAGCTGTCTTTCATCCACATTTTATGTGTTCCCTCTCAGTGGCACGAAAACGCTCCTCTGGTGTTGCTTAACGGACTGGCCAGCAAGACTTTCTTGATCGTATCTCAGGCAAAAGGCCTGGTCGAATTTGTTCAAGATGGTATCTCGGGGTTTGTTTTCGAGATGAGCGGACTCGAAAGCCTTACGCTTGCGCTGAGACAAGCTTACGAGCGTCGGGATGGCCTGGCGGAAAGGTTCCGCACCTTGCCAGGATACAAGGTGACTCCGGCAGATTACGGATGGCAGGTCTATCGAATATACGACGAACTATTGAACAACTACAGGTGTGCTACCCGCTGGAGATCCCCGGTAGGTCAGAGCAGCAGTGACTCTGAATGAAGGGAACCTCTATTAATAGCCCCGGCAACCTGGGATTTTCCAAGATGCTTCGCTTCGGCGTAATTTGAGCCGGATGTTGAGCAAGAATCAGGTAAAAACTCTGCTTTTGACAGGTATTCCCCGCTCTTTATGCTACTGCGGACGCACCTCTCCTGATGTAGCACAACGCAGGTTTGCAGCACGCAAATCACGCTTGATCAATTGGAACAGACGCTTCATGTTGTAGACGAGGTTCAGCATGCCAATCTTGACCTTCGCACGCGCCAAACCAATGGTGCGAACAATATGGCCGCCCATTGCATGCTGTGCGGCAAATATGTGTTCCACCCGTGCCCTGGTTTTCGACTTGATCCAATTGGATGCCTTTTGCTCGTCGGTAAGAGGATGGCCGCGGGCCCCTTTTTCATGGATCTGACTTTCAAACTCATTAGCAATCAGCGTCTCTTCGCACTCTTTGGAACGGTATGCGCTGTCTGCGTATATCGGGCGCTTCTTACCGTCGGTATCGATTATCTGATCCAAGAGTTCTTCAAACACCTGGCTGTCATGCACCGCCGCATCGCTCACTGCGTAACTCTGCACCAGCTTGTTGGCTTCGTCGGCATTTACATGGTTTTTGTAGCCGTAGTGCCTCTCTTCATTCTTCTTCGTCCAACGAGCATCAACATCCTTCTGACGCCGTTTGGCGGGCTTCTTGTCCTACGCTTCGGGTGGCTCTTCCGCCTTGATGCCGGCGTTCTCTTCTCGACTGTTTCGTTGACGTGGCACTTCAACAAAGGTGGCATCAATCATTTGCCCTGCACGAGCCACATAGCCTCGCATCGCCAATTGCTCATGAAACTTCGCAAACAGCTCATCAACCAAGTTCAGCTCCTTCAGGCGTTCACGAAACAGCCATACCGTCTTGGCGTCCGGTACTCGGCTTTCAAGCTGTAGTCCTAGGAATCGCATGAACGATAGTCGATCCCGTATCTGATATTCAATCCCATCATCCGATAGGTTATTCAACTGCTGCAGCACCAAAATCTTGAACATGAGAACCACATCAATCGGTTTCGCCCCTGCGTTACTCTTCCTGGCCTTCTCATGCACGACATTCAAGCTAGGCCGAAATGCTTCCCAGTCAATCTGCTCTTTCAACACGACCAATGGATCACCCATCTCTGTCAGCTTGGCTGTACGCTCATGAATATCGAAAAAACCAGGTTGAACGCGAATTGGCATTTTGATCTCTCTCCATGTCTGGGATACTCGTGGTCTATAGCACAACGCCACCCAAACCACTTACAGAATACGCCTAAAAACCACCAATTTTTAGAGGTGCCCTGAAGTCTTTTAGGTCGCGGCGGGAGTGCGGGATAACCGAAATTCCGCTTGCGACCGTCTTTTTTCGGTTTTCCCTTGACAAAGCCTGGCTCATCGTACAAACTCGGCTCGGTTCATCCCGACTTACCTTGCGGCTTCGGAAGAAAACATTGTCGTTAAGGGATCAAGGTGTCGTGCAACTCGGATGGGAAATTTCGAGGGAGCTGCGGAGCTTCCGCGTGGCCTTGAAAGTCCTTGATGCCTGTGAGGGCTTTTGTCAACTGCGCTTGTTGGAAATTAACCGATAATGAGAATCCTGATTGTTCACAGAGAGTATCCACCGGAGACGGGCTGGGGAGGAATCGCCACATTCAATTTCCATCTCGCCCAAGGGCTTAGGGAACTCGGCCACGAGGTCCATGTACTCTGTTTCAATCTTGAAACTCCCAGTGACACGATAAAAGATGGTATCCGGGTGATTCGCGTCGTTAACTATGTCAAGACGATGCCCTGGGACTCATCGTTTTTCTACTATTTCTATCTTTACCAGTTAAAGTTGTGGCGCACCTTCAAGGAACTTCACAGAGAAAGCCCCTATGATGTGGTTGATTGCGCGGATCACCTGGGAGAGGGGTACGGTATCATAGGGAGCGGCATAGTTCCGACCACACTGAGATTCTATACGCCCTGGGCATGGCAATCGACCCGGTCTTTGAATTACAGAGAGCGCTGGTACGATATCTACGGGATCCGGTGGCTTGAGAGCCGGAGTGTGTTGAATGCTCATTGTCTGACGTGTCCGAGCCGGGATCTCAGCGAGAGAGTCACGGAATTCTTCGATCTGAGGCGACCCGTAGAGATCATTGAGAACCCCATTGACAGCGAATGGTTCAGTCCGGGCGAACCCCTAAGCGAGGACACTATCCGGGTTCTCTTCCTGGGCAGGTTGGAACCTCGCAAGGGTCCTGACATTCTCGTTCGAGCCATTCCTCGGATCTGTCAAGAGGTGAACAATATCGAATTCTGTTTAATAGGGTCTGACTGTCCGTCCTTGAACTCTGCTTCAACCCGGGCTGAGCTGCGGTCGTTTCTCGATTCAGAAGGAGTAATCAACCGGGTTACCTTTCAAGATCCCGTACCGTTGCTCGATTTGCCCAAATGGTACAATTCGGCCCATATCGTTGTAGTGCCTTCACGCTATGACAATTCTCCGTACTCGTGTCTCGAAGCAATGTCGTGCGGAAAAGCAGTAGTTGCGACGGAGGCAGGTGGGGCTAAGGAGTACCTGGACTATGGGAAAGCGGGCCTCCTGTTTCCTTCCGAAGACTGCGACGCTCTGGCCGACGCTGTGATCCAACTGGCCAAGGATCGGGCACTGCGCGAAAAGTTGGGAGAGAGAGCACGGCAAAGGGTCAGGGAACGATTTGACAGGACGGTAATAGCCTCTCGAATGTGCCTCCTTTACGAGCGGGCCATTGAAATTCATGGTAGGCGACAACAGGGCGACAGGCAGATTTGAGAAGCCGTGAAGGGTGTGTGCATGGACGATGTCCTGCTGGACAGGGCTGAGAAAATAGCCTCGATGCGGTGTCGCATGCACGGAAATTCCGTTTATGCAGGGCTCACCCAGGTCGTAAAGACGTTGTCCAGCTCATCTAATCAGGATTGGATGGAGCTTTCAGCTGCTCCCGCAGCCACTACACAGCCCTTAACTCAATCCCGTGGGACATCTTTGGGAAGAGCCGGGAGAAAAGCATGTCCAAACAAAGCGTTCAAATCTTCGAGAAGTTGAGCATGCCCTGTGGGAGGAAATTGGTCGTCTTCAAGACGACCCGAATCGGCTCCGATCACTAAGGAATTTCCCTCATCTGAGAGTTTCCTGTTAGAATGCGAAACCGTATTATGAGCCTCTTGGTCGGATGCAACAGTAAACCCTCCGATAATGACACGATGATGGACCGTCCTTGGGGACGTGCCAAGGCGTAAACAGGGCCGGTAAGCTGTAGGATATGACGTACGGGTATTTAAGTGAATGAGAATTCAACAATCCGGCTTGGACAGTCCATCAAGGTGATATCGCGCCATCGCCAGTTGACTTGGCAATTGGCGAGACGGAACATCATGAACCGTTACCGAGGCTCGTATCTGGGCTTTCTATGGCCTTTTCTAACCCCGCTGCTAATGCTGGTCATCTACACTTTTGTCTTTTCCGTGATATTCAAAATGCGGTGGGGGGCCAACCCCCAAGCTGGTCATCTAGACTTTGCCCTAGCCCTGCTTTGCGGAATTATCCCTTTCACGCTGTTTGCTGAAGTGGTCGCCGGGGCCCCGGGCCTTATCATTCAACATGCAAATTACGTCAAAAAAATCGTCTTTCCTCTCGAGATCCTCCCCGTTTCCATACTAATGTCCTCCCTGGTTCATGCGGGTTTCAGTATGGTCATCCTGCTGCTTAGTGTTGCAATGGTCATAAACACGCCCGGTTGGGCGCTCCTGTATCTCCCCGTGGTCGTGCTGCCTCTCATATTACTTTCCTTGGGGCTGGGATGGTTTTGCAGCGCCCTGGGTGTCTTTGTTCGGGATGTGGGGGAGGTGGTTGCAATTGTTACGAACATGTTGTTTTTTCTCACACCGATCTTCTACCCCATCGAAGCGGTTCCCGAGCAATTTCGCTTCATACTGGAAGTCAGCCCGTTGTCAGCCATCGTGGACTCTCTGCGTTGCGTTGTATTATGGAACAGACCCCCGCCCTGGGAGTGGTTGGCGTACGCGGGGGCTATCTCGTTGGTTGCATATGCTGGTGGATACTATTTTTTTGTGCGTAGCAAGCCCGCTTTTGCGGACGTAATCTGAGGACCTCATGATAGATCATTTGTCGTCGACGCCCGTCATCAGGATGCATGATGTAACCAAGACTTATCGCCTTTACCCTAAGCCCATCGACAGATTCAAGGAGGCTTTCTTCCGCGGCAGACGTCGGTATTACAAAGAATTTCTCGCCCTTGCCAATGTCACCCTCAATGTGATGGCCGGGACCACCCTTGGTATCATAGGCCTCAACGGCTCCGGAAAGAGCACGTTGTTACAAATCATCGCCGGCATACTTCAGCCCACCGCGGGCACCGTCGAAGTGAGAGGCAGGATCACAGCATTGTTGGAACTGGGCGCAGGATTCAACCCCGATTTCACCGGCCGGGAGAATGCAATGTTGAATGGCTCGATCCTCGGCTTCTCCAACGCACAGATGTCAGAGATGCTTCCGGAAATCGAGGAGTTCGCTGCTATCGGCGAGTTTGTCGACCAGCCGGTAAAGACATATTCATCCGGTATGATGGTGCGGCTTGCATTTGCCGTCGCCACCGCAGCGAACCCGGACCTGATGTTGATCGATGAGGCGCTAGCGGTAGGCGATGCTCCTTTTCAGGTGAAATGCTTTCAGCGGCTGCGCAAGTTTCAGAAGGAGGGGAAGACCTTGGTCTTTGTCTCTCATGATACGGGCGCCGTTCAGCGGTTGTGTTCCGAGGCGGTGCTGCTTCAGAAAGGCCGCGTGTACGCCACGGGAGAGCCGGAGGAGATCACAAACCTATATCAGAGGATGCATTGGAACAAGGAGCTTGATGAGCTTCCCACCTCCGAGGCCATGGATGAAGCCCCTCAGCGCTCCGGGGACGGCGTGATTCAAATAGTGAGAGGCTGGGTGAACGGCTCGGAGGAGCGTCGATTGCCGGACATGCCGTGTGGAAGCGAGATCCACATGATCATCAGGGTTCGCTTCACCAAGGACGTCGAACGGCCGATTTTAGGCGTTCAGGTGCGTACGGCCGGTGGTTTCCACGTGGGAGGAAACAACAACTGGTACGACGGGTTCGCCCTGCCTTCTCATCGGGCGGGAAGCGTCGTGGACTACGACGTTACCTTTCGAATCCTCCTGCATCCTAACATCTATACTCTGAGCCCCGGCCTGGCATACGAGACCCCCGAGGGCGTTGGTTACGCTGATATGTGGGAAGCGATGTTCGTTTTCAAAGTCTACCACAACAAGCTGACTTACTTTGGCCTAGTGGAGATGGGGATGGGCATTTCAGAACGCGGCGAAATGGAAGAGCGTATGGATCTGCCCGAGAGGCATCTCGCCGCGACCAAGCAGCTGCTACATTTCTAGAAATGCTGAGGCCCCGATGTCCAAACCTCCACCAAATCCAATGAAGGAAAGGACCGCTTATTGGCGGAAGCTACTTTCCGAGGAGTACCGAGATGGTCTTCGCGAGACAGATTGGGTATCAGCCCCCTGCTGATGAAGCACCTGGATCGGTTGGTGGTCGGCAAAGAAGCAGCTTTGGGCATTACATGGGAGACGTATTTCCTGGACAAGCGTTTGCTGCCATTACTTGAGAAGAAGAAGAGCGAAGGATTGTTTTTCCTGTCGGTGGGACGCGGAGACGGCGCGGTCGTCGAACATTTGATCAGGCGCGGCTGGCCGGTGGGACGTGTTGTCGGGCCGAATATGATGAGCAACTCCTGAAGGGGGCCGGCGACCGTTTTGCCTGTCAACCGAGGTGAACGCCGAGTTTCACTAGTTTGATATAAATCACAGTCGAGGCTCGTTAGGGGTTTTTGATGCGGTGTTCTTCTGCCACTCGGCCCACCATTGCCCTAATCTGGTGGCCGAAAGGCCGGTCCAGAGGTGCATGCAGATTATGTGTCGCAACTGAAAATCTCCATGCAGTCAGTAACCTGCATCCGCGCTAGTAGCCGTTTGAGTTGGGGAGGGATGATGACGAGGCCTGACCGGACGACACGAGTTTTGTTCGTTTCCCACAGCAGTGAGCTGCGGGGCGCAGAAAGGAGTTTGGAGCTGCTCCTCCGGGGTGTTGAGGCCGAGACAATTGAGCCTGTGGTGGTTCTGCCCGGCCGGGGAGGCCTATACGACCATCTCTCGGCTCTCGGGTTTCCTTTGTACGATGTCCCGATGTGGTGGTGGCTCCCGCCACTTGGGGAGTCACATGAGACCATGTTGACGGCATACCGGGCAATCGTGGAAAATATTGCGGTTGTTCGAAACATCATAAGAACCCACGGAATCCAAGTGGTACACAGCAACAGCGTGGTCGTAATGGAAGGAGCCCTTGCGGCCGCTTTGGAGAGGCTCCCGCACGTGTGGCACATTCGTGAGATCCTTGACGAGACAAGTGGGCTTAGCTTACCGTTGGGACGCGTCGCAACTCTGGGTATCGTGGAGGAGCTCTCGGACAAAGTCGTGGCTGTGTCCCACGAGGCTGCCCGGCAGTTCTGGAACTCAACAAAGGTGGAAGTTGTGTACAACGGCGTGACAATATCTAATGGTCGTTCAGCGCAACTCCCTGGACGTGTTGGCTCTCTCAAGGTGGCGTTCGGAGGCAGCCTGATCGAACGAAAAGGTGTAGACCTATTTGTGGAAGCGTGCCTGTCGCTTAGGAACGCGGACGTGGACTTCTACTTAGTAGGTGATGAAGAAAACCATGCCTTGACTCAAGGACTTAGGAACAGAATCGGCGAAGCCGGTAAAGCGAGCCGCTTCCACTTCCTCGGATTCAGGGCAGACATGAGTTCGATACTTGAGGCTATGGACATCTATGTGCTTGCCTCCCGCAATGACCCTTTCCCACGTACCGTGATCGAGGCGATGGCAGCCGGATGTGCGGTTGTGGTAACGAAGTCCGGGGGGGCGATGGAGGCAGTGCGGTCATGCGGTGCAGGAGAGGTGGTGGAGATATCGGCGGAGTCCATAGCAGGTGGAATCAGACGACTCATCGAGGATCCCCGATACCGCAAGGCCTGCGGCCAGTCGGGCAAAAGGAACGTGTACGAGTTGTTCTCCTCGACCAGCTACGTAACGAAGATGACGAAATTGCTGAGCGACGTGGCACTCAGTGGACGGGCGCCGAGACCCATCGATTACCTGATAGAGGAATTGCTCTCAAGGCACGAGACTACCCAGCCTTCATTCGCTCGGAGGCCACAAAGGAGGTTCAGTTGGATTTTCGGCCGGAGCTAGTCTCCGTTGTCATCCCAACCTATAATGGCAGAGCAGACCTGGAGAAATCTCTGCCGGCTTTGTTTTCACAAGAGGTTGAATTCCCGTTTGAAGTCATCTGCATTGATTCATCCTCCGCGGACGGGACCTGGGAGTTGCTCGGGGACTATCCGATAGAGCGTCACCGGATCTCTCGCGAGGAGTTCAGCCACGGTGGGACCCGCAACCGCGGTATCGAGCTGAGCCGAGGCGAGATAATCATCCTCATGACCCAGGATGCCATCCCTGTCGGGGATCAGTGGATGGCGACACTGGTGAGAAATTATGAGGATCCCGAGGTGGCGGGAGTCTACTGTAGACAGCTTCCGCGGCCTGACGGGACTCTCCTGGCCAAGGTAGATCTGCGGCTGTGCCTCAGCGGTTCCAGTCTGCGTAAGGTGAATCGGATAGGCGATCACCCCGGGTATCATAGCGCTCCTCCCGAACAAAGGCGCATGTTGTGTAATTTTGACGACATCTGTTCTTCCATGCGTCGATCTGTATGGACAAGGTTTCCCTTAAAATCCGTTAATTTCGCGGAAGATCTGGAATGGGGGAAGCGAGTATTCGAGGCCGGACACACCCTCGTCTTCGAACCCGACGCGCCGGTGGTGCACTCTCATGACCGTTCTTTTGCGTATGAATTCAAGAGGGCCTTCGTGACCTATGACGTTCTGGATGACATGTTCGACTGGGGTGACGATGGATACCGATTTTCCCGGGCCCTGCTTGACGCCGTTGGGGCGCCGTTGACGCTTGTCCGTGTATATCCTGAGATATCCGAGGAGCCCTTTCGGAGCCGGATGAAAGCTTATTACACGATTACAACGCGGGTATTAGGCCACGCTTGCTTCAGTGTGTGGCGCCGGAAGCTGAAAGGGTCTATGTTGGGAACATCTCTTCAGAAGCTATTTTACAATGGCGTATGACGAAGCGTCTGAGAGATGTGCCATCGATTTTGACAGGAGGCTTTTATCATGTGTGGTGTGGCAGGACTCGTAGGGACATATGCCCCTGAAACTTTGGATCAAATGATCGCGGCCATGTCCCACCGGGGACCGGATGACATGGGCATTCATTGGGACCGGGATCTACAGGTAGGTATGGGCATGTGTCGACTGGCGATTCTGGATATAGAGAGCGGCCACCAGCCTATGTCGAATGAGAATGGGGACGTCTGGATCGTTTTCAATGGAGAGATTTACAACAGTCCTTCGCTCAGACCTTTCCTTGAAGAAGCCGGTCACCGGTTCGTGTCGCATCATTCCGACACGGAAGTCCTGATACATCTTTACGAAGAGGAGGGAATTGAGGCCCTGCAAAAGCTAAACGGCATGTTCTCCTTTGTTATCCTGGATAGGAACCGGAAAAGACTTTTCGCGGCCAGGGATCGCATGGGAAAAAAACCACTGTATTACTGGCAAGGTCCCGGGCTCTTCGCTTGGGCCTCCGAAATCAAAAGTCTGCTCGAGACACCGTACATTGCCCGTAATGTGGATCGTGAAGCCTTGTTTCATTACATGAGTCTCCTGTACGTCACAGGAGAAAAGACCATTATCCAGGGAATCCGCCGTCTTTTGCCGGGGCACTGGCTGATATATGACCTGGAAAAGAAGACTGTCACCACCGGATGCTACTGGGATCTGGATTTTTCAAAGCAGGAGAACCGTCCAGAAGACGAGTGGTGTCATTTGATTCGGGAAACCCTCGGAAAGGCTGTGAAAAGGCGCATGCTGAGCGATGTGCCGGTCGGCTGCTCGCTCTCCGGCGGTATCGATTCTTCCTCCATTGTGGGATTGCTGGGGAGCATGAACTATTCCGATATAAGGACATACTCCCTCGGATTCGTCGGTCAGGGTGAGGATGACTGGAATGAGCTTCCGCTTGCCCGAGCAGTCTCCCGGCGGTGGGGAACCCGGCACCACGAAATGATCCTGGAACCGGCCGAGCTGCTTGACGATCTGCTCAGCATGGTTTGGCATTTGGATGAACCGTACGCTGGAGGTCTCCCGTCCTGGTATGTGTTCAAGCACATGCGTCAGGATGTTACCGTAGGACTTACCGGCACGGGCGGTGATGAGCTTTTCGGGAACTACGGAAAGTACACCACCTTCGAGGTCAACCGTCTAGCGAGGCTAACGTGTGCGTATCGAGACTCATCAAGGCTGGAACGGAGACTTGTCTATGACCCCTTTCTTGCCCTGGCTTCACTCACACCCGAAATCCTCATCGGCAGACTGAGGAAGAATCAAATTCGGTCCGTCCCGACTATGTCCCAGGAGCCAATGCGATGGTTCTACATGGGGTTTTGGTACTACTTTGACGACATGACAAAAAGGAATTCCATCTTCACCTCGAGCGGTGCCTGCATGGATACGGGCCAGATGCTGCAAACATTGCACAATCAATCCGGCGCGAAAGACTATCGAAACGCGATAGCTTATGTGGACTTCAAAACACAGCTCGTTGACGAATTCCTCTTCTTCACCGATCGACTCTCCATGGCACACTCCTTGGAAGCTCGGGTTCCCTTTCTGGACCACGAGTTCGTGGAGCTGGTTTTCCGAATCCCATCGAGACAGAGGAGCAAACGCCATGATTGGAAGTACCTCTTCAAGAAGGCTGTTGCAGACCTCCTGCCTGCTGAGATTCTATCCGCTCCTAAGAAAGGATTCGTAATCCCCATCAAATTGTGGTTGCGGGGTCACCTGCGCCCGCTTGTAGTGAAACTCCTGGCCCCTGAACGGCTTGAAACACAGGGCATTCTGCATCCCCAGTTCTACTTCAACTACGTGGAGCCTCATCTGAATGGGCACGACTTCACATGGCAGGTGTGGGCTGCACTGATGTTTCAGCTTTGGCACGTCGTGTTCATTGAACATCCGAGCAGAGGACGTCCTTCTATTGAACTCAGGCACATGCTCGATTAGCTTGGTGATCCAGTGATACGCGCATAACACGAGGGAGAGAGGTATCAACACGCGGACAGCGGTTGGGAGACGAAACCCGGCGGGGGAAAGACTGAAGGACTATCAACGTGATGCATGATATGGGAAAGAAATCCCTTGTCTTAGGTGGCTGCGGTTTCCTCGGGTCTCATGTGGTTGACGCGCTGCTTCGAGAGGGTCACACTGTTACAGTTTTCGACAAAGAAAAGGTCGATACGACAAACATTGCTCATGTCCTGAGCGAAATCCGGTTGATTCAAGGCGATTTCTCCAACCAACGAAATGTGGAAGACGTAATCGGGGACCACGAGTACATCGTTCACTTGATCGGCACTACCCTACCTCAGACATCGACCGAGAATCCGGCGTACGACCTGGAAAGCAATGTGATCCCCTCTCTCAACCTCCTCGATGCGGCAAAGCGATCGCGTGTCAAGAGACTGGTTTTCGGCTCATCCGGCGGCACAGTCTACGGTGTGGCAAAGCATCTCCCCTTATCTGAAGACCATCCCACGAATCCTGTCAGCGCGTATGGGATTTCCAAGCTCATGATAGAGAAGTATCTTCAGCTCTATGCATATCACCACTCCATAGATACGGTAAGTTTGCGGGTGTCCAATCCGTACGGCGAGCGTCAGAGCCCGTTTGTGGCCCAAGGAGTGGTAGCGGCTTTTGTTTGGAAAACCCTCAACGGCGAGCCAATCACCATATGGGGTGATGGTCGGATCATAAGGGATTTCATTTATGTCGGCGACGTAGCGGAAATGTTCATCCGGGCCATAGTGCAAGACAACCAAGATGCCCGTGTATTCAACATCGGAAGTGGCGTAGGCACATCTTTGAACGACCTTTTGAAGATTGTTGAACGCGTCATCGGAAAGAAACCCGTTGTTGCCTACACGAAGGGCAGGAAGGTGGACATCCCTGCCAATGTGCTGGATGTCAGCCGGGCTCGACAGGTCTTCGACTGGCAGCCGAGAGTCGTGATGGAGGACGGCATCACAAGAGTTGCCGCTTTCATGAAAGGGTTTAGATAGGAGGGAATTCCCTGGAGACCGCATCACCCCAGACGCAGCTTTCTCTGCACATGGTTTCTCGACCGGCCCATCTGCCTCTAACCCCCCGAGCAGTTCTTCAGTCACATCAGGAACATGTCTTCCTGGATCGCCGACCCCCGCCAGCCAAACAAGAGCACCTATCAAGTGGGGTGAACACGCATTTGCGCCAATTCACATGTTCATGCTCACATTCCCCGTCGTATTCCGCGCTATTTTTTGGGCAAACACGGGTAATTTGGGTTGAGCCATTCAATTGGAATAATTATAGCCCTTCTCTAAAGTTCTGTCGGAATGGCACAGGTCTTTGTGTTTTCATCTTTTCTGTCGATGAGCCATCTGAGAGCCTGGGTCAACCTGTCAATGAGTTGATCCTTGGTTTTTGCATAAAAACCGCTAAACCACTCTCCCTTCATGATGAGCCAGAGCCGTTCGATGGGGTTGAGATCGGGTGAGTAGGGAGGCAAGAAGACCGGCTCAAATCGTCCCCAATCCAATGTCTTGCTCTTATGCCAAGAAGCATTGTCCAAGACTCTCTTTCCGCACATTTTTTTGGAGTTGCCAGGTGATTTTGGTTGGGGTTCAAAAGAGAGGCGCGACAGCAGGACAGACATCTGGTAAGTATGAGGCACCTTGAGGAGGTGCGTTATGGGGGTAATGCCAGAAATCCTGTCCCATGCGGACGTACGTTTTCTACCGATCGTGGCGGCCTTTGTCAAGAAAATTGGCGTGGCTGAGGAGGTTGACCGTCTGTGCGTCATGGAGAGCGGGGTTAGGCCGGGCCTTGTGGTTTCGGCCATGATCCTTGACACCCTTTCGGGTCGTAGCCCGTTGTATCGGTTTGAACGATTCGTCTCTGAGTTCGACACGAAGCTGCTTCTTGGGGAAGAGATTGCCGCGGAGAGATTCAACGACGATGCCCTTGGCCGGGTGTTGATACGTCTGTGCGAAGTGGGAACAGGCAGGATCTTTACCGCTATAATCCTCAACGTCGTCAAGCCGTTTGATTTGGACACGTCGCACGTGCACCACGACACGACCAGTCACACGGTGTATGGGGATTACGAGTTGTATGCCGATCCGGATCATGGCCATCCTTTTGAGATCACCTACGGTTTCAACAAGGATCACAGGCCGGACCTCAAGCAGATAGTCCATAGCCTTCTGTGCGTGGATCATGGGATCCCCATCCGCACCAAGCTGGAGAATGGGAACAAATCCGACAAGACCATCAATGAAGATCTGCTTCGCCAGGTCTGTGAAGGGATGGGTAAACTGGGCGTGAGAAACTTCTTGTATGTGGCTGACTGTGCCCTGGTCACACCGACAAACCTGGAGTTGATGAGCGACGAGGAGAAGGGGTGTCGTTTTGTTACCAAACTTCCCAAACCTTACAAGGAGTGCATCGAGGCCATCGAGCGCGCGGTAACAGCCGACGCGTGGGAAGATCTTGGCATTCTATCCGAACAAGCCCCGACTCAGAAGAGGAAGCCTGCCTCCTATCGTGGTTTCGAGACGAGCGTCACGCTCTATGGGCGAAGCTATCGAGCTTTGGTGGTCCATTCCGATGCACTCGACAAGAGAAAGACCAAGAAGCTCGCCAAGGCGATAGAAGATGACTTTGCTCAGTTGATCAAGGTCAAGGCCGAACAGGAGAAAATCAGCTATGCGTGCCTCCCCGATGCCCAGGCAGCGATTGAACGATTGCCCCAAGGCAAGTTCCATCGACTGATTGCCCTGGGACGTCAGAAAGTGAGATACGCCAAAGGAAGACCCAAAACGGACGGGACCCGGAAGGTTCCAGCGACAACGTACCACCTTTCCATCGAAATCCGCAGCGACGAGCCCGCCGTGGTGCGGGCGGAACAGAAGGCTGGCTGCTTCGTGCTTCTCACTAATACGCTCCAGGAAGGACCCGAAGCAGTGAGTTCCCGAGACCTCCTGTTTGCTTACAAGGATCAGGGATACGTGGAGCGCAATTTTGGATTCCTCAAAGACCGTGTCATCGTCAACAGCCTCTTCCTCAAGTCTCCGGAGCGCATTGAGGCTCTGGGCCTAATTCTGGTGCTCTCTCTGCTGGTGTGGCGACTGATGGAGAGGACCATGAGGCTTTCCCTGAAACAAACAGGCTTCACGGTAACGGGGTGGGATAAGAAGCAAACGTCTCGGCCCACCTCGTTCATGATGACTACATACTTCCAGGCGGTGCGGGTTATCCAAACTGCACGAGGAAGGGTGTTGGGTAGGCCCATGAATCCAATCCAGCTCAGTTATCTGGCAATATTGGGGTTGTCTCCTGCGATCTTCCTTGACCCCAACGCAGGCTTCGTTCAAGAACCGGCTGGGTCAGGAATTCCAGGCCCCTCAGGATGAACAAGACAACCATGAGTGGCCTTTCGTCACAATATTGTGCGCCCCTCCAAGCGGCTCCGATCTCCCCGAGAGCGGGCAAGTGCCCGACTACGCCCACTTCTCCCGGAAATCTGATCCCAGGGAGGCTGATATGAACCAAAACGGAGACGAAACACACACGGAATCCCGGGACAGGTAGAAACAGACCACGGGAACGGAACATCACCCGACCCACTGAAAAAATACCCCACCAGTCCTGGTCAGCAGCGCGGAATGTAAGCCAAGATTAGGAGGTTGCGGGGGCGTTCGAACGAGATGTCTTGATTAGCGTGATCCAGGAAGATCTGGAAGATTTCCGTATCGGAATGGCTGAATTCAAGCGCATAGA
>Ga0247842_10004395_pt1 | contig 17718 bp, 14 predicted proteins | sample LaCruzMarch2015__3_FD_192411 | JGI IMG/M metagenome (GOLD analysis project Ga0247842, IMG submission 192411) | Freshwater microbial communities from meromictic Lake La Cruz, Castile-La Mancha, Spain - LaCruzMarch2015_19m | ecosystem: Environmental > Aquatic > Freshwater > Lake | place: Spain...
CCTGACGTCGCAAGACCGAGCGCATGACCTGCTGCTCCAATGGGGCATGGAAGCCGCTGAGGATGACCCAGCCGTCCTGGACCCATTCTGGTATGCGGTCGAGGGTCGACAGGAGCACATGGCCTGGGCATTCGCGCGAGGTGAGCAGACCAATGAGCGGCCGGTCGAGCAATACGCGATTGCCGACACCGACGAGACGCGCGCTGATCTCAGGGTCGAAGCGCTGGGCAAGGCGGTCGGGAAGATGGATCGGTTCAGCCTTCCACATCTCGGTCAACCATTCATCAAAACCTGAACAGCGGGCCGATACAGTTGGAAATTGGCGTCGGACGAGAGAATCGGTATCCCCTCGCTCTCATGATTCGCCAGAACGCGACGCGAACTTTCGGACAGTCGTGCCGGGCTGATCAGTGACCAGAGCAGGATCTGAGTATCGATCAAGTGGCGCATGTCACTGATACTCGCTCAGATCATCGAGTGGCGCATTGAAGTCTTCCGGGATTCGATAGCCCTGCCCGGAAAGACCACCAAGCCTCACCCCCTTGCGCTGGGTGGCGATGGACTGGTTCGCTTCCTCATCGACGAGAAACATGACGACGACCTTCGCTCGACCCAGCGTCGGCGGTGGCTCTTCAAGCGTGACTTGGCCATTTTCGCAAGTGCCTTTAATTGCCGCGTACATGATGTTCCCCCCTCAATTAGCACACTGCCTTCCCGAAGCGCCTAGCACATGGCGCTGCCCGGTTGATCGCCCCAGCGCTCTACGTCCGCATGTGAATACAACAGGATATCGACCGGGATCCGCAGAGGCCGTAGCACGCGCCGCAACCGCATCATCCCGGCCGCCCGATCAGCGACTTTGGTCTCGATGACCAGCAGATCGAGATCCGAATCGTCGCGCGCCTTGCCTCGGGCGTGGGAGCCGAAGATCAGGATCCGCTCGGGCCGCGCCCGCCTGGGCGATCCGATGCACGGCGGCGGTGATCTGCTCGGGTGTCATGATCCGTCGTCCTCGTCGGTGCATTCGGTATTTGATGTCGTAAGTGACAAGAAAATCGATTTCCTCATCAGTGAATTGAAATGCATCCGCAAGGCATATATCAATTCTGTCGATGACATCTTTTGACAAGCTAGGATAAAACTCGTCGTACTCAACTCGTCCAGTTTTGTATTCATAAACTCTTCGCTTCGAGTTCTTTCTAAGATCCCGCATCAGTTCATCAAATTGATTCGCAGCTTTATCAAAATCAGCAGAATCAAGCGGAACAGTCGGCATGCTTTTAATGTCATCGCCAGTAATATTTCGACAGTTTCCCTGAGCACAAAACCAGACGTAAAAAAAGTGAGCTATTAATAATGCTTCCTGCGGCTTTTGCAATTTTTTGATTCTCAAAATATATATCTTTTAAGTGATCGGTTGAGCGTTCTTTGACGGGTGACTTGAAGTATGGTTCAAAGTCCATAGAACGAATCCAAAAAACAGGACTCCGATGATATGTCACATGGCCGCGACCTGTTTTTCTGAGATATACCCCGATAGTGGTCCTAGTGTTTACTAGCTTGCAAATGACGCTACTTGATAGTGGCGTTCCCAGTTTCGCGAATCTTAGGTAGCCTGTTGAAAATGGGCAAATTTCGTATGACAGCTTGCACGGGAAAAGAATACTGCGTTCTTCAGCGTACCATCGTATATAACCACTATTGAAAGTGCCATTAGATGATGCACCCGAAAGAATGATTGCCAGTCGATATTTTACACCATCAAAAAGAACTGAGGGGTGGGCATCGCCACTATAAAATGAGAAGCAATTGAAGGAAAACCTATTCAATATAAGATTCTGGTATTCTTCCATTCTTGATGTAGAAAAGCCACTTAATGGAACGATTACTCCAAAGCGGCCTCTAAACTTCTCTCCACGCATGGCGCATATAGGTTTCCACTGGTTATGGTGTTGTAATTTCTAAGCCTATATTCTGTAACTTTATTTGTCTCCACATACGGCGGATTCCCGATCACCACATCAAACCCGCCCTCTCGCATCACGCCGTAGAACTCGGCAAACCAGTGAACGGGCTGATGGTTACGAGTCCAAACGGCAAAAGCCTTGGCTTTGTCTGGATCAATGCCGTAATCACGCGCAAGATACCGATCCAGTTCCAGGCTGAGATCATTCAACCGCTTGCGCAGCCCTTGCTTATCCGCTGCGGTGATCATGCCTCCACGCACAACCTGCTGCTCACGAAAGCGGTCGAAGGCATCGGCAAGATCGGCGAGCCGCGCCTTGATCTCGTCTCGATGCGCCACATCGCTGGCAAGATCATTGGAGGCATCAAACTGAGCCTCGGTCGCGTAGCCGACCAGTGTGTTGCCGCAGCGGATGTTGAAATCGATGTCCGGCAGCGGCTGCAACTCGCGCACGGCGTTGACCTGAGACACGAGCTTGAGAAAGAGCCGGAGCTTACAGATTTCGACCGCCTCGGCCATGATGTCCACGCCGAAGAGGTTGTGCAGGATGATGCTCTTGTAGACGAAGTAGCGGCGGGATGGATGATGGGCAATCTCGTCGAGTATGGTGCGAAAATCCCGGTACTGACCCTCACCTTTGATCGCTCGCGCCGAGGGGGAGTGCCTTGGAGTCCTCGATGAAGCCTTCCATACGGTCCAAACAGGCTTCATAGAGTGGCTCCAGGATGTTGAGCGCGGCAAACAGAAAGGCACCGGACCCGCAGGTGGGGTCGAGGATTGTGATGCCATACCGGAAATGTTCGGGGGCACGTTCCGGGACGCGGCCGACGATGGCCTGCAGACGGCGCGCAGCAGATCGGGGCGCTGGCAGGTGTCGATGACATCCTGCATGAACTGGCGGATGTCGAGGTTGAGCGTGATGAGGTCGTCGACCCCGTTGACCTGACCTTGGGCGAGGCGGTCGCGGATTGCCAGGCAGCGCGCGCGCCGTTCGATATACTCGCGCCAGGTCTCGGTCGGCAGGGTGCCGCGTTCGCCGGTCGCGGTGACGAAGTGGGCTTCACCCAGGTTGTAACGCCGGTCGAGCATCCTCGCCTTGGGATCTCGCATGCCCGTTTGTACGAAATCGGGCAAGGCGGTTTCCGGGACCACATCACCCTTGGCGTCGATCACGCCGATTTTCATGGCCGGATAAAGATAGCGGTCGGGATCATTGCGCAGCAGGAACCACACCGATGCCTCGCCCGTGAAGGCCGCCTTGCAGCCCTCGCGTGCCCGCTCCAGCAGATGAGGGATGACGGTATTCTTGGCGATGTACTCGGTGATGTCCTCCTTGGTGTAGTAGGCCCCCATCTGCTTCTGGTTGATGTATTTCTCGAAGATGTAGCCGAGCACATCGGGGTTGATCTCATTGCCGGCCCGGAGCGGCCGGTCGTCAAGATGCCAGTCGTAGCTATCGAAGAAGGCGAACAGCCGCTCGAAGGCCGTATCGGGGATGTCGATGTCCGGATTGGCGGATTCCAATTCGTGAAAATCGAACAGACCGCCGTTGAGGTACGGGACCTCGCCAACGAGGGCCGACAGATCGCCCGCGCGCGCCTGTTTCGGTTGGTTCAATCCCTCGTGAAAAAGGCGGCACAAAAAGACGCGGTAGAACGAGTGAAACTGGTTCTTGCCCCGCTCATCCCGAATCCGCCGCAGCCGGTCTGTCAGGTAGTGAGTGTTGCCGTCCAGAAAGCCTTTGCGCTGGATGAAATAGACGAACATCAGCCGATTGAGCATCAGCGAGGCATACCAATCCCGGTGCGCGGCGTCGGCGAGGCCCGTGATGAAGCTGTTGAACGCCTGATGCTCGGTCTTGAAGCGCTCGTAGAATTTCTTCGAGACCTTGTCGCGGTCGAAGGCCCGGCGCAGCCCGGTGATCACATCGGTCAGGGTGATGGCTTCCTCGTCTTCGAGTGACCAGACGATCTGTTCGAGCTTCTGCCGCAAGGCCTCGCCGTTCGTCCCCTGGTGCCAGGTGTGAGTGCGGGTGGTCAGTGGTTGGCCGGGGACGCGCGCGACCCACAGCCAGGTGAGGGTCGTCTGAGCGGCATCCGCAAAGACCAGCAGGTGTTCATGGGCGATTTGGGTGGCCAGCTTCTCGATTTTGAGTTGCATGGGCCGGGGCGGAATCCGCCCATTTTGATCGGGCGTGCAGCGGAATACGACCACCCCGCGTTTCTGTGCGAGTGGCGTGAGGACGAAGCCCTCGCTGTTGGCATCGATCGACTGCGGACCCAGCGTTGCGTGGTCCCAACCCAGCTCGTTGAAGAGTTGCTCCAGCTTGAAATCCTTGAGTAACTTCTGAAAGCGGGTGGAATCGAGGTAGGTCATGGCCGTTTGACTCGGGTCTTGGTCTCGGTGAGGACGACGAAGCAGCCGCCCCAGTCGTTCATGGGCACGGTCTTCTTCCGTTCAGGTGCCCGATGCGGTCAGGCCCAGCGTGCAGATCAGCCGCGGCTCAGGTACCTCGTCCTGGTCCGAGATCAGGCACAAACGCCCTTCTTGCCGAAGGTTTAGAACCAGCTCCGCGAGCTTGTGGTCATCGATACCGCCTTTGATCTGACGATTGAGCATATCGGTGGCGCTTTGGAACAAGGGGTAGCCATAGATCTCCTCCAGAACACGGTCAATTTGACGGACATGCTCGTCGGTGATGAAGAGATCCCGGTGGTCGCCCAAGCTCTGGCGGTAGCGCTTGATGCGATCGTAGGTCTTGAAGCGTGCGCCGGATGGACGTCCGCGCGCACCGCCAACCGATTGCTCTTCCTCCATGATGTGCGCGATGCCCTGTTCGGTCAGGGCGTGGTGCTGCTCCATGCGCGGCAATGCCTGGGTGTCGGCGGAGCAGGCAGCGGCCTTGAGAATGGCGAGCTGAGACTGGGTGACTGCCTGGCCGGATTCGTCCATCCAGGCAAGCGCGTCATTTCCCTGGGGGGTTCGCGTATAGACCAGGACACCTGCCGGCGATCCAATGGCCGGTTGGTGGTTCTTGGTCGCGTAAACGACGTCTGGCAGAGCCTCGACCTTGGCCGTCAGGCTTGGATCGGCATCGGTTGCGTTCTTCCAGATCTGATAGGCATAGGAGGCCAGGTCCACCTCGGTATCGCCGTCGTCGTCCAGGATACCGTTCTTTTCTGTGTAGAGATCACGGATGGCTTGATCATTGTCATCATCATCAAAGAATGTCTCGTCTGAGCCAACGACTTCCGCGTTCTCGATCAGGCGTTGACGAACCCGTTGGCGCAAACGGATGAGGCGCTCGACGCCTTGGGCAGGGACGAAGGAGTAGCAAAGGATGCGATCCGCGCGCTGGCCGATACGGTCCACGCGACCGGCGCGCTGAATGAGTCGGATGATAGCCCAGGGCAGATCGTAGTTGACGACAATGGCGCAGTCCTGAAGATTCTGTCCCTCGGAAAGGACATCGGTGGCAATCAGGACACGCAGCTCATCCGCGGCGGAAATCCGCTCCCGTTTGTCGTTGGAATCGGGTGAGAAGCGCCAGATCACCTCCGTGAGGTCGGCTGTTTGTCCAGTCGCTTCGACGATGCGCTGCACGCCCCGCGAACTGATCTGCTCTGAGAGGTAGCGAGCGGTATCCGCGAACTGAGTAAAGACCAGGAGCTTTTCTTGCGCGTGCTTTTTGCCGATGAGCTTGAGTAGCTCGGCCAGTTTGGTGTCCTGGTCTGGATCCCAATCGCCGCAGATTGCCAACACCCCAAGGAGTGCGCGCGCGTCGGCCAGCAGATCGTCGGTAAGTGCGGGAATGAACAGCGTGCTGGGCAGCCACTTGAACCGGTTCTTGTACGGCCCGCGATAGGCGGAATAGGCTTGTGCGGCCCGGTGGCGATAATCGGCCTCGGTTCGCAGACCATTGTCGATCGAGATTTCGGCTGTTGTGTCGTCGCTCGTGTCGTCGTCGTTCTCTTCAATCGCCGCGGCAATCCGCAGGTCATCGGCATCCTCGTCGTAATAGCGCGTATCGAGCAGTTCCGCGCCTTGCGTTCCAAGCGGAACCTCCAAGCCGTTCTCGATGGAATGCAGTACGATAAAGTTGCGCAGGATGTGGCGTTCGATCGACAGCAGGAAGGCCGGCCCGGCGCTCTCCAGGCGTTTGAACAGGTTGGTGCGACAGAACCCCATGAGGCGTGTGCCGGCGCGGGACAACCCCTCAATGATGCGTTCCTGGTGCGACGTTGGCAGCGTCTTGGGCTTGGGCGCCAGGTAGTTGCCCAGGCCATAGCGAGGCAGTTGCAGCGCATTGATCGCATCGACGACGGGCGCCGAATAGAAGCGGGCGTAGGGGTCCTTCGGATCAGTGTCGTCGATGCGGAACTTGATGTTCTTGGGAACGCGTTTGGGAAAGTACGATTTGGTTCCATCCGGGAACCGAAGATAGCGTCCTTGCGCATCCTCCTCGGCATAGTTCTGCATGATGAAGCCGCGGGTCCGCCGCACCATGTAAAGGCGCATAAGATCACGCCAGTCGTCCGAATCTTCGCTTTTCTCAAAAGCGGACAGTGAACGCACAGGACACTGATGCCGTCGGATGAACTCATGCTCGCCGCCCAACTGGGCAATAAGGCGCTCCGGCCGGATTCCGAGATCGATATCTTCCTTCAGAAACAACGCGAGCTGAGCGGACAGATCCCGATACGTCTTGTTATAGGGCGTCGCTGAAAGCAGGATGCAATGACTGTCGTTGCGATCGATGTAGTCTCGTATGACGGCCCAGCGTTTCCCCTCCTTGTTGCGCAGATTGTGTGACTCATCAATGAGCACCACCCGGTAGCGGCGGGTCTTTTCGGGAAGTTCGTTGATGACTCTGGATAGTGAAACGATCTTTGCGTGGAGTTGGTAGCGGTGAACATAGTCTTCCCACATTGGGACGAGGTTCTTCGGGCAGATGATCAGCGTTGCAGTCCCATGGTCATCCTCGAAGATCTTGGCCAGCGCGGTAGCCATCATCGACTTGCCCAAACCCACGACATCACCAATCAACACGCCATGACGCTTGTTGAGATGGTGCGCCGCGATCTTGACGGCCGCGACCTGAAACTCGAACAACGTGTCGCCGAAGATGGCCGGAATGCGGAACTCTGCGAGTCCGGCGCGTGCCTCTTGCGCCAGGTGGTACGCCATCTTCAGATAGACATGATAGGGGGGCACCAAGCGATCTGCGGCCCAACTCTCCTCGATGATGTCTGCCAGATCTTTGGAGATATCGATGCACCAGCGCTCGCGCCAGCGATCTTCAAACCAATCCGCCAGCTTATTGCAGGCATCGTGCTCCAGCACATCCAGATTCAACTCTCCCTGATGGGCAAGACCCGCAAATGTCAGGTTGCTGCTTCCGACAAATCCCGTCATTGGGCTATTGCTGTCCTGACGATGAACCAGGTAGAGCTTGGCATGAAGCGGATAAGGGAGATAGATCTTGACGAAGAGTTGCTTGGCGCGAAGTTGGACAGCAAGCTGTCTGAGCGCCGCCTCATCGGTATTGGTTGGAATGCCGAACGTAAGCTGCCGCCGAAAGTCCTCGGCCAAGCGGCGTTTCTCGCGGAGCGCGGATTGATTATCGAGTGACTCCTCTTGCTCGCGCATCCGCAGCGCCTTGCGCAATTCGTCCGAGGGCGCGGCTTGCATGCCAATGAGGAGGCGACAGCATTGGCTGTCGCCGCCGGCCCAACGCCCGACATAGTCCGCGAGGTAACGCCAACCACGGAGATTGAAGTAACCCACACAAAAGTCGGCCCGCTCCCCCGCAAGCAAGGTTGCTTGAAGGGCGGGCAGGAGGCAATTTTCGATGTTGTCGAAGATTCGTGGCATAGGTGTATCCTGCAAAGACCGTCAAAGCCTAATGGAATTGCATTGGGATGTCGATGCAAATGCCTGGACTGTCCGCGTGGCGCAGGTCGGTTGTCCACCCGCGACCGACGCGCCGGGTTTCTGACACCGATCCCACGGGGATACAACGCGCACCGGGGCGCTACGCGACGTTCAGGCCGGTGGCGGCGTTACTCGACCCAAGCGCTGCCGATGCCGCGCGGGTCGCTCGCGGCTTGCACCCGTTCGTGCGCCCGGTCCCAGAAGATGGCCTGCATATTGCCGAACGGCCGTTGCAGCGGCTCCAGCCGATGACCCTTGGCCGCGAGCGCGGCCTGGTCCGCAGCGCTGAGCGCGTCCGGCTCGAACTGAATGCGGTCCGGCAGGAATTGATGGTGGATGCGCGGCCGGGTGACCCAGTCGGTCACCGGCGCACCCTCGGTGACGGCCAGCACGCTTTGCAAGACCATGGTGATGATGCGGCTGCCGCCGGGGGTGCCGAGGATGGCGATGCCTTGCTCGGACTCCAGAAAGGTGGGCGACATGCTGGAGAGCATGCGGCGGCCGGGGGCGATGGCATTGGCCTCCCCGCCCACCAGGCCATAGACGTTGGGGACGCCGGGTTGAGCGGAGAAGTCGTCCATTTCGTCATTCAGCAGGACGCCGGTGCCGGGGGCGACGAACCCCGAGCCGAAGGGGTAGTTGATGCTCAGAGTGGCGGCCACCCGGTTGCCGTCCCGATCGAGTATGGAGAAATGGGTGGTGTGGTGACCTTCGGGCGGCGTCTGGTCCGCTGGGCTGCGCTCGGTCCAGGGTTCGCAGTCCAGGTCAGCCAGGCGGCTCGGGGTGGCCCGGCGCGGGTCGAAATCGCGGATCAGCCCGGCCGCATAAAGGGGGTGGGTGAGCCGGTCCACGGGCACGGCCGTTTGGTCGGGATCGCCGAGAGAGCGGGCGCGGTCGCGGTAGGCGCGGCGCATCACCTCCACCAAGGCGTGGGTCCGCTCGGCCCCGGTCAGGGCGACGGCATCCAGGGTGTCGAGCATGTTCAGCATGGCGAGCAGAAGCACGCCGCCGGAGGATGGCGGAGCCGCGCTGACCAGGTGCCAGCCGCGGTAGGTGCCGCTGATGGGCGCGCGCTCGATGACCTGATAGTCACGCAGGTCGTCCGCGGTCCAGATGCCGCCGCCGGCCCTGACCGCCGCCACCAGCCGCTCGGCGATGGGTCCGGCGTAGAAGCCGGCCTGTCCCTCCCGAGCCAGTGCATCCAGGGTGGCGGCCAGATCCGGCTGACGAAGCAGATGACCGGGTGGTGGTGGTTCGCCATCGACCAGGAACTGCGTCGCGGCGGCGGGCGACGCGCGCAGCGTGTCGCGCCGGAAGGCGGCATAGTCCCGATAGACCCGATCCACCGCGAAACCATCCCGCGCCAGCGCGATGGCTGGGGCCAGGGTCGTGCCCAGGGGCAGGCGTCCGTACCGGGTGCTCAGGTGGGTGAGGGCGGCCGGCAGACCGGGGATGCCGGCCGCGAGTGGACCGTCGAGTGCCCGTTCGGGTACGAATTGGCCTTGGTCGTCGAGGTACATCGCCCGGTGAGCGGCCAGCGGGGCGCGCTCACGTGCGTCGATCATGAGCGTTCGTGCGTCCGCCGCCCGGTGGAGCAGCCAGAAGCCGCCCCCGCCCAGACCGGAACTGTAGGGCTCGACGACGGCCAGGGCGGCGCCGACGGCAACCGCCGCATCGAAGGCGTTGCCGCCGGCGGCAAGGATATCGATCCCGGCGCGCGTCGCTGCCGGGTGGGCTGAGGCAACCGCAGCGCGCGGCGGCCCTGTCTGCTCAGCGGCCGGTGATTGGCCGATGAGACAGATGGCCAGAAAAATACCGAGGGGCGCCAGGCGGCACCCCAGCGGGGACGGCGGCATGACGGGCACCGTCAGGGCGGTGCCGATCCTCAGGCCGCTTTCATGCGGTCGTACTTGGCCTGCAATTCGGCCTCGGTTTCCTCGTGGTTCGGGTCCTTGATGATGCAGTCGACCGGGCAAACCTCGACGCACTGGGAGGTCTCATAGTGGCCGACGCACTCGGTGCAGAGGTCCGGGTCGATCACATAGGTCTCGTCGCCCTGGGAGATGGCGCCGTTGGGGCACTCGGGCTCGCATACGTCGCAGTTGATGCATTCGTCGGTGATCAGTAGTGACATGGGATGACTCCTCTTGGTGAAAAAACACAGGATGCGCTTATCGGTTGTATTGGCTTGGCGTTCGCGCCGGCGCAGCATACCCGAGCGGCCTTCCGGTCCGCGACAAACCGTCGGCAATGGTTTGCGAGCGGTGCCTGTCCCACCGTCCATCGGGTTCCTGCGGCGCAGATGTTAGCCAAACCGCGCGCGTAATGCAGCCTGAACGTTCGGGGCGACGAAGGTGGATACATCCCCCTTCAGCCGCGCGATCTCGCGGACCAGGGACGACGAAATATAGGCGTACTGCTCGGCCGGCGTCAGGAACAAGGTCTCGATATCCGGGGCCATGCGGCGGTTCATGCCGGCCAACTGGAACTCGAACTCGAAGTCCGACACGGCGCGCAGGCCGCGCATGATCACGCCGACATCCAGATGGCGGGTGAAGGTGACGAGCAGGCCGCTGAAGGAGACCACCTCCACGCCCGGTACCGTGCCGACGACCTCCCGCACCATGTCGACCCGTTCCTCGATCGAGAACGTGGGGGCCTTGTGGGTATCCGCCGCGACCGCGACTACCACCCGGTCGAACAGCCGGGCCGCGCGTTGGATCAGGTCGGTATGACCGTTCGTGATGGGATCAAAGGTTCCGGGATAGACCACGCTGCGCAAGGATCGAGACTCCGGTATGGGTGAGCCGACGCGGCCGGGGGCCGCTACCGCGAAAGGTGCGGCACGATAGCACAGGCGCGGCGCCGGGGGCATCGATCGTCATCGGCCCCGTGCGTCCGGCCGGGCCGCCTGCGGTTTCAGTCCGACGCGATCCCCGCGGTCGGTTGGATCAGTGCGATCCCAAAGCGGACCTGGCCGGCGGTGCTGTCCCGAATCAGCTCCCAACCCGCGGGGAGCGGCGGGAAACCGGCACGCGCCGCGGTTTCCAGATAGACCCGCGCGCCGGGCGCCAGCCAGCCGCCGTCGGCCAGTCGCGCGCAGGCCGGGGCCAGCAGGTCGTCGGCGAAGGGTGGATCGATGAACACCAGATCGAAGGGTGTGGCGTCGGCGGCCAGCCAAGCCAGCGCGTCCGCCTGGATGATGCTGACCCGCGGCGCCGCGAGCGTCAGGAGATTGGCGCGCAATTGCCGGGCGACCGCCGCGTTACGTTCGATCAACACCACTTCACCGGCGCCGCGCGAGGCGGCTTCGAATCCGATGGCGCCGCTGCCCGCGAAGAGATCCAGGCAGCGCGCGCCCGGCAGCACCGGTGCCAGCCAGTTGAACAGCGTCTCGCGTACCCGGTCGGCGGTCGGCCGCAATCCCGGCTGATCGGGGATGGGCAGGCGACGGCCCCGGTAGCGGCCGCCGATGATGCGCAATCGCCCGGCGCCGCCGCCGGACCCGGCCGGGGATCGGCCCGGCGCCTTAGCCCGGGTCACCGGTCGCGGGGACTTGAGCGGTCTCGGCGTCGCCGCCGACAGTGACGATGGCCAGTCGGTCCGGGTGGACTCGGCGGGCGAAGGCGTCGCGGATTTGCTCGGCGGTCACGGCCTGGATGCGATCGGTGAAGCGGTCCAGATAGTCGAGCGGCAGCCCGTAGAACCCGATCACCGCCAGATATTGGATGATGTCCGAGTTCTCCGCGATGCGCAGCGGGAAGCCGCCGGTGACATTCTTTTTGGCGGCACTGACTTGCTCCTCGGTCGGACCCTCGGTAGCGAAGCGCTTGAGCGTGTCGATCATGACCGTGCGCGCCTGGTCCGCCTGGGCGTTCTTGGTCTGCAGGCCCATCAGGAAGGGGCCCGGCTTGGCCATGGGGACGAAATAGCTGTAGGTGCTGTAGGACAGCCCGCGCTTCTCCCGGACCTCATTCATCAGCAGCGAGACCAGGCCGCTGCCGCCCAGGATGTGATTGCCCAGATAGAGCGCGAAGTAGTCCGGATCGCCGCGGGCCATGCCGGGCTGACCGGCCAGGACATGGGTCTGGCTCGACGGGAAGGTGATCCGCTCGACCGCGGCGGTGGCGAGGTCGGCGACCGGCGGCAGGGCCGGGGGCCGCTCACCGGCCGGCAGACCGCCGACCACCCGCTCGGCCAGGGCCTGCGCGGCGGGTTGGTCCAGTGCGCCGACGATGGCGACCACGGCATTGGATCCGGTGAAATAGCGCTGGTGGAATGCTTGCAGGTCGGCGCGGGTGAGGGCGCGGATCGCGTCCTCGGTGCCGGCCGGGTCCGAGGCATAGGGGTGGGTGCCGAACACCTGCTGGAACAGGGCCTTCTGGCCAACCTTGGCGGGTTGCTCCTGCGCCTGGCGCAGGCCGATCAGGGCGTTCTCGCGCTCCCGCTCCAGGTCGGTCGGCGGAAAGGTCGGGGCCGTCAGCACGCCGGCCAGGGTCTCGACCGCGGTCCCCAGCGCCGGCTCCTGGGTCAGGCTGCGGATGGCGACCGCGGCCAGATCCCGGTCGGCGGACGCGCTCAGGCTGGCGCCGACGTTCTCCATGCGCAGAGCGATGGTGTCGGCGTCCCAGTCGCGGGCGCCTTCCGTCAACATGCCGGCGGTGAAGGCGGCGAGCCCCGGCTGCGCGCCGTCGCGGGCGCTGCCGGCGTCGAAGACGACCCGCACGTCCACCATCGGCAATTCCGGAGCGGCCACGAACAGCACCCGGGCGCCATTGCCGGTTTGCCAGGTTTGGATCTGCGGTCCGGCCTGGACCATGCCGATCAGCAGCAGCAAGACGGCGGCGAGGCCGGCCCGCGGCAGGGTTGCCGACCGTTCGCGGCCAGGGGGCAACAGTTCAAAGTCCAATGTATTCATTGGATGGTTAACGTACATTGTCATGCCCTCCGAGCCCTGCCGGGGCGCGTGGTGGTTGGTTGCCGGCGAGCGGCTGGGGATCGAGGACCGCGACCGTGAGCCGGTCCGGGGTCAGGTACTTGCGGGCGACCGCCTGGACCTGCTCCGGGGTCACCGCGGACAGCCGGTCGACGTATTGATCGGCCAGGGTCCAGGGCAGTCCCACACTCTCCAATTGTCCGAGTTCCATGGCTTGGGCGAAGACTGAATCCTTGGCGAAGATCTTGCCGGCGATCAACTGGGTGCGAATCCGCTCCAACTCGGCCGGATCGACCGGCTCCTGCGCAAGTCGCTCGATCTGGGCGCGCAGGGCCTGCTCCAGGGCCGGAATGTCGTGTCCTTTGGCGGGTACGCCGTCGAACAGGAAGAGCCCCGGCAGCCGTGAGGTCGCGCTGTAAGAGGCGCCGGTGGAGGCGGCGATCTGACTACCGCGCACCAGTTCGCGGGTCAGGCGCGCGCTGCTGCCGCCGTCCAGGACCGAAGCCAGGACCTCCAGGGCAAAGGGCTCCCACGCCTCCGCGGCATCCGCGATGGCCGGTGTCTTATAGCCCATCAGCAGGTAGGGCTCCTGGGCCGGCGCCTTGACCCGGATACGCCGCTCGCCCACCTGTTCCGGCTCGGCGCGGGTCTTGGGCGGGGCGACCGTTTCCGCCTTGAGCGGCCCGAAATACTGTTCCGCCAGGGCGAACACCTGATCCGGGTCCACGTCGCCGGCAACCACCAGGGTCGCGTTATTGGGCGCGTACCAGAGGCGATACCAGGTGCGCAAATCCTCTGCCGTGAGTTGCTCCAGGTCGCCGGGCCAGCCGATCACCGGGTTGCCGTAGGGTGACGCGAGAAAGGCCGTCGCGTCGAAGTGCTCATAGGTGAGCGACTGGGGGTCGTCATCGGTGCGCATGCGACGCTCTTCCTTGACGACTTCCAGCTCCTTGGCGAACTGCGCCGGGTCCAGCGCCAGATTGCGCATCCGGTCGGCCTCCAGCGCGAACGAGACCTCCAGCCGGTCGCTCGCCAGATTCTGGTAGTAAGCGGTGTAGTCCGACCCGGTAAAGGCATTCTCCTCACCGCCGTTCTCCGCGATGATGCGCGAAAACTCGCCGGGGCCGCGGGTCTGGGTGCCCTTGAACATCATGTGTTCGAGAATATGCGAGACGCCGGTGATGCCGCCGTACTCATAACTCGCCCCCACCTTGTACCAGACCTGAGTGGTCAGGATCGGGGCGCGGTGGTCCGGCTTGACCAGGATTTTGAGCCCGTTGTCGAGCCGCCGCTCGAAGACCTTGGGGGCGTCGGCGAACGCCGGCGCGGCCGTCAGGAGCGGAACGATGAGCAGGCTGAGTGCGAGCGCGCGTCGGTGCATGAGGTCTCCGGTAATCGACTGCGATGATTGGTCAATGTATGGGCCAGTGATGGCCGCCGCTAGTTGGCTGGGGTGACAATTTCGTCATGGAGGCCGCGCCTGCCGCCGCCCGGTCGGTCGGGGGTGTGCCCGACCGGTGCGGCGGGAGGTCTTGATCATCGTTTCGGCTACAAGATAACCGGAGGTCGAGGCTTCAGCCGGAAGCAGCACCGCCGCCCGTTAAAGCGTCGGCCTCCGGTCAGCGGCGCGCGTCGTCAGGGCTTCCAGCGCTGATGGTCTCAGGCCAGGATGGCCTGACTACGCATCCGGCGAGCCCAAGGATGTCGAGGCTTCAGCCGGAAGCAGCACCGCCGCCCGCTATAGCGTCGGCCTCGGGTCAGATCCGTCTGTCGTCAGGGCTTCCAGCCCTGACGGTGTCAGGCCAGGATGGCCTGACTACGCATCCAGCCAGTGGGCAAACCCCTGCTGGGCGGTCCGCGCCGCGTGCAGGCCGCGATCGAGCGAGGCAAGCCACAGATCCACGTAGGCGCTGAGCAGTCGATGCGGGCTGGCGAACCAGGGCAGACTGCGGTGCGGGTTGACCGACGGCAGCAGTTCGCAGTCGTATTCGACGATACCATCTCCCGTCCAATCCGGCTTACCGCCGATCGCCAAGGCGAGTTTGCGCATCGGCGTATTCTCGGCCAACACCTCGAACCGCAGGTGCCGGACGCCGGCCGCCCGGGCCAGTTCCAGCAGTTGGCGGGACATGGCAGTGCCGATGCCCTGACCGTGAGCGGCGTCCGCCACGGTAATCGAGAACTCCGCGCAGTCACCCCCAGGGGCGAGACGGATACACCGGGCGAAACCCAGGGTCTCGGTCTCCCGGCCCTGGTCGTCCAGTCGGACCGCCGCAACGGCGATGTGATCCCAGCCGTCGGCGTTGGAAAAGAGGTCAAGTTCCGCGTCGTTGAGGTTGGGTTTGCTGGCAAAGAAGCGCAGGCGCCGCGATTCGGGCGAGAGCGCGCCGAAGCACGCTTTGAGCCGTTCCCGGTCGGCGGCTCCGGAGGGACGAATCCGCAGATTCAGCGCCTGAGGCGCCGGGTTTATGTGATTGGTTTCATGTTCGACCAGATGTGGTTCATACATTCAGTTCCCCTGCCGCGAGGGCAGTTCTGGGCCAGGGGCGGCGTCGATTGTCGCCCCAGTGCCTTTTTGTGCATTGCAGCATTATGGTTCCTGGCTAAACCATAAACAACCCTTATGGGGCAGGGCGGGCCAGCGGCGGAGGCGTGACTGGTGGGGCAGGGGGCGCCACGTGACCGTCCATGGCAACGCGATCAGGCGTTCAACGGCGAACGGGCGGGGTGTTGCGTCTCATTTTGCGGGTCCGTGCCCGCCGCGAGGGACCATCCATGGCGCGGGATTCCGGCATCCTGCCGGAATGACGCGCAGCGGGTTAGCTCCGCGGTCGTCGGCAGGCGGTGTGGCATTCCCAGTAGCGGTTGGTGCAGAAGCCGTAGAGGTTCTCGCTGCATGACCACCAGGGGTAGCCGCAGTTTTCCTGATCGGAGGCGTTACACCAGCGCAAGGTGCGCTGGGCTGCCTGATAGCCGGCCTGGCACTGTTGATAGTCGTAGCGGGCGTCGGCGTCGCACTGGTCCTTGACGTTCTGGCAGCGGTTGATGCAGGCGTTCTCGGCGACCCGCCGGGACAGGTCCTCGGAGAAGAGTGAACGGGTGCATCCCGCGGCGGCGAGGAGCAGGGAGATGGAGACCGCCGCCATGAAATACGGCCTGGTTCCAAACGCGGCATTGGCTGACGATGGCCTCATCAGGGTGACCCCGATAATGAAAAAATGGCGGGTGACGGGGACCACTGGTCCGGGCTGCCGGCTAGTGTAACCTCCGTCCGTGCTTCACGACTCAACTGTCATCCTTAACTTTAGCCCTATCGGTGCGTAAACGCATCTCTGCGCACGCGTGTCAGGTGAGAAGCGGCAACGCGACGGCATACCATCCAGACCCCGGTGCGGGTACACTGAGAAGGTGCGCGCACCGGCGGTCACGCCCCGCCGAGTTCGAGACGCGTCGGCGAAACGGACCGGGGACCTTGTGCTGAGGCCAAAACCCATGCATAGACTCATCCTGACGACCACAATCTTGGTTCTGGCCCCGCTACTTGGCGGCTGCGGTACCACCTTGCCTGGTCACCTCGGAGGCATTGCCACCTATGTCTCGGCCGAAGACTATGGTGAACTGCTCTGCGCCAAGGTTGACCTGGAGAGTTACCCGTCCTGTATGAGCAGTGTCCTGGACTATTTCGAGGAACCGCACGCTGACGACCTCCCCTCCGGGCAATCCACCTCGGGGCCCTTCGCGGTGTCGATGGACGGCACATTTTACATGGGAACCTACGCCTCGCAGCCCTTCTCGGGGCGGTTTGAGGTTTCCAGCGGTAAGAACGCCTGCCGCGGGTCGTTCGATGCCTTCGCCGGGTCACGGGATGCGCTCTATGACGTCTATTGTGACGACGGACGTGCCGGCTGGGCGGACCTCATCCTGGATCAGACCGGCCGCAACGGCATCGGCCAACTGACACTGAACGACGGCACCAAGGGCGAGATCATCTTCGGTTATCTGCCGCTGGGGCGCGCCGCGCCGTACCCCTTCACGAATGTCTGGACGCCGCGGCCGCCCGGCGAACCGCCGTTCTGAAGTTGACGGCAACCGCCCGAGGCGAAGTCCGGATAACGCCGGACCCCCGCAACCGACCGGAGATCGCGGCGTCGGCCGGACGCGGCGGCGCTCGCTGCAGCGTCGGCCCGCAGTCGAGTCACCCCGGTGACCGGCGGTCGAGTGTCTACGGCATCGTCTGGCGGACCGGATTCGCCAAGGCGCCGATCCCGGCGATCTCGACCACGACCTGATCCCCATCGCTCAGGTAGCGCGGCGGATTGCGCGCCATCCCCACGCCGGGCGGCGTGCCGGTCAGGATCAGGGTGCCGGGGAGCAGCGTGGTGTCCCGACTCAGGAAGGCGATGATTTCCGCGATGCTGAAGATCATGTCGCTGGTGTTGCCGGTCTGGACGCGCTCACCATTGAGGGTGCAGGTCACCTCCAGATCCTGGGGGTCCGCAATCTCGTCCGCGGTGACCAGCCAGGGACCCAGCGGAGAGAATCCGTCGAAGCTCTTGCCGCGAATCCACTGGCCCGCCCCCCCTTGCTTTTGCCAGCGGCGGGCGGAGACATCGTTGGCACAGCTATAACCCAGAATATAGTCGAGCGCACGCGCGACCGGCACGTCCCGCGCGGTCCGGCCGATCAGGACGGCAAGCTCGGCCTCATAGTCCACCTCCGGGCCATGCTCGCAGGCGAGCGGCAGGGGAATCGCGTCCCCCGGATTGGCAATCGTTGTCGTCGGCTTCATGAAGAGCACCGGCGTTTCCGGCAGCGCCGCCCCGGTTTCGATGGCGTGGGCACGGTAGTTCAGACCAATGCCGTAGATGTTGACAGGCAGCAC
>Ga0247842_10004398_pt1 | contig 17702 bp, 15 predicted proteins | sample LaCruzMarch2015__3_FD_192411 | JGI IMG/M metagenome (GOLD analysis project Ga0247842, IMG submission 192411) | Freshwater microbial communities from meromictic Lake La Cruz, Castile-La Mancha, Spain - LaCruzMarch2015_19m | ecosystem: Environmental > Aquatic > Freshwater > Lake | place: Spain...
CCACGGCGAAACCCATCAGGTTCCAAGCGAACTCTTCGCCGTCGAAAAGCCCGCCCTGCGCCCATTGCCGGACGTGGCCGCCGACACCTCGGTCACGCGCCTGGTGCGCGTCACCAACCGTTGCCGAGTCGCGCTCGACACCAACCGCTACTCCGTGCCCTCGATCTATGCCTCTCAGCGCCTCACGCTCAAGGTGTTTGGCGACCGCCTCTGCCTCTACCACGCGCACAACATGGTCGCCACGCATCCCCGCAGCTACGAGCGGCACCACGACTTTGAAAACCCAAGACCGAATAACCTCCGCCATATCCCATGAAACGACTCCACATCCGGGCACTTCTTTTCGCGGCAATTTGCTGCTGGCTTCCCTGCCCGGCAGAGGGCGCGGAGGTGGAGAAATTCCAAAACGGCGACCGCATTTGCTTCATCGGCGACAGCATCACAGCCATGGGGCTCTATTCCTCGCAGGTCCTTCTTTTTTACGTGACCCGCCATCCCGAAATGCGGCTGGAAACCTTCAATTGCGGCATTGGCGGGGATGTGGCCACGGGCGGTGTCGCGCGTTACGCATGGGACATCGCGCCCCACAAGCCGACCGTTGCGACAATCATGTTCGGAATGAACGACGTCGGGCGCACCCTCTATGCGGAAGGCCAGTCCGGTCCCGAAGTCGATGCGCAACGGCGCACCGCCATCGAAAAATGCCTCGCCGGCGAGGACCAGCTCGCAACCCTCCTTTCCAAGGATGGAGTCAAGCCCATCTTCCTCACCCCCTCGATCTTCGATCAGACGGGCAATCAAAAGACGCCGAACAGTCCCGGGGTCAATGACGCGCTGGGTGCATGCGCCGAGGGGGTTCGCAAGCTCGCCGAAAAGCACCATGCCGGCCTGGTCGATTTCAACGCGCCCATGAATGAGATCAACAGCGAGTGGCAGAAAAAAGACCCGCGCTTTACGGTTGTCGGCGAGGACAGAATCCACCCAGGTTCCGTCGGCAACCTCGTCATGGCCTATCTCTTCCTGAAGGCGCAGGGCATGACCCCGGCGGTGGCCACGATGGGAATCGATGCCGCCAGCGGTTCCATCCTCGAACAGGACAACTGCAAGATCTCAGGAGTCTCCGCCAAGAACGGCGGGGTGGCCTTCGATTGCCTGGAAGGCTCGCTGCCGTTTCCGGTCGCCTCCGCAGCCGAACCGGCCTTGAAACTCGTCCCGTTCATGGAGGACCTCAACAGGGAAATGCTCCGGATCCCGGGCCTCGGGGAGGGCGATTATGAGGTCCTGATCGACGGACAAACCGTGGCCAAGACCTCCGCTTCCGCCCTGAAGAGCGGGCTCAACCTGGCGGCGGTCAAGGAGACGCCCCAATACAAGCAGGCTCAGGAGGTTCAGAAACTCATCGATGCCCGCAACGTAATCCAAGGCGGCCTATTGCGGGGATTCGTTCTTGTCGAACGCCGCTACCTCATGGGCCTCAAGGACCGGACACCGGAAACAGACAGAAAAGTCCTGGAGCAGGAGTTGGAAAAATTCAGGAATTCCGAAGGCCAATACAATCAATTTCATATCAGATATATCGAGAGATACCTGAGTCAACTGCCGGAGAAGGAGTCCCTGCAACGCGAGGTCGTTGACTTGCTCAAGAAGGCCTACGCGGCCGCCAGACCGACAGCCCATTCTTACCTGATCCGCCCGCTGAACTGACATGGACATGCTCGCCCGCTGCGACCGGATGCGCGACCGGCCGCCAATCGAAAACTTCGCGTTCCCACTGGCAAAGGATGCGAATTCCATTTGACAGGCCGACTTTTCAAACGACTGGGGTCCGTTTTTGTTTTGCCCAGGCTATTGAAAAGTGCATATATGGAAAATGTTATGCTTAAACATCGTTTCCCCGTCAGCTACCTGCCCGCGTCGATGGGTTTCTGCAGAGTAGCCCGGATTGCAATCGCTGTTGTTTTGCCCTTCTTCTGGGGCACTCGTTCGGAGGCCCAGACAAAATCCGGCCAATGGGACGAGATCGTCGGCAAGGATGTGAGGAACAACAAGGGGCAGCTCCTCGGTGTCGTCAAAGACTCTCTTGTTGATCTGGAGAACGGACGCTACGTGGGCATGGTGGTCGGCGTTGGCGGGTTCGCCAGCATCGGAGAGAAGACCCGGATCATCCCGCCTGCCGCCCTCCGGGACGACAGCACTCCCCGCACGCTCTTCCTCGATATGGATGTCAAAACGGTGCGCGATGCGCCGGTCTTCGAGCTTCCAAAAATCGGCCCGCCGGACTCCGCGAAAGTCGCCGCAGTCTATCGCTACTTCGGCCAGGTTCCTTACTTCGCCTCACCGGGCAACGCAAATTCCCCCGAACATCTCAGCCACCTCCGCAAGGGATCAGCCATACTGTTCATGCCGGTGGAAAACCTTCAGGGTGCTCCGTTGGGGAATGTCATGGGCCTGCGCGATCTGAACCGCGTCACCGGCCGCCTCAAGGGCGTGGTAATCGAGTCGTTCAGCTCCGCCGGCTCCGTAAGAAAAAAAATCGTCGTCCCGCAGGCGCTGCGCTACAGCCTGAAGCACAATGCGCTCCGCCTGAACGACCACGAGCAGCCGTTCGAAGCCGCTCCCGCGTTCGACATGTCCCGGTCGGGACGCTTTACGGAGGAAGCCCCGGAACGTCCGGGAGTTCCTCTCCCTCCCCTGGTTCACGGCGAAAGCGACAGAGACAAGTCCCTCACCCGCGACATCACCAAGCAAATCGCCGCCGAGCGCGGGCTCTCGAATTACGGCCGTAACATCGAGGTAGCGACACTCAACGGCAAGACGACGATTCGTGGACGCGCCGTCAGCGACGCCAACCGCGACCGCATGGTCGCCATCTCCACCGGCGTGGCCGGAACCGGAAACGTCATCTCGCTGATCGAAGTCCGCCCGATGAGCGAGGCAGAAAAGAAAATCGACCGGTGAAGCTCGGGGCGGCTGCAATCTTCACCATCTCCATATTCGCTGGCAGGCATGCAGGCGCAGAGGTCGTATTCGATCCCCAGCCATTACCATCCGAAAAAACGGCTGAGAATTCTCCGCCCAGAATCGGCTCAGCGCATCCGGTTCCAGGCATCCTCGAAAAAGGTCTCAAAAAAAGGTGTCAGTTCTTCCCTGTTGACATATTGAGTGAAATGGATGCGGCGTATTCCGACACCGCCGCGAACATGGCCTCGATGTTTTCCGGGGGCACATCGGGCAGGATATTGTGGATCGTGTTGAAGACGAAGCCACCGCCGGGAGCCAGGATGTCGATGCGCCGGCGGACATCGTCCTTCACCTCCCGGGGGGTGCCGTGATTGAGGGTCTTTCGCGTGTCGGCGCCCCCGCCCCAGAAGGTCACATCGTTTCCGAAGTCCTTCTTCAGCCGCTCCGGCTCCATCTGATAACATGCGGTCTGCACCGGGTTGATCACGTCGAACCCGGACTCGATCAGGTCGGGCATCAGCGAGTAGATCGATCCGCAGGAGTGGAGGAAAGTCTTCATCCCCGAGTTTTTGTGGACGTAGTCGCAGAGCTGGGTATGGCGGGGTTTGAAGAGTTCGCGGTAGGTGGCCGGTGCCATGAACGGCCCGGTGTCGGTCCCGAGATCATCGCCGAAGCGGCAGACATCCACAATATCGCCGACCGCACGGCAAACCTTGTCGAGAGTCGCCATGTGGACCTCCATGAGGGCGTCGAGAAGCCGCTCGACATTCCCGGGTTCGGCCAGCAGGTCCATCAGAAAGTTATCCATCCGGCGCAGGAACGTCCCCCACTCGAAAAGGTTGCACCCGACGACGACCATGATCGCGCGGTCGGTGGACGCTCGCAGCGTGACCGCGTTCGCGCGGAGGGTTTCCCAGAACCCTGCGTCGCCCGCATGGTCCCAAGGACTGTGCGCCAGTGCGGCCCAGTGGACTTTCCCCATCGCTTCCGCCAGCCCGCTGAAGTCGGCGGGATAGTCGTCCAGCCACGGAAAGCACGTCTGGTCGTAGAAATTCATGTCCTTGAGCTGCATCGCGATCTCCGTGCCGTCCGGTGCATAGGATCGCCAGCCGCCGTCCGGCGTTGCCACGGGGTGGAACCACTGAGGATATTGGGCCGTGCTTCCGTCGAATAGCGTGACGTCATACCAGTCGGTATCCGCCGTATCAAACGTGCGCGCGACATCCACGACATCAATCCCGAAGCGGTTCAGGATGTCATCCTCCGGCTGCGCGAGCTGCTGGACGACATCATACACGCGGTTGTGCCCGGACGTGATTCCGAGATGCCTTTTCACGTTGCCGTAGGCGATGGCGGAAATCCCGGAGCTCGGCGTGGAGCCGAGATCGACCGGAACGCGGTCGGGTTCTTTGTGGGCGATGGCTGAGAGGATTCGTTCGCGGGATGTCATGCTGAGTGGTGCTAGATGGTTTGGTTAGAGGATGAGGAAGTGCGGCGGTATCCGATCTCCGCGCCGCCGCTCACATGCATGATGTGGCCGGTCACAAAGCGCGCCTTGTCGGAGATCAGAAAAACGCAGGCGTCGGCGATCACGTTGCCATCCGGACAATAGCCGAGCGGGTGGATTTCATCCAGGTAGCGGTGGATCCCTTCGGAATTCGGCTGCTCCTCCGCCCATTTGCGGAGCATCGGAGTCCAAGTGCCAGCCGGGCAGACCGCATTGACCCGGATCCCCAGCGTGGCATAGTCGAGAGCCATCGACTTGGTCAGCGTGTTCATCCCGCCCTTCGTGGCGGTATAGGCGGCATGGTTTTCCTGACCGATCACCCCGACCAGGCTCGACGTGTTCAGGATGCAACCCTTGCTTGCCTTCAAGGCTTCAAGTCCGTAGCGGGTGGTATGAAGAACGCTCTTCAGGTTGATGTTGAAAAGTGCATCCCACTCGCCATCGGAGGTTTCATGGAGCGGCTTGCTGGGAGTGGCAATTCCCGCGTTGTTGTGGATGGCATCAAGACGCCCAAACGCGCCCAGCACCTTCGCGATTGCAGCCTCCACATCGCCATCTTTCGAAACATCGCACGCAAATCCAAGATGCCCGTCGCCCAGACTGACGGCGGCCGTCTCCGCTTCCCCGGCGGTGCGCGAAACCAGCGCGACCCGCGCCCCTTCCGACGCATACGCCTTGGCGCAGTCCCAGCCGATGCCGGTTGAACCTCCGGAGAGAAAAATGGCTTTGCCAGGGAGAAGCATCGGATTTAAGTTGTCTGACAACTATGGTGTATGCAAGATAAAAACATCATTTTGCTTTCGCCTTCCCGCGAGTGTGCTCTTTTTGATGCTTTCCAATGAAACAGCGATCTGAAACTTCCAATCTTCCCAGGCGCGGGCGAAGGGCCGCCATGGCGGAGGTAATCGAGCGGGAAATCGTGGAAGCAAAGTGGGGGCCTGGCACGAAACTTCCCGGCGAGGAGGAGCTTGGCGCAAGGTTCGGAGCGGGCCGGTCTGCCGTCCGTGAGGCGCTGCAGGCGCTGAAAACTCGGGGTTTGGTGGAAAGCCGTCGCGGAAGCGGCAGCTATGTGACAACCGGGCGCGGAGCCGGTGGGGTGCGCGACATGCTGGCGCTTTATTCGGCGCTCAGAAAGGATGTGCCGTCTTTTCTTGAACTCATGGATCTGCGCCTGCTTGTGGAAACTTTCTGTATCCGCAGGCTCGCCGAATCCGCGACCGCGCAAGGTCTCGACCGATTGCGCCAGTGCCTCGCGCGCATGGAGGATTCGGTTGATGACCTGGCCAAGTTCGGCAGGGAGGACATTTCGTTTCATCTGACACTTGTTGAGGCCTCGGGCCACGAGCTTTTTTCCACGATCATGCGCGGCCTGCTTCCCGGGCTGGGCGTGAGGTTTGCGCTGGAAACCTACACCGATGCCGCTCTGGTCAGTCGAAACCTTGCAGACCATCGTGCGATTTTCCGGCTCATTAAGCGCGGTGACGGTGATGTGGCAGAAGCCCGTCTGAAGAGTCACCTTATCGATTCGCGTCAACACCTGGAGTCGATGCTGGGCGAACGGCCTCGCCGAGATAGCTTCCGTAGGCGAGGGACAACACCGCAATGACAAGGACAAGAAGGGCGGCAGCCAAGGCCGACCATGTACCCCTGCGGCATCCCTGCCACTCGCGAAGAATGAGTCCGGTCAGGCTGCTGAAGAGGACGAGCATGATCATGTGGATGCCCCAGCTTGAAAACTTGAAGTTGCCCATCCGGACGTGCCCGAGGCCATAGAAAAAGAACTGCCCATACCAGAGGCATCCCGTGAGGATGGCGAGGGCGAAATTAAGGGGCAGGGCGCGGCGTTCCGGGCCGGCCGGCAGCTCGACGTATTCTCCAAATGTCCGGTGACGGGCGTGCAGCCAGAGGCAGTAGAGCCCGGTGGTCAGGAACGCTCCGCTATTCGAAAAAATGTAAACGACATTGCCTTGAAAGACGCCGGCTCCGTGGCGGGCGGCCACTGCGGCGACCGGTTCCCCGGCCGCGAGCGAAAATCCATACACTGCGGAAAGGACCCCCGCGAGCAGACACAGCGGCAGCCCTTTTTTGAGGTTGAACCCGCTGTTTTGGCCATCCAGATCCAGCTCCTTGAGGCGGCCGGCGAGACCGGAGAGCAGGATGCCGACGACGCCGATCGCTATCCCTGCGAGCACCCAGCCCGAGCCGGTGCGGCCAAAGACGGCTGCGAGCTGGCCGGAGACCAAGGGGGGTAGCAACGTGCCCAGCACGCAGGAGATGCCGATGGCAATCGCATAGGTTAACGAAAACCCGAGATGCTTGATGGCCAGACCGAATGCCGTCCCTCCGATCCCATAACAGGCGCCAAGAAGAAACGCATTCCGCATCGCGGAGGGCGGCGCTTCTTTCAACACCTGCACGAGGTCCGGGATGGTTAGCCAGGCCCCGAGCACTGGCAGAACGAGCCAGCAGACGGACGCCTGGGCCAGCCAGTAGGTCTGCCACGACCAGCGGCGAGTCGCTTTTTGCGGCGTGTAACAAAGCGCCGCTGAACAGGCCCCCACCGCATGCAGGAGGACGCCGAGAAAGGGATTTGCTTGTATCATGAGAGTTGCAGTTGGTGGGCTATCCGGGGATGGCTACGGATGGTCAGTCGAGATGGAACACCTCTTCCAGCACGCTCCACCATTCGTCCGGGGCGCGGTTTTCAAGCGGTTTCTGGCAGGGCTTGCAGCAATCCCACCAGCGCTGGGTCGCCGGATCGGCCGCCATCTTGGCCATGTCGGCCGCAAAGTCATCGCCGGCGTATTCGAAGTAGCTGAAGAGGTAGTGCTGGCCGTCGTCGAGGACGCGCAGGTAGATCGAGTAGTTCCGGATGAAGCAGGCTCGGATCATGTCGAGGACATCGGGCCAAACTGCGGCGTGAAGCCGCTTGTATTCCTCCACCTTGTCGGGCTGAAGCGCGAGGACCATGCCGTATCGTTTTGGGGTGCTCATGGGGTGCTTTTTAGACGGTCTCGTCTGATTCGCCAAGATCGAGAGGGTAGCGGCCGTATTCCCGCACGAGCTTCACGATGTAATCGTAGGTTTTTCCTGAAACAGAACTACTCACCGAGTGGTCGCTTTGGAAGATCATCCCGCCCCCCTTGGCGGCATTGAGTTTGCGCAGGACCTCGCGTTTGATCGCCTCCTGATCCCCGCTTTCCCAAACCTGCATGTCGCTGTTGCCGCAGAACCCGATGCGGTGCCCGAATTTTTTGCGGAGATCGACGCAGTCCATTCCGGCCTTCACTTCGAGCGGGTTGTAGGCGTCGATCCCGATGTCAATGTAATCCTCGAAGATCGCGTGGACGTTCCCGCAGCCATGATAAATCACCGGCAGCCCGGCGGCATGGGCCGCTTCGGCGATCCGGGCCACCCACGGCTTGAAATATTCCCGCCAGTAAACCGGGGAAAACAACATGCTCTTCTTGTAGGCGACATCGCCCCAGATCACGAACCCGTCGAGCAGCCCGCCTCCCGCGGCGATTTCGGCCTTCGCCATTGCGAGGTAGAACGAGCCGATCCGGTTGGCCACCTCGCCCATCTCCTCCGGATATTCCCCCATCCACATCAGGGCGTTTTCCTGCCCGACGAGCCGTGTCAGGCACTCGCTCACCTCGATGATGCTGCCGTAAACTGGAAAATCTGGATGGAGCGACTTGACGGTTTCGATCCATGCGGGGGAATTCCGCTCGAACCCGTCTCCCACGCCGGCGATCTGGTTGTCGCCCGCGCTGAAGAACCGCCGGGGATCGTCCGGCGGATCGAACTCGGCCTTCTGCAGCTTCTCAAACGTGTCGGTTTCCCAGCCTGTCATCTCTGGCATCGGGAACGAAAGGTGCTTGTGCATGATCGCGCCGAATCCGGTTTTCACCGTCACCTCCTCCTCGCTCTCGGAAAGCGTCTCGAACGGCCGGATCCACGGGTCCATGTTCGGCACGGTGGCGATCCAGTCGAGGTCGTAGTGGTAGTAGGGGTTTGCATCCGGAGCCAGCCCTAGCTCCTCGCGCCAGCGCTTCGTGAACCCGCCCCAAAAGAAGTCGCTGATCGGCACACGGTCCGGCTCCTGGTGGCTCAGCGCCTTGTTCATGCGGTCGAGCTTCTGCAGAGTCGTCGCCTTGCGCCCGGAGGCAGCGGCGGATTTTCCAACGGTATTGAACATGCCCATGCCTGCACAATTAGTCTTTCGTTGAAGGTTTCGTCTATATCTGCGACCATCAAAAATATGTCTGTTCCGATCAATGGCCGGGTGAACAGCGGGGCCTACGACCGCCCGTTTTCCGGCGTGGGAATCGAGTTCGACCCTCTGGGGATCAAGCCTGGCCGGTCGGGGGTTTCCCTCCATGAGACGGGGTTTCTGGCGGCGAACTCGCAGTGGAATTTTCCCGCTGTGTTCAGCCCGTTCTGGCGGTTCTACCAGAATGCATCCCGCGGCCACTGCGTGCTGTTCGGGGAGCGGATGGTGGAGCTGCTGCCCGGGGCCATCATGCTGATTCCTCCCCATTGTCTCTTCCATTGCCTCGGCGGGAATCCTGTGCCGTCGTTCTGGATGGCATTCAGTTTCTCGCGCCGCCTGCACGGAAGCATCGCCCCTCCGGTCCTGCTGAAAGCCCGGGATACAGAGATGTGTCTGATCCGCGACTTGAAGAATGTCATCCTCCCCAACTCATCCCTGCGGCCCGACGAGGCCGTCAACCGCCTGTTCAATCTCCAACTCGGGACATCTCCCGCGCGTTATGTTTCCGAAATGCGGGTGCGCGAAGCGGCCCGGCTGCTGCTCCAAACGGGCGATACCGTTGACGGGATTCCCCAACCGCGCGTATTTCACCCGCGTGTTCAAGCGGGTTGCCGGGGAAGCCCCCGCAGGATTCCGCCGCACCCACCGCCGACCCGAAAACCCCACCCCTTGAGAATCGCCTCCGCTTCGACCTGTCCCTGATGGATCCGGGCTTAGTCAACGGACATTTCATCTTGACAGAACGTGTAACCTATCAGTTACTTTATGCGAATGAGTTTATCCCGGCATTTCCTCTCCGGATTTTCCCGTGCGCATCGGCGCGGAGGACGGCACTGATGGGCGGGGAGGCCATGGTGCCCGGCGGAAGGCGGGATGGGGCGGCCCGCGGGAACGCGTGGACGGTCGGCACACTGAGCTATTCTTCGGCGGGTCTGGTCCTCCTTTTCTGCTGGCTGCTTTTCGGGGACTTCGCGTGGACCTCGCGGGAGCGGGCGGTGACCCCGCTCGCGCAACTGATGCTGAAGGCGGGCGGAGCTTCCGATACCATTGTGGGCTTGCTGGCGGCCTCGCTGCCGGCCGCGATGGGAATGTTCGTGGCCCCGGTCGTCGGGTATCGGTCGGACCGATACCGTTCGCGATTTGGCCGGCGGATCCCCTTCCTGATCGTCTCGACGCCGCTGGCAGCCGCCGCGATGATCGGGATTGCCTTTGCACCGTCCGTGGGCACCTGGCTGGACCGGGCGCTCGGCGCGTCTTCCCCGGGCGTGCCCGTGTGCTTTCTGGCGTTTTTCTGCGTCTGCTGGATTCTGTTCGAAGTCGCGGCAATTGTCGGCAACTCGCTCTTCCTGGCCCTGATCAACGATGTCGTGCCACGGGAAATCCTTGGCCGGTTTTTCGGTCTGTTCCGGGCCATGAGCCTCGGGGTCGGGGCGCTGTTCAATTTCTTTCTCATGGGGAAGGCGGAGAATTACCTTTGGGAAATGTTCGTTTGTCTGGCTTTGATCTACGGCATCGGATTCGGCCTGATGTGCCTGCGGGTGAAGGAGGGCGAGTATCCGCCCGTGCCGGAGGAGGAGTCGCGCGAAGGGTTCGCCGATTCCCTGCGGCGGTATTGGCGCGAGTGTTTCACGCACCGCTACTATCTCTGGCTCTTCGGCGCGCTAGCGATCGCCCAGGTGGCATTCGCACCCGTCAACACGTTTGCAATCTTTTACGCCAAAAGCGTCGGGATGAGCATGGATACCTACGGGAAGGCCCTTGCCGCAGCCTTCGTGATTTCCCTGGTCATCTCCTACTCCGTCGGGGCCCTCGCCGACCGCATCCATCCGCTGCGCGTCGCCATCGTGTCGCTGGTGCTCTACCTGCCCCTCTGCCTCTGGGCGATGGTCTGGGCGGTCTCCCCGGGCGCGTTTGCCATCGCATTCGTCGCCCACGTTTCGATTGCGGGAATCTTTTTCACCGGGACGGCTTCCGCCGGACAGCGCCTCTTTCCGAAAGAAAAGTTCGCGCAGTTCGCCTCGGCCGCTCAACTGGTCTTCGGCCTGTTCACCATGCTGCTGCCACCCGCGATGGGGATCGTCCTCGATCTCAGCGGCCACATCTACCGGCTGACCTTCGTCGCGGGAGCGCTGCTCTGCGCGGTCTCGCTGGTCTTCTTTTTCGTCGTCCTGCGGTTCTACAACCGCCTGGGCGGGGACGCCGCCTACTGCCCGCCCGTCTGACTTGCCGCCTGCAAGCGCATGATCGCGCTCAGCCGAAAATGCTCTAGATAAAACCTGCGCAGAGCGTTTCTGGCTCAGGCGCAGAGGCCCGAACGCATGAAGCCCTCATCGAAGCCATTGCCGCAGCTCTTGCCAGCGTCACTCCCCAAGATGCCGTCAATTGGTTTGCCGCTTGTGGCTACAGTTTTTTCTAAGTTAAAATGCTCTAGGCCGGAGCCGGGGCCGCAAGCCCGCCGGAAGGGAATTCCGGTTTGATGGTTTCCGGGGGTTCGGACGGGGAGTCCGTTGGCGGAGGCGGGAGCGGAGGCGGGGCCGCTTCCATGATCGGCGGATTCCTGATTTCGCCAAACTCGATGATTTCCTTGATGTGCGAGGCATCGAGTGTTTCGTATTCGAGAAGGCCCTTGGCAATGATTTCGACTTTGGCGCGGTGGGTTTCGAGGAGGGATTTGGCGCGCTGGTAGGCCTCGTCGATGATGCGTTTGACCTCGGCATCGATCTGCTGGGCGGTCGCTTCGCTGTATTCGCGCGGGCGGCCCATTTCGCGGGCGAGAAAGACATAGTCATTTGCCTCGCTGAAGCTGATCATCCCGAGCGAGCTCATCCCCCATTCGCAAACCATGCGGCGGGTGAGCTGGGTGGCCTGTTTGATATCGCCAGAGGCCCCGTTCGAGACGTCGTTCGTGAACATCTCCTCCGCGATCCGTCCGCCCATCATGACGGCGAGGAGGTCGAGCGCCTCCTTTTGCTGGGTCGAGTATTTGTCGCCCTCCGGGAGATACATCGTGGCCCCGAGGTAGGGGCCGCGGGGAATGATGGTGACCTTGTGCAGCGGGTGGGTGTGTTCGAGCAGGACGTTGATGAGCGCGTGGCCGGCCTCGTGCCAGGCGGTGGAGATTTTTTCGCGTTCGCTCATGGCCATGCTGCGGCGTTCTTTCCCCCATCGGACCTTGTCGCGAGCCTCCTCGAGCTCGCGCTGGCTGATCGCCTTGAGCCCCTTGCGGGCGGCGAGGAGAGCGGCCTCGTTGAGGACGTTGGCGAGTTCCGCGCCCGAGTAGCCGGGAGTTCCTCGCGCGATCACGGCGAGGTTCACCGCCTCGGCGAGCTTCACTTTCTTGGCATGAACCTTGAGAATTTCCTCGCGGCCTTTGACATCCGGGAGGCTGACGGTCACCTGGCGGTCAAAACGTCCGGGCCGGAGCAGCGCGGGGTCGAGGACATCCGGTCGGTTGGTGGCGGCTATGATGATCACCCCCTCCTGGGTGTCGAATCCATCCATCTCGACCAGGAGCTGGTTGAGCGTCTGTTCGCGCTCGTCGTGCCCGCCGCCGAGCCCGTGCCCGCGGTGCCGGCCGACCGCGTCTATCTCGTCGATGAACACCAGGCAGGGCGCATTCTTTTTCCCCTGCTCGAACATGTCGCGGACGCGCGATGCGCCGACGCCGACGAACATCTCGACGAAATCCGACCCGCTGATCGAGAAAAACGGAACGTCCGCCTCGCCCGCGATCGCCCGCGCAAGAAGCGTCTTTCCGGTTCCCGGCGCGCCGACCATGAGGATCCCTTTCGGGATGCGTCCACCGAGTTTTTGAAACCTCTTGGGATCCTTGAGAAATTCGACCAGCTCCTGCACCTCGTCCTTCGCCTCCTCGACTCCGGCGACGTCCTTGAAGGTGATGCGGTTTTTTTCCTTCGACATCATCCGCGCCTTCGATTTGCCGAAATTCAGCGCGCCCTTCCCGGCCATCCGGATCTGCGAGCGGAAAAAGAAATAGAGGATGACGAGGAAGAGAAGGATCGGCAGGAAGCTGACGATCGCGGAGGCGAGGTAGTCGGATTTCGGGACGATCGAGGGAGTGATCCCGGCCTCGGAGAGCGACTTCTGGATATCCGATCCGTTGAACGAGGTGAAGATCGGGGTGCGGAACGCGACGGCGGACTCCTCCCCGGTCGTCTTCGATTTCTGTTTGACCTTGCCCTCGAAATACTGGGTGTTCCGGCCTTCCTCGACGACGAGCTCGAGCGGTGCCTCGGTCGTGTTGATGATCATGCCCGTCTTGACGAGCTCGAGGAATTTCGGATAAGGGATCGCCTCCGGCTGGGTGAGGTTGTTTCCGCGGACAAGGAGCCCCCCGCCGATCAGGAAAACCGCGGCGGTCATGAGGATGAGCCCGCGCCAGTTCACCTGCGGATCATTCCCCCCGCCCGGGCGGTTGCGATTATCTTGTGGCGGCTTCGGGTTTTCTTCTGACATTCCAGTTACTTTCCCTTATCACAGCCTCTTGGCAAATGGAAAACGCGCTTGAGAATAAAGAAGTTGGCCGCTCCCTGGTGGTCTCGATCCACGATGTGAGCCCGCTCACATGGCGGCGGACGCGCGAAATTCTCGGCGGGTTGGAGTCCGTCGGCATCACAAGGGTTTCCCTGCTGGTGATTCCGGACCACCACCGGCGGGGGATCGTCTCCGGGGATCCGGAATTTGCGGAGTGGCTGCGGTGCGAGTGCGAGAACGGCCGCGAAGCCGTGCTGCACGGGTATTTCCACCTTCGGGAGAATCCCGACGGCGACGGCCCTTGGAAGCGCCTCGTCACACGCTCCTACACGGCGGGAGAAGGAGAGTTTTTTGATTTGGAAAAACCCGCCGCCCGGCACCTTTTGGAGCGTGGCCGGACGGCACTCGCAGCCTGCGGGGTTTCCTGCACCGGCTTCATCGCACCGGCTTGGCTGCTGGGCGGGGCGGCCGAGGAGGCGGTCCGGGAGGCGGGATTTGATTACACGACTCGCATCGCGACGGTGAGCGATTTCCTCACCGGCCGCATCCACCGTTCCCGGAGCCAGGTTTGGAGTGTCCGGGCCGCCTGGCGGCGGACATGCAGCCTCGCATGGAATGCCGCCCTCTTCCGCTCCACCCCGGAGGCTCCGCTCGCGCGGATCGGCATCCACCCGCCCGACTGGGATCACGCGCCGATCCGACGCCAGATTTTGGAATTTGCAGGCAAGGCGCTTGCCGTGCGGGAGGCGATGACCTATCACGGTTGGCTGGCCCGCCTGCGGACCTCAAAATGAACCCGACGACCTCACGCGCCGACCTTCACATCCACTCCCGCCACAGCGACCGCGCGGCGGACTGGGTGCTCCGGCGGCTGGATTTTCCCGCCAGCTATTCCGATCCGCTCGATACCTACAACCTCCTGCGCGGGGCCGGAATGGATTTTGTCACCATCACCGACCACGACACGATCGGCGGATGCCTCGAAATCGCGCACCTGCCGGGCGTGATCGTCGGCGAGGAAGTCACGGTGTATTTCCCGGAGGATGAGTGCAAAATCCATCTTCTCGTCTGGGGGATCACCGAGGCCCAGCACCGGCTGATCCAAAGCGCGCGAGAGAGCATTTATGACATGCAGGCCCTGCTCTTCGAGCAGAACATCGCGCACGCCGTGGCCCATCCGTTTCAGAGCGTGAATGAAAAGCTCGCGCCGCTGCACCTCCAGAAGCTCGCGCTGCTGTTCCGGCACTTTGAAGGCGTCAACGGGCGCTACAGCGGGCTCGTCAGCCAGTTGACCACAACCGTCTTCGGCTCGCTGACCCAGCGGCAGATCGAGATGTTCAACGCCCGCACCGGACTCGATCCCACCCACCCGGAACCTTGGAAAAAAGTTTTCACCGGCGGCTCGGACGATCACGGCGGCACCTGTCTGGCCCGGGCGTTCACGGAGGTGCCGCATTGCGGGGACGCGGCCGGCTTTCTCGGCCGCCTCCGCGCCGGCGAGTGCGCGCCCGGCGGCGAACCCGGCACTCCCCTCGCCCTCGCCCACGGCACCTACAGCACGGCGTTCCAATACGCCAAGGCCCGACTCGCACTCAAACCCGGAAACCCCACCACCGGGCTCATGGAGAAAATTTTCTCGCGCTTCATGGAGGGTCAGGATCCCACGGAGTTCTCGCTCGGCGACAAGCTCGGATTTCTCGCCCAGGGGCTCGCCACCGGAAAAATCTTCGAGATTGCGAAAGCCGGCACGAGCACGGTGTGGAAAGACCTCGCGGCCTGCTTTGGCAAGCCGGAAATGAAGGCCGCGCTCGCCCGCGAGACGGCGGGAGTGGCCGAGCCCGAGCACCGGGCGTTCCTCATGGCAAATCTCATCGCCAACCAGCTCGGCTACCAGCTCGTCACCCAGTTCATCCAGCAGATCTCGACCGGCAAATTCCTGGAGAGCATCCAGACGATCATCCCGCTGGCACCGGTCGTCGGACTGCTGAGCCCGTATCTCCACGCCTACCGGCTTCCGCGCCGAGAGTGGCTTCGCGAAACAGCCCTCACTCTCACGGGCAGCGTGCCGGAGGCCTTGAAAAACCGGAAGCGCGCATGGTTTACGGACACGTTGGAAGATGTCAACGGAGTGGCCACCACGATCCGCAAGATGACCGCTGCCGGAGTCGCCGCCGGACATGACATCACCGTCGTCACCTGCCGTTCCGAGGTCGCCGACCACGGGATCCCGCTCAAGAATTTCCCGCCGGTCGGGGAGTTCGAACTCCCGGAATACGAGCTCCAGCGGCTGAGTTTTCCGCCGGTTCTTCCCATCCTCGACTACCTTGATCGCGAGCGGTTCTCCGAAATCATCATCAGCACACCGGGTCCGACCGGGCTCAGCGCGCTCGCCGCGGCCAAGGTGCTCGGCCTCCGCGCGATCGGGATCTACCACACCGACTTCCCCCAATACGTCCGCATCCTCACCGACGACTCGTTCATGGAGACACTCACTTGGAATTTCATGCACTGGTTTTACAGCCAGCTCGACGTGATCTACGTGAACTCCGAGGACTACCGGAAATGCTGGGCGGACCGCGGCATCGCCCGCGAGAAACTCCGCCTGCTCCCGCGCGGACTCGACCCCCTGCTCTTCCACCCCTCGCGCCGCGATCCCGATTTCTGGAAATCGCGCGGGCTTCGCAACGGCGAGACGGGCATGCTCTTCGTCGGCCGCGTCTCAAAAGAAAAAAACCTGGATGTCCTCGTCTCGGCGACCCGGAAGCTGGCGGAGTCCAAGACTCCCGCACGACCGCTCATCGTCGGCGACGGACCATATATGGGGGAAATGAAGCGACTTCTCCCCGATGCCATTTTTACCGGTTACCTCGTCGGCGAAGAACTCGCCACCGCCTACGCCTCCGCCGACCTGTTTGTTTTCCCCAGCACGACGGACACCTTTGGCAATGTCGTCATCGAAGCCCAGGCCTGCGCCCTCCCGGTCGTCGTCTCCGATGTCGGAGGCCCGCGCGACCTTGTCCAGCACGGCAGGGAGGGGTTCATCACCAAAGCCCTCGACCCGGTCGAACTCGCCGGGGCCATCCGCCGCCTCGTCGAAGATCCCTCCCTGCGAACCAGCATGGGATCCGCCGCACGCGGACGCGTCGAATCCCGCGACTGGACGGAAGCCTTCAACAAATTCTGGCACGAATCCCCGGAGTAGCCGCTCCAGCATCGCGGACTCCCGCGCGATCCTTTTCTCTGAAATCAAAGAAAAGCGGCCTCTCCGACAGGAGGGAAATTCCGGCCAGCAGAACGGCCTCCGGAAATTGCCCAAAAACCCGGCGAAACTTTTCATTGCAACCTTCACCCAAACGACTATTATTACAACTCAATCGCGGGGTGGAGCAGCCCGGTAGCTCGTCAGGCTCATAACCTGAAGGTCGTAGGTTCAAATCCTACCCCCGCAACCACTTAACTAACAGCACGTTAGCTTGGTTCAAGTGGCTCGCTTTTGTCATCGCAAAAAGCGTGGTGTGCCCTGTTTTATGCCATTGGTGTGCCCTGCCACTCCGTTTCTGCCCGTCTTCGTGCGGGCAGATTCGGCAGAAAACTCTCCTTTTGATGGCATCAATCTTTTTTCGAAAAAAAAGGGCGTCCGGGCTTTGGTGGATCAAGGCGCGGTCGGCGCGGTCGCGTATCCTTGTTCGTTCCAGCCTTCAGACCCGGGACGAGGCCATGGCGGCCCTCATGCGCCGGCGCATCGAACTCGAACTGGAACTGCGCCGCCCCGAGCTGGCCGGACTCACGATTCCCGCCGCGCTGCTCGCCGAGCTGGAGCTGGCTGTCCCCGCGGCCTTCGAGGCCGCCGGGCAGAACTCAGATGGCGCTGGTCTCGCACAAACCGCACCCGTTGCGCCGCCCCCTGCCAACTCCTTGAAAGTAGCCGATGCCATCGCCTGCTACTACCGGCACTGCCAGGAAGAGAACAGCGCGGGCTGGCTCAAGAACAAGGTTTCCTACCTCCGGGCGTTCTTCGGTTCCGCGCTTGTGGATTCCATCACCGGACTCAAGGGCAAGAAAAAGACACGCGGCCACTTCAAAGGGGAAAGCGTCGGGGAAATCTCCGGTGTGGCCATCAGGGATTTTCTTGACGGCAAGGAGGTCGGCAAGAAGACCAAGCGCCACTACCGGGAGATGTTCCACGACTTCTTTGCCGTCCTCACCCGCTACGGACTCTATGTGCCGACCAACATGATCAGCCCCAATCCCGTCGCCGCGCTGCCTTCTTACCTCGAGAAATCCGGTGCCCGGATCACCTTTTTGAGCGCCGCGCAGATCGTCGAGCAGCAGGAGGCCTGGGGTGGACCCCGTTTTCGAACCAGCAGGAGCTTAAATTAAGCTATGGAATGCGGGTGTGATTTGGACTCTACGTGTTGGTTGTGGAGGTATCAACCTCCGATTGGAAAGGATCTCCGATTTTTT
>Ga0247842_10004401_pt1 | contig 17689 bp, 28 predicted proteins | sample LaCruzMarch2015__3_FD_192411 | JGI IMG/M metagenome (GOLD analysis project Ga0247842, IMG submission 192411) | Freshwater microbial communities from meromictic Lake La Cruz, Castile-La Mancha, Spain - LaCruzMarch2015_19m | ecosystem: Environmental > Aquatic > Freshwater > Lake | place: Spain...
GCTCCGAGTGCGGGCTATCTCTGGATCGAGATTGGAATGCAGCCATAAACATTTTGAGATTGGGACTTCAATCTCTGCCAATCAACGGCTAGAAGCCCCGTCCTTCAGGGCGGGGAGAAGTCACGAACGCGTTTCTTAGATCTGGAGACTCAGATTACCGATGAGAGTATATATCAATACTACATAAAACAGTCAGGTGATCATGAAAATGAATGCCGTCGAAGCGAAAGAGAGTCAAGAGGAAATAGATTACAGCGAGGCGGCCCACGTAGACGAAGAGTACGAATACCTGCTCAAAAACAAAGATCAAGGAATTACCTTCGAAGAGTATTGCCGCAGACGTGGAGTCAAGCTTTAATGCTTCATCAAGGGCACATACTCCACACCGGGGCGGCTCCTTCCTGCTTCCATGCGATACAGGTCCATCAGAGTATAGACCTCTTCCGGGACATTGGTCTCTACGCATTCGCCCAGAAGTGATTGGGCCTGCTCGGCCATAAAGGGATGGTCGTGAGTATACTTTCCAGAAACGAACTCATCGATGATGCCCTCCATCTTCTCGCCGCCGCATTTTCCCTCCAGGATTTTTTTCAAGAGGTTTCTCATCTGGCTCATGGCTTTCCTGGCCTCTTCGGCGAAGATAAGAGTCCTGTCATCTATCTCATCGATCTTCTTCTTGCCTACGATCGCGATGAGCGACGTTGCCGGGTAGCTGCCCTGCATATCTCCCAGTTGCGGGTCCACGGGGCCCAGGGCCGCGTGCGGGTCCATGATTATCTTGTCGGCGGCAAAAGCGATGAGAGTTCCGCCGCTCATGGCGTAGTGGGGCACAATTACCGTTTTTTTGGCGGGATGGGCCTTCAGCGCCATGGCGATTTGCGTGGCTGCCAGAGCCAGTCCCCCCGGAGTATGCAGGATAATGTCGATGGGCACGTCCTTCTGCGCTGCGCGAATGGCCCGCATTACCCGCTCACTGTCATCGATATCAATGTAGCGGGCCAAAGGGATGCCAAGAAAGCTGATGGTCTCCTGACGATGGATAAGGGTTATGACCTGCGTGCCCCGCGTCTTGCCCAGCTTTGCCAGGACGCTCTTTCTTGCCATCTGCAGGTAGTACCTCTGCACCATGGGGACCAGAAAGAGAAATATGAATAAGAGAAACCAGATATTATTGATCAGAGTACTGGCGAATTCTCCGCCTATCTGGGCTTGAAGTAGATCCATCATTCACCAATAAGTTCAATTCATATATTTAGCTTGTGGGATTGCGGAGGGCAAATATTGCTGGCGATTTCGCGAGAGTTTCGGCATGTTTGGATTTCATCGAGGCGGCTATTGACCGCAGCCACCAACAGAATCGAATTTTCTTCGGCAATCAATATTTATATGATAGAAGCTCAATAGAGCAGGCTCAAATGAACAATAACGGAGGTTTGGGGCTTGATGATCAGAAATTTAGGTCTAATGGCAATTCTTCTTTTGACATTATCTTTGGTACCGGCTCAAAATTCCTCATCGGATGATGCCAGCCGCATGATGAACGATACAGTCACGACTGTCAATGCAGCCAATGTCGTGAAAGCGACGGAAAATAATACGACTACAGAAGTGGGCATGCCCACTGCTTCCGTCAGCATGCAAGGCATCTGGAAAGCCACTTTAGGAAAGAAGGAGATCATCATGGCCGTGAACCAATCCGCCCAATCTCTCTATGGCCTGGCCAAATTCGAGGGCGACAATCCCTGGAATGGAGCCCTGGCGGGATCTCTTTCTGCAAATGCAGTCTCCTTCTCCCTGGCGGCATTAGAGGGTGGGGTGCTGGCATCCATCTACATAAGCGCTACATTGCAAGGCGACAGCATGTTGGGATTTTTCATCCGATCGGACAGCAACGGTAAAGCCAGCCGGGGCGATTTCACCGCTACCATGATCAGCCCGGATACGTCCAGCTACACTCCTGCCGTGGTCACAACCGCTCCTTTGCCGGCTGTCCAGACGGAGCAAGTCACTGAGCAGAAGAATGAGGCTAATGCCAGTGAAGAGAGCGAAAAGCCCGCCATCGTTTTGGAGAGCGAGAGCAGATTCAAGGATGTTACCAAACTGGCCAAGGGAATCAATCCCGACATATTGCCCAGGATGGCTCCACTGTAGGTGATAATCGTGATATTAATAAAAGGCAGATACTACTCAACTCTTTTTTTGCTTGGCCTGGCATTCGGCCTGGTCCTCTTGCTTACCATGCAAGGGCTTGGTTCGATGATGGACGATTTGGCCGTCAATTCCGTCTCAGAGGACTGCGGCAAGTGGAAGGTCAGCTTCAACTGGTCGGAGATGGACGAGTACAAAAGCAGCGTGTCACATGGAGACAGCACCACCGGAAAGGTGGCCATCGCGACAGATGCTTTGACGCTGGTGTCGGCATCCGATAATGCTAAGGTCTTGAAGGTCTCGGTCATAATGTACTCCAAGAGCGATACTTCCCTTATCAACCACACCAGCATGATGGCCCAGGCCAACGGAACCCTCGCCAAATCCAATGTATGCAAAGAGATCAATGTGACCGAGAGAGTAATAGACGGCCGATCGGCAATATTTGCCAGCGGCCTGAAGTGTCCAATGAATGAGCCGGTCTACGTTGCAGTTTATCCTGTAGAATACCACCTGGATCGACCGGGAGGCATCCTGGCATCCAATGCAGTAGGATTAATTCTCTCCACATATAATCAAGAAGCTACAGAAAGATTTATCAACTCGGTTAAAATCGTGCAGATTAAGTAGCTGAAACTGGGCTGGTTTGAGCATCATGTTCAAAGCTAAAAAATATCGTCTAAGGCCAGAGGCCAAAGGCGATGTTCAGTCCCATTACTACTGCACCTGAACCGATACAGGCTCCAAGTACCATCTTAGGATTGAGCTTTATTGAAGTATCATCGGCCTCGAAGTACCTCATGAGGCCTGCGGATGACTGAAGACCGCTGCCTTCATTCTTTTTCTTTGCCATATGCAACTCCTTCTTTCTTCATCATCTTAAGTATTGCGGCTTCATCCATTCCAGCCGCCCGGCCTTATGTTCTCCCTGAGGCGGAAGATGGAGCGACAGCGGCCCCCAGCCAACCGCTCTCATCCTGGAAGGGATAGCGATCCTTCATGCTCCCGCCTTTGATCATCCTTGGCCAATCCTGGCTGGGATTGCCTTTGGCCACGTGATCGCTCCAGTAGTTGCCGCCCGTGACATTGCCATCGTCCCAACTATTGTTGCCGCCTAGATCCTGCGAATGCTCCTGGTTGCCGAGGAAGTTGTTGCAAAAGATCCTGTTTCCTGTAGAGAGCATTGCCTGCAGGCCGAGAGGATTGTTGCTGATGTTATTCTGATATATCTGGTTATCTGGAGAGAGGTTCAGCCAGATACCGATGGCAGCATTTGCATCCACCACATTGTCGCGAATGATATTCCGGCTGCAGGAGAAGAGCGATATGCCGTTCTGGCTGTTTCGCGAGGCATTATTTCCTGCTATTTGATTCAAATCAGAGCCATACAGGAACATGCCGCTATATCTATTGCCAATCAGGCTATTGCCTGAGATCTCATTCTCATTGGACCTCTCGAACTTCATTCCAAAGCATGCGGTGATGTTATTATCCAGGATCCTGTTATTCTTTGAGCCGAAAAGCAGTATGGCATCGCTTGTGATATTTGTGTTTTTTACCGTTACATTTTCGCAATATGCTAGAGTGAGGTGAGCAATGTCTCTATTCTGGATCTGCTCGCCTGACCGGCCATAGAGATAGACTATGGGAACGAAGTCCACAACGTTCGATTCATCTATGGAATTATTAAAGTCCTCTTTATTCTCGCCGCTTACATAAAGGCCCCAGTCTACATTCCGGAAGAGATTACCCTCCAGACGATTGGCAGGCGACTGCTCCAAAAGGGTCCCTCTAAAGCTATCTCTGACTTGATTTGCAAGTAAGCCGTTCTCACTGCAGAAGGCCATTTGCACGGCTGTATCTTCTATGCCTGAGATCTGGTTTCCGGAAATATTGTTCCTTTGGCTTAAGCGCAGGTCAATGCCAATGGTGCCGTTTTCTATTTTGTTTTGACTGATGGAATTTCTGCTGGAATTTTCCATTCTTATGCCGTATTCCGCAGCAATGATGCTGTTATTTTTCATCTCTTGTGAGTCAGAGTCCGTGATAAAAACGGCATTTTTGCTGCGGAAAATTGCGTTATCCATTAATCGGTTGTTCTTGCTGCTGGAAATAAGCAGGCCGATGGCTGCGCCATTGATTTCATTGCTCTGCAATTCAATCTCACTGGCATTCGCGAGATTTATGGCGTTCGTAATGCTGGAGGCAGAACCATCGATGCCCACTTTATTTTGGGCAACATTGATGGTGCTGCTGTTTGAAAGCCAGATGCCGAACCTCTTGCTCTCTATTTCATTGCTTTCGATCCGGCAGCTCTCGGCATTATCAAGCCAGATGCCCCAGTAAGTATCAGATATCTTGTTGTGGAGGATTTCATTTTTCGCAGCTTCCCGGACGAGAATGGACACATTACAGCCTAGGATATCGTTTTCGGAAACCAGGGTTTCGCTGGAGTTCTCCCAGAGGGCCACGCCGCCCTGGCTGTCCATTATCGTATTTCCGGAAATGGAGTTCCCATGCGATCCGCGCACCAGTATGGCGGGATTGGCGTTTTTAAACACGTTTTTCTTGATGGAGTTTTGGCTGGATTGAACATATATTGCCGGCCCGGCAAAGTTTTGCATGGTTAGCCCCTCCAGAGAGCAGCCATCCGCGGTTATGGTGACCCCCGTCTCCAGGCCACCATCCCCTTTGAGGATTATGGGCCCGAGTTCGCCGGTGAGAGGCATTAGCGTCAGGCTTCTGTTCAGGATTACCTCTTCATTGTACTCACCAGGCTTGATGTATAAGGTATCTCCATTGCCAGCAGCAACAACGGCCTCTTGAATGGTATTATAATTGGCAAAGCCGCTGTCGTCAACGATAAATGTTCTTGCTCCTTCGATTGGCATAAGCCAGATGAGCAAGGCCATGAAGATGATCATAGGAATTCTAAGCATGAGAAGTTAATTTGCCAGGAACCTCTTATAGTTAATGCAAAATCAGGGGGGATATCCCCCTCATCAACCCCTTTATTTCCAGTGGAAAAATAAACCTCGGATTTTTTCTTTCCTGAAAGAAGGACCGCCTCGGAAAATATCAAAATGTATGATCGTGATAATAATGTTATTTTAACAGTTATATATCTCACTGGAGTGGCAATAGGGCTTAACCATGCGGATAAGTTCAACTTGACTTTTTTTGAGGATTATCCTAAATAAGTATTGCTGGATGTTCGTATATCTATATAACACTTGTATCGCCTGAATGTAATCATGGCCTGGAAGGATATTGGTGCAAAATGAAAAAATTTATGGCAATTGGTATGATAGGGATATGGCTTGCTTTATTAACGGCTGCAGGGATAGACATACAGTACTCAGGAAGTGATGATGTTAAATTCGACCTAATCACTGTGGGATGGCTTAATGAAACCGATAGCATCACGATCAATGATTGGATGTGGTTAGATGGGCAGCTTGTACCTCATATGTGGACGTGGATCGGGCCGGATGATATAACCGCGACCACAATTGCGGACCCACCTCCCAAGGTATAAGATTGCAGAACCTGACTTGGGGTGCAAAGCCGGTGACCCAGGCAAAACCTTATTTACTCTCTCTCCTAATGCCGTTTATGGTGATAGGATGACAGATATAATGCAGCACAAACATTGCCTGATCTGCGGCAATGCCGTGCGCCCGGACGAGAGCTTTTGCGACGAGCTATGCGAGTCGAAGTTCAAATCGGCTCAAAGAAAGCAGCAGCTCTTATTTCTAGCATTTCTTGCCATAATGGGACTGGTGTTGTTCCTGCCGGCAATTCTTAAGATGTTTGGGTGAAGGATGCGACGTCTGGCTGCAATTTTTGCCTTTCTTACCCTGAGCGCTATAGCGATCAGCTCCGCCGCCGGCAGCGAGTACCTCAACGTAAAGGAAGTGACCATGCGTCTCGATGACGGTAATGCCACTTTTGAGTTGAATTACTCCCTGGACACATTTACTCGCATCTATATTACGGCTCTGGGATGCAGATATCTGGAGCCGGAATTGATCTCCTTCCTGGGAGGATACGGCGATGTCAGGCTGGTTAAGGCGGATATTGACGGCGCTGCCCTGCTGGTAGTGGGTGCGGGCAAATACAATAGCGGCTATTATCTTTTCGATTCCATGCCCTTCGGCAGCAAGGACAAGCCCCTGAAGGAAGGAATTGCCAGGTTCTCGGTTGTGTATCCGGGAGGGCGAATCAGGACTTTTTATAATGTGACGGCCACGCAAAACGTCTTTTCCCAGGCGCGAAAGACTCTGGCAACTCCCGCGAAGCAAAAAGCCGGCAAAAAACCGGGGTAAAGCGGCTCGCTGAAACGGCGAGAAGTGGGGGACAATATGGCTTGGGTTAGGTTTTTACTTGGCTCTTCGCTATTTTCCAATGGCTAATTGGCCCGCTGCGGGTTATAAACAAATGACGACGAACTACCACCACAGAGACACAGAGCGCACGGAGAACGCACAGAGGACTCGATTATTCTATTACCCACTTGATACAGCAAAGAACCTCTTACTTTTGGATCGAAAGAAGCCTTGGTGCAAAGCCAAAGCTAGTAGTAATGCAAGGACGCATTTTGAATAATAGCTGATGATGTCCTGCTCGGAAGATTGCACAATGCTCTGCCGATCAATCCAACCATCGATCAGATCATTGACTTGAAGAGAGCCGGCAATACTGCCATGGCGTAGACTACTATCCAGACGAGTCCCGCTTCGATGACATAGAGCCCGATATTGAACGGGTCCATCTTATTTTCATCTGCGTGTGTCATATTCTTGCCTCGATTATCCATTGGATGGCTTCTTGACCATTTATTGTTGCGGTTCACCCCGTTCTTTCTTCGCTAATCGAACTGACATAGAGTATGAAGATTGCTTTATTGATTCCTCAGATAGCGCCTTAGCTATCGTTTTTTGTTTTTCAATTTCCACTAATAATTCGTCTGCGTTCACCATAACATTCACCGTTTCAAAGCTCCAACGACCAATTCGTAATTCCTGATTATAGACTTATTTTGTTCATTTTCTGATTTGATGTCCCTTATTTCTTTTGCCATTTCAGCTATTCGTTCGTCTTTGGAAACTATTCCTTTCTTTGCATCGTTTTCGGAAGATTTTGTTGGAACATAGGCAAAAAGATAACCTAATACGGCCATTAAAATTGGATTAAAATTTTCGCTTAGGGTACTAGTAATGGGCTGTTTCGTAATCGTAGCCACCAAAATAATACTGAAGATTATTGCAAGGAAGACAATAGCAGAGACTACAGTCCATTTCTCCCTCACCGATTCCCAGTTGAGTTCATCTGGCATAATGTTAATTGAGGTTGCTAGAATTTATATTTTTCTCATCCGTTGGTATGTTGTGCAGTCCCGAAACCTTTGACTTTATATACTCATAAAAGGGGCATGGGAAAGAAGAATAAAGCTGTAAAGCCAACAGCGAAGAAAGATAAGTCCAAAGCAAGTAGCGCGACAATTACACTCGCCATATACAGTTTAGGACGGACTATCTGTCAGAACTTGTTCCAGAGATTTGGCGAAAGCGTATGCTAGAGGGTTGTATAAGTGATTTATAGCTTTTTTCTTACCCGTAAGAAAAGCGCCGAGGGTGAGATTCGAACTCACGAGACCCTTGCGGATCACCAGCTATCCAGGAGAACTGATCACTCCAGGCTGGCGCCCTACCGCTAGACGACCTCGGCATCAAGTTTTAGCGCTTGGCAGCAATTTTCGCTGCCTGGGAAGCGTCCCTCTCGGCCAGCTTCCACGCCTTGGGATACGTGCCCGGCTCCATTATTACCCTTTCGGTCAGAACGGCAATGCCCGTCTTGCCATCAAGCATCTCCCGGCTGTTCATGTCGGCCCGGCCAATGCCCACCGCCTCTCCTTTCAGGGTAAAGAGGGCAACAATGTCGCCCTTACTTATATCGGTCTCCAGGCGAAGCAGCCCGGGCAGGGCCAGGGGCGCACCGTGACAGATGGCATCCACCGCATTGTCAGCAATGACCAGCCGGGGCAGATGCCGCAAAGCCGCCTCCACGGGCAGTATGACGCGCCGCAGGCCAGTCTCATCGCCCGTCTCCTTCCAGGCGGCATAGGCATCAATGAGCTGGTGCAGCGTAACCAGCGTCTCATCCTCCCGGAAGGGGCCGGCGCGCGTACGACGCAGCTCCTCCATGTTCGCGCCTGTCCCTAATGCCAGACCAATATCAAAGCAGAGCTTCCTGATGTAGGTGCCCGCCTGGCAGCCCACGCGCATGAGCACGCGCTGCTCCTCAATCTCCAGGACATCCAGATAGTAAACGGTGCGAATGCGTAGCTCCTTTACCACCGAGCTCTTCAGGGGCGGCTTTTGGAAAATGGGGCCCATGAACTCCAGGCAGACGTCGATGAGGCGCTTTTTTGGCTGCGGCTTATGCACACGCATGAGGCAGATGTACTCCTTTCCCGCCAGGAGAAGAGTGTCCATAATCCTTGTCGCATCTCCCAGGAGAACGGGCAGAATTCCCGTAACCTTGGGGTCGAGAGTACCGCTGTGCCCCGCCTTCTCCACCTCTAAAATACGTTTCACCCAGGCGGCTACCTCATGACTGGTCGGCCCGGAGGTCTTGTCCAGATTGATGGCCCCCAAAGACATGTGCATCTCCAGGCTGCGCTTCTCGGGCGGGATGCCATGGGCAGGATTGGTCTTGCCGCTTCGCTTCACCAGCACGGACCTGATCTTGTCGGAAGGAAGAATTTGCGGATATGGGGAGGAAGCGGCGAATGATTTAGCGGACGAAGCCGTGGACGATGCAGGAGGCGAGCCAACTGAAGAGCGTGGTGATTCGCGATCAGATCTCTCAGCGCGATGAATCACGGGCACGGGCGGGCCCTCACTGTCGCCAGCACAATAGCCAGCGTGGCTGCCTCATCAAACTTGCCGCTATCCACTACCAGATCATAAGCAGAAAAGTCGCTGATATCTATGTTGTAGTACATCTTATACCGCCGCGCCTCGCTCTCCTCACGAATGCGCGTCTCCGCAATGGCGTCCTCGGTCAGCTTTGCCTCGCGTTTGGCGATGCGCTCAGCTCTTGTGCGTAATTCTGCCTTTAAAAGAACCTTCAAATCAGCCGGCAAAAGATGCCCGGAGAGCCGACCCTCGAAGATGCCGCCCCCATCTTTAGCCAGGGCCAACTGAGCATCATCAATGAGATAGTCGATTTCCGGACCCTTCTCGGCCAGACGGTTCATCTCCCGAACAGAGATATTCTTCTCGCCGGCGATCTTGCGAAAGAGATCCCCGGAGTTTATCCAGCGTAGTTTAAGCTCCAGGGAGAGAGAGCGAGCAAGAGTGGAGGTGCCCGTTCCCGGCGCACCGCTGATGGTTACTATCATCTCTAGCTCATGCTCCCAATGTCCAGAGCCTTACGAATGATCTGCGATACAGGCAGCGAGCAAATAAAGTACCAGTAGAACCAGTAAAGTACCGGCCCCAAGACCGTGGTATTGATGGGATGCGTCCCCCAGAAGGGAAAGGTCATCATCATGCCTGGGTTAGCGGATATGAAACTGTAAGCCCACATGAAGAGAGGTATGGAGATGATGCCGATGTAGAGCATGGGCTTAAACTGCATCTGCATCATCTTGCCCTGCTCGGAGACCATCTTCATCTGCTCATTTTGCAGGGCTTGCGTCCTGGCCTGATCGCCGGAAAGCTGCGCTTCTTTCATATTTATTTGCAGCTTTTTCATCTTCTCTTGCTGAGTCCTCATGAACTCCCAGTCCATGGTGTACTTCTGAACCAGGCTGGCGTACAGACCGGTAACGGCTGCTAAAATGAAGAGCACCACGTGGAAAGGCAGAATGTCGGGAAGCCATCCCACTACATATCCGGTAGCCAAACCCAGGCCATCTCTAAGTTCAGTGCTGATCATTATCCCAAAAAAGAGGACAATGCCCACCACCATGGCGGCTTTGTCCAGGGACTTGGTTAGCGTGTCATTCATGCCGAGGCTCCGAAGAACTTCTGCATCATGGGGTACATCTCCTGAATCTGCTCGCTGGCTACCTGCTCATAGAGCCGATAGACTATGCTCACCGCCAGGAGCAGCCCCGTGCCGCCCGCTCCTCCCAGTGTGCCCAGAAGGCTGGCGATCAAGGTTAAAACGCCAATGATCACGCCGCCAATCACAGTCACCTTGGGGATATACCGCTCCATCAGCTTTTCGATGGAGGCCGGGTTTCTTCGGTAGCCTGGAACCTGCAGGCCTGAGTTGTGGATCTTGGCGGCCACGCTCTTGGGTCCCATGCCTGTGGTCTCAATCCAGAAGATGGCAAAGATAATGCCGCCAATGATCAGGAATGAAGCATCCACCATCACATGCAGAAATATCTGCCAGCCGGCCAGAGCCGAGAATCCCAATTCCGTCATTCCTGGATGGGTCTGCACCATTCCCGGCATCCAGTCACTGGGGCCTCGCAAGGCAGACAGATAGTACATCAAGCCCGATATCGGCTGAGGCGACGAGCCGCTCATGGCCGCGCCCGTAGCTGAATTAATCTTAGCTTCCGAGATGAAGTTTCCCAGAATGCTGGAGTAGCCGGTATAAATCGTGGTCACTCCCTGGCCGGTTACGGTGGCCGAGGTTATCGTGCCGACCTTGGCCGCCAGCAATGCTCCAATCATCTCGATGTTGGCCTGAATGGCCCGCACCAGGATCATGGGAAGAACGGAGGCGTAAACCAGCTTGACCGGGAAGCGCCCCCGCGCTCCCCGCACGCGGCTGTGGGCCAGTGGTATCTCAATTCTGGTGGACTCTACCAAGACTACCAGCAGAATGATCATTATGGTAGATATGAGCGCCAGAATTCCGCCCGTGACCAGAATGAATCTGAGCCCTTCTGATGTGAAGAGGGTATCAAAGCCAATCAGTTGCAGCCTGATGATATCGATCCATTTGGGTATGATGCCCACAGGAAGTCCTCCATCGCCGATCGCCGGATTGATGATGCCCGTGACCAACTGCTGGCTTATTCCGGCTACGATAAAGAGCCCCACACCTGAACCGACGCCCCATTTTGAGACGACCTCATCCATATAAACGATGAGAGATCCGCCGATGAAGACCTGAATAAAGATCAATAATGATAATATGCCCAGGGAAACGCCCAGAGTGCCGGCTAGACCGGCATCCGGCAACAAATAGCCTCCCAACACCTGCGGCAGGGCCTCAACTGCGACCATCACGAATACCAGGGCCTTTTGCGTGCCCTGATAAATGGCCTGATCGCGGGGTTCGCTCAGATTGAGCTTGATGATCTGGGCGCCCACGAGAAGCTGCAATACGATGGATGCGGTAACAATTGGACCTATGCCCAAGAGCATCATCGAGCCGAAAGACCCGGCAAAGAAGGCACGATAGGCACTGAATATATCGATGGATGCCTTAGAAAGTCCAAAGAGCGGTATATTTCCCAGGATGAAGTAGAGCAGCAGTATGGCTAAAGTCCAGCTTAGCTTTCTCTTAAAATGGACGTGCCCTGTGGGCCGCTCCACGGAGGGGAGCCGGCGCACAAAGGGCTCTATCGCATAAAAGAAACTCTGCTGGTTCATACTACTACTGCCTGACCACCAGCAGCCTCAATTTTGCTCTTCGCCGTCGCAGTGAACCCAGCCGCGCTAACGTTAAGCGTTCTGGTTACCTTGCCGCGACCCAGCACCTTCATCTCGGAAAGGCAAACCTTGCCATCTGCTCCGGCCATCTGGTCCAGCACGTCCACGTTGACCACTTCAAGTTCCTCGGAAAGAGGCAGCCGGGTGAATCCATGCTTGCCCATCTGAGTTCCGAGAAGCATAGAGCGCATGAAGTGATGTTTGCACTTCCCTGAATCTCCACGGCCGCCGCGAGACCCGCCTCCACGCGCATTCTTATGCTTGCCGTGGTAGGTTCTGTGCCCTCTTTTTTCCTTCGTCTTTGGTCTAACCATTGCTTCTACCTCATCCTCTTGATAAGATCCGCCAAATCCGTGCGAAAGCCCAGATCTCCACCCTGTTGCGCGGTCTTCTTGATGGTCTTTAAACCCTTGCGGGCCGGATGGAGCCGGAATATGGGCTTGATTTCCAGATCCTTCAGGCTTGCTTTGCCGGAGGTGACGGCACTGGCCAATTCCTGGAAGGAGCCAAAGGAAGTATTCTCTTTCAAGAACTGCTCTGTCAGCCGCCTGTTGGCACTAAGCCGTCCCCGTTTCTCCAGGAGCAAGGCCAGCGTATCGTCATCGATCTTTCCCCAGGCCACATAATCCTTTACCTTCTGGATCATGCCCCGGTAATGCGCATCTTCCTTGACTACGATGCAGTGGTTGACCCTGTTTATGTGCAGCATCGCTAAAGTGGACTTGATCCCGGGCCGAAGGTTCAACTCGCCCCTCAATCTCACTATGGCAAACATCTTCAAGCCCTCACAGTTACAGTATTGATGAGCGCATTGTAGGTGGCCTTGGCGAAATTGATAGTCGTCCTGGTCGAACCCGCCGTTCTGGTCCACACATCCTTGATGCCGGCCATGTCCATGACTTTCTTGGATGTATCGCCGGCAGCGATGCCAAGCCCTCGAGGCGCCGGGATAAGCACTACCCTGACGCTTCCTGACTCGCCTACTACCTGATAAGGCACAGTGTGCGCCTGGCCGCAGCCGCATTCCCAACTGCCGCAGCCTCGCTTCACCTTCATGATATTGCGCTTGGCACTATCGATGCCCTTCTTGATGGCCTTACCCACCTGGACATCCTTTCCTTCGCCAAGTCCAATGTAGCCGTCTCTGTTTCCCACAATTACCGTGGTTCTGAATTTAACTCTCCTTCCGGAGTCCGTCATCCTCTGAACCATGTTGATATCCAGAACTTCATCCTCAAGTCCCGGTATCAGCACATCTATCAGGCCGGCCTCTTTAATGGGCAGACCTGAGGCAATTGCCTCATCGAAGGTGGTTACCTGGCCCTCAAAGACGAGCTTGCCCAGCCTTGTCCGGGGGACCCACTCTTCCTGATAAAAATCACGCTTCTTTTTTCGATCCATAAGTTCACCCCAGTATCTTCTCTCGAACCTGCTCGAATTGGGCCACGATATCTGCACCCGTGTGTTTCTTTATGTGCTCGCCACAAATCCTCTTCTTATCGGGGAATATCTCCGCGCCATGGGGCACATCTACACCTGCATCTACGATGCCTTTAATGGCAGCATAGATCCTGTTGCCTTTAGTGGAGGCATGCAGACCAATATCAGCGATACCCTCATTTATCCCTAAGGCCAGCATCTTCTTGCCGAAGAGAAGGCCGGTAAGATAGGCCGCAGGTAGATTGCTCCTGCTAAAGGTATATCCGAAGTCCTTGAGCTCCTGGGAATTAACCGTCAGGAGTGTTTTATCGCCTTTCTGCTCCGCTATCACCAATTGCAGCAATGTATTGGCATTGCTCTTCCGGACAACAACACGGGGTTTCTTCGATAGTATTAGCTTATATCTAACGTGATAGTTGGTCTTGCCCTCTCTTCTTCTTCGGAAGGGGACTCTATATCTCGGTCCTGTAGCCAAGTTATTCACTCCTGGCAAGGCCCTTAGCCTTGATGAAAGAGTTCATGTGCGCCAAGCTTCTGTACTCGCCACCCTTGGATTTGCGATAAAGCAAGCGGTAAGCATGGCGATCTATCTGGCCGCCTTCACGAAGCTCCCGAAGCTTCTTTCGCAGAGCCCGGATCTTGGTCATCCACTGCTCTTTTCTGGGGGACCTCGCACCTTTGGCGCCTCTTCTATGCCCCGGTCCTTTGCAGTGACCATAGGCGCGCTTTGCCGCTCTGGCCCGGATTCGGCCGCGGCTGTTGCCCTTTTTGGGCAAGGCCCTGATATTTCCGGCCTCAACCTGGGTGCGAATGTCCTCTCGGGTAATGGCATCGGAAAGCTCGCCGGCCACCTCTGGATCGGGATTGATCCAGACCCGGCTCTCGCCGATTTTAAGCTCCGCTGCAGCGAGCCGCCGCTGGGTTGTTAAGCCCGGCATTTCTAGGCACCTCCCTTGGGATTGAGCACCTTAAGGCCGAATTCCGCCGCTTTCGCCTGTATATCCAGGCGCTTCTTCATGCCAACACCTGATGCTATGCGTACCACAGAGCCCTGCGCCTTTTGCAGCTCTGCCACGTTATTTACCAGCACCTCAGGAAGACCGCAGGGATGAAATCCCTTAACCGCCTTGGGGCTTCCATAGCCGACTCTAACCAGCTTGCCTTTGGCAGCTATCTGCTGCCGGAGCTTGTTGTGCAGGCCGCGAGGCTTTCGCCAGCTGGTGCCAAGCCGCTTCTTTTTATGTGAATCATGAAAGTTGAACTCAGGCTTCTTTGATTTTTGCCGGGTTCGGACTTTCAGCAACCTCTCTGCCATCCTCGTCACCTCTTGTCCACCAGGTATATTCCGTCCTGGAATATCCTGATATCGAAACCATGCACCCTGGTAGCCTGCTCAATATTGGCCATCGTCTGGCCAACCTGCTCCTTGTCGATGCCTGTGATCGTTACTTCATCTTTGCCGATCTCGACCTTCGCACCCGGTAGGATCTTGGCGGATCGAGACTTCCTTTCGCCCAGGAAATTGTTTATAATGAGCTCATCGGAAGCTGCCTTGAGCTGTATGGGGAAGTGAGAGTACACGACTTTCATCTTGTACACATATCCTCGGGTTACGCCTGCAATCATATTGCTGATGTGCGCGGCCAGCGTCCCCACCATTGCTCGGTGGCGCTTTCTATCGAGCCTGGAATTCACGATCAGTTGAGACTCCTCATTCTTGATCTCTATCTCAGGATAGCAAAGCTGCCGGCTGACCTCACCTTTCGGCCCCTTCACCGTGACGGTATTCCCGTCTACGGTTACGGCAACTCCTTCTGGGATCTCTACCGCTCGTGCAATTTCTTTGACCATTGCGACCACCTAATACACGTAAGCCAAGAGCTGACCGCCCAGGAATTGGTTCCTGGCATCAGAATGGGCCATGACTCCCTTATTGGTGCTCAATATCAGAACTCCGAAGTTCCTGGCGGGGAGGAATCGCTTCTCCCATTTCTCCATTTCTGTCACCTTGGTTGAAAACCGGGGCTTAATTACGCCGCATCGGTTGATCCTTCCCAGGAGCTTCACTCTGAACATTCCCGACTTTCCGTCGTCAACAAATTCGAACTCGCCTATGTATCCTCGATCCGCCATAACCTTCAAAGCTCTTCCTATGAGCTTGGAGGCGGGATGAATGGTACATTCAGGCTTGCCTACGCTCTCCGCATTCTTTATTACGGACAGGGCATCGGCCAGTGGATCCAATAACAATGCAACCACCTACGAATACTTTTCAAAACCCATCTCAGGGGCTATCTCTCGGAAACACTGCCGGCACAGGTATATCCCGTACTTTCTCACCAGGCCGTTTGTGTTTTCACAGCGCTTGCAATGGTTTGCGCCTCTTCCGAAGACCTTCTTTCCTTTCATCATGCTGCCTCCAAGATCTCAATGCCGAACTTCTTACAGACGAACTCTATAGTATCGTCTTTATTCAGCCTCTGCCGGCTGGGAAGTTTCTTTTGCGCCACGCGCCGCATCGCAATCCTATAGCCGGCCCTCTTCAGTGCAACTGACACGTCCATGCCGAATATGCCTATCTCGGGATCGTATCGCATGCCTGGAAAGTCGGTGTGCTCCTCAACGCCGAAAGAGAAGTTGCCCTGCATGTCGAACTGGCTCCGCTTCAAGGTATTTCCTGTAGCCTTCAGGGCTATGGTCAGGAAATCTTCGGCCGCTTTTCCTCGCAAGGTAAGCTTTGCACCTATGGGCTCATTCTTTTTGATGCCGAAAGTGGGCAGAGTCTTCTTGGCAATAGAACGAACGGGCTGTTGTTTGGTAATGGCCTTCATGATGGTTTCGGCGTTTACCAGCCGCTGCCCGCTCTCTCCTACGCCTACATGCACGACAACCTTGTCGACGCGGGGAATCAGATTGGCATTCATCTAACTGCCCCCCAACTTGATTACGGGCTGATCTTTTCCGATCATGTAAACGTAATCCTGGATGGTCTCAAACTCCTTGTCGCCCGATATGATGACGCGATTGGGCTGGGAGCTCTTCACGGTTATGATCTCCTTGATCTTCCCCGTTTGGCCGGTGTGCTTTCCGCCTACTACCATGGCCAGATTACCGATCTCAAAGCCAATCCTATCCTCAATATTCTTTTCAGGCAGTGAGAGGACCAGAGAATCGCCAACCTTAAACTCGCCTTCTGCCAGCTTATTTGAGCCGTCGGATAGGTTGAGCTGCTGCTTTTTGCCCGAGATTATGGTTTTGTCCTCAATTCGGGCCAGCTTTCTCACGTCGCCAGCTTCAATAAGGCTGAGATAGAACATTCCCTTCTCATCTTTGAGCATTCTATATTGCTGATTGCTCGATGGAACGGATATGACATCGAATATGCCTACAGGCAGCTTGTAATCCTTCTGGATTTTTCCATCCACCAGCACCTTGCCCTCGTACAGAGCTCTCTTTGCCTCGCGGGCATTATCTACCAGCTTAAGCATGTCTCGGATTACCATCACGAGAGGCATGCTATCCCCAGAGGAATGAGGCCCGGGACTGGTCTTGGCAACCCATGCGTGGGTCTTTCTTGCAATGGGCCAGCTCACGGGAACAGTTACTCTTTTTTGATGTCTGCTCACTCTGATCGCCTCGCGAAGATCTTTTCCCTCTCTGCGTCTTCAAGACTGAGCTTGACTATCATGACGTTGGAAGGATGAATGGTTCTCGGCACTTCAGTTCCGTCCGCTTTGTAGTTGCTAACGCCCGCCACTTTGATGGTGCACCTCTTAAGGTCCACATCCTCGACCTCCCCTTCGGTGCCGGCGTGATCGCCACGCATAACCTTGACGGTGTCGCCCTTGCGCAGCTGTGCACTGCGCTTCTTCAGCTCATCGCGCAAAGCTTTGCTCAAGGGTGCGTGCACGTACTTTTGACGCCTATGCAGCGGTGCGGTATACCTCGCTTTCCGCTGCTTCCTTGGCTGTTTCGTAATCATAATCATCACACAATCATGGATGCCGCGGAAGCGATCTTGCTAAATCTTTCCGCTACCTCGCGGGCCACCGGTCCCTTAACCTCAGAACCCTTGGGAACGCCCTCGTCATCCACGATAACGGCGGCATTATCCTCGAATTTTACCCTGAGGCCGTCAGGCCTTCGAAACTCCTTTCTCTGCCGGATGATGACAGCTTTAAAGATCTGCTTTCTCATCTCCGGACTTCCCTTCTTCACAGATACTACTACTACGTCCCCAATCCCTGCGCGGGGCTGTCTATTTTTCACGCCTCGATAGTTCTTGACGGCGATGACGTGTAGCGTCCGCGCACCTGTATTGTCTACACAATCCAGGTATGCGCCAGTGTTGATCGCCCTTGGGATCTTGGCCTTTTGTCCTTTCATTTCAAGACCTCCACTACTACGTAGGATTT
>Ga0247842_10004402_pt1 | contig 17688 bp, 12 predicted proteins | sample LaCruzMarch2015__3_FD_192411 | JGI IMG/M metagenome (GOLD analysis project Ga0247842, IMG submission 192411) | Freshwater microbial communities from meromictic Lake La Cruz, Castile-La Mancha, Spain - LaCruzMarch2015_19m | ecosystem: Environmental > Aquatic > Freshwater > Lake | place: Spain...
TGACAGTGGTAGTGTAAACGTAAGTAACATCAATAGATGCTGTGGTAGTATTGGTAAGCGCTTCACTTACACTTCCTGTTCCAGATAAAGCTGCCTCTGTGATGCCTGCTATTGTTGCTCTTGACCATGCAAAAATTGCTCCCGAAGTAGCGCTTGTAGCTGTATAGCTGAATGTTGCCCTGCTGCAAATGGCTGTTGGTGTTAAAGTGCTGCTTAGTACAGGTGTTGAATTTACAGTAATTACGACATTGGTTGATGTTCCTGAACAGGTATTTGCCGTTGGCGTTATAGCATAAGTTGCGGTTCCTGCTGATGTTCCTGAGTTTGTGAGCGTCTGTGCAATGCTGCTTCCTGAGCCGGCTATAGCTCCTGTTACTCCGCTTTGTACTACTGTCCATGCAAAAGTAGTTCCCGAAACATTTGATGTTAATGTTATGCCAGTAACAGTATTGCTGCATATCGTCTGTGACGATGGTGTTGCTGTGATATTGGGGAGCGGATTTACTGTTAGCGTTGCTGCATCGCTTATTGCAGCAAGCGTGTATGTACCACTCACTACGCAATGATATTGGTAACTGTTCATTCCTGCCGAAGCGTTTGTTATGTTCATGGTTGCTGTGGTCATGTTTGAGTAAACACCGCCATCTGCCTGATTGGTCCATGTACTTCCGCCATCAGTGGATAACTGCCATTGATATGTTAAGCCAGCGCCTGGGGTTGTTATGCTAAAACTTGTATTATTTCCTTCACATATTGTCTGGGCGACCGGTTGTCCCGTTATCGAAGGGACATTATATTCCAGCATATACCATCCTGAACCGGTAAGGCGGGGTATTAATATTCTCTGGTTGGTTGTATTTACATCAAGTATTGCCGAACTGTCGGCATCTGCGCCGGTAGTATTGATGCTTACGCCCTGGGAAAATAAATTAATGCAAAATACAAATAACAAAATCGTAGTGATAGCGAATATCCGCCAAAGGCTTATGTATATTGGAAAAAAGAATACACTTTTTCTCATAATTTTAAATTTGTAACTATTTAGGTATAGGGAAATAAAAGTATAAGGTATAAGGGAAAAGATATATAACTTTCACCACCCCCTATACCTTTGTAACCTTATATCTTCTAATTTAGTTACTTCAAATCTTTTATTAGCTGATTGAGATTATCAGAAACGGACTCAATGATATTGCTTTCACTCTTTACTAAGAACATAATGGGTGTGCTTTGTATGGCATAATTGTCAGCAATAGGGCTATTTATTCCTCCTTCGGCATGAAGATGTTTCCAACTACTGAAGTTGACTATTATATTTTTCCATTTCTGCACTTCTGTTTCCGTTTTATCCAAACCTACTGCAATAATATCAAGTTTTTCTTTGTTTCCGGGTTCGTTGTACCATTGATTAAGTCCTTTTACCAATTGCTGGCAATGTTCGCAATCGGCTGACCAAAATAAAAGCAGCTTATATGGCGCCTTGCCGTTATATTTATGAAACTCAAAATTATTACCCGCATTATCAGTCATAACAAAATTAGGCGATAAAGCTCCTGGAACTGGAACTGACTTAAATCCGAATCCGGGATTTTGAGTTATTGAAGATAATTTTGTTTTACATTCTTTAGGTGGATTATTAAATGCCGAACATATTAATTCAAGTAAACTTTGGGAATCTCTGCCTGAAGACATTGTCCTCCCGTTTATCACTAAACTGGGAGAACCTTGTATATTATATTTCGTATTATCTTCCTTATCAACATTAAAATAAGGAAATTTATTATTATACCATTTGCTTTTATCATTATACATCTCCGTAACTTTATATATAGTATCGGCAACTGCCATGCAGTTTTTAATTTCTACCGTATCCATACCAACTTTCGTTAAACATTCATTTGATTTTCCTTCTTCAAGAAAGCATTTTAAATAACTTGTCAATAATTGAGGTTTTTGTTTTTGAAGGCAATATTCTCTCAACTGTTCAATAAGTTCTTTTTGTTCGTGCATTGCATAAAAGCAAAATTTTAATTTAAAATCAATTTTATTTCCTAAAGTTTCCAATACCGGTAAAATGCCTTTTTCTATTTGTGTGCCATAAGGACAGTAGCTCATCACAAAAAGTTCAATAGTCGGTTTATCTGATTTTATTGCCGTATGTTCATCAATATATTTTTTTATTCCCGCGTCAATATCCATCGTCTGCGGGAAAAACTTTTTTCCGTCTTTAGTCATATAGGATATATATTCTTGTCCGTTAGCGTTAACAATAATTTTATAAAAACCATCTTCTTCTGAAATGCCTTTAATACTTGCTTTACCTCCCTGCATTAATACTTTATTTATAAAATCCTCTCCTTTCGCTTTTGCTTCGTCAAAGCTTAAAGTATCTTTTACATTTTTAACTTTATTATTATTTTGCGCAAAAGTTTTTGACGATTGGACACAAAAAATAATTAATGTCGCTGTTAATAATAGTTTAATATTTTTTTTCATAAGCTTAATGTTTTTAAGGACATGCTACAACCGTAGCAGTTATTATCCATGTCGTATTTACTGTGATTCTATGGCATCCTGCACCATCTGTATCTTTTAAAATAATTCCGTTTTTGATATTCCGTATTGTCAAGTTTACTCACTATTATTGTTTATTTTCAATGGAGTTCGTGAAATCGCTCCGCTAAGTTCATCCCGAAATTTCGGGATTGTTTATGATAACTTGTGTTAATAATTTTCAAAAATAAAACTTTTCTCTTAAATTCATCAGGATTTTGGAAAAATATTTTTGGTTTAATTTCAAACTGTAAAGTTTCGTCCTGAAGCTTCGGGATTGTTTATGATAACCTGTTGACATAGATTTGCAAAAATAATGATACCTTGATTTTTTTATTACAAATATAGGCGAATTATAGTATCATTAAATTCCCTCATATACTTCGGCTGAATGAGTTTGCAATATTTCGATTTCGCTCAATATCCTTGCAAACTCATTCGCTCAGTATACATCAGGTCAAGAATGGCTTTAAGATCATCGGTGTTAAGTTTGTGATTCATCCCGCTAGCCTTGTTTAGTGCGAGCGTATCAAAGATCTGTTCCCTGTTTTGTATGGTAATGCCAACGTCTTTAAGTCGGACAGGACATTCAATCTGTCTGAAGAATTCTTCGAAACTTACAATGGTTTCATCTTTTGTATCGACATCAAATAACTCTTTACCAAGATTTGAGATTCTTTCAGGAATGCGGTCTTTCATGATCTTCATCCACGCAGGATAAACAATAGTGAGAGAAGCGCCATGCGGAATGTTATATAAAAGTGAAAGGACATGGCCTATATCGTGTGCACCCCAGTCGCCACCAGTTTTTCCCGCTGTTGTAATACCGTTCAATGCAAGTGTTGCAGCATACATGATCTTTTCACGCAGTTCATAATTTTTCAAATCCTGTAAAAGGGTTGGTCCGTAATCCATAGCTTCTTTGATAATAGAAATAACTATCCGATCGGACAGAGAAGCATCGCCTTTTCCAAAATATGCTTCAAGGCAATGAGCCACCAGGTCTGCTATTCCATAAGCCGTGTAATTTTTTGGAACAGATACGGTAAATTGCGGGTTGAGAAAAGAATGTTTCGGATAACACAATTGATTTCCCCAACCTAGTTTTTGTTTTGTCTTATGGTTTTGCAAAACAGCATACGGATTCATTTCAGTACCTGTTGCCGCAAGCGTTAGCACTGCAACAAGAGGAATTGCTTTAGAAGGTTTTTTCAGTCCGCTGTAAAAGTCCCATGCACTGTGCGAAACAGGAATGCTGATGGAAATGATTTTTGCAGAATCAATTACACTTCCGCCGCCAACAGCAAGAACTACATCAACGTTATTATTTCTTCCAAGTCTTGCTGCAAAGTCAACATCTTCAACAACCGGATTCGATTTGATACCGCTGTATTCAAAAACTTCTGCGTTAATAGTTTTAAGTTGCCCCATTACCTGTGCGTAGATGCCATTCTCTTTTATGGAATTCTTGCCATATATCAGCAAAACCTTATTTCCGTATGTAGAAATAGTCTTCCCAAGCTCATTGATAACATTGTTTCCAAAATGCAGTTTGGTGGGATTATATAAAATGAAGTTCTCCATTAATTAGAATTTGTAACAAATTTATATGAATTCTGGTAAATACACAAAAGACATTATGAAAAAAATGTAACTACTCAGCAGTTTAAAAGACAATAAGAAGAAGTTTTTTATTAATTTTTTTTACCACATAGACACAATAGAAACATAGAATAACACATAGTTGTACATGCCGATAACACAAAAATATTTAGATGAACTTACTTGTAAAATAATAGGATGTGCCATTGAAGTTCACAAACATTTTCAAAGAAGGTCAAAAAACTTTAGTAAACGAATTTTGTGCCGCATCAATCTATGTGAAACCTATGTACCTATGATACTATGTGGTAAAAATACATTAGTACCAAGTTGCTGAGTAGTTACAAAAAAATGGCGTAATAGACATTTTTCAGGACTAGACAAAATTTTAAAAAAATCTCTTGCTTTTGTAAAATATTTTATATATTTACAATGAATTTTAAACATGAAAAAATGAAAAAAATTATACTTCCATTCTTAATTATTGCTTTTGTTTCATCTGCAATAAATGCACAAACGGTATTTCAAAAAGTATATCCAAATATTTATGAAGGCACATCTATACAGCAAACAACAGATGGAGGGTATATTATTGCCGGCGGATACAACGCTTATTTGTTAAAATTAAATTCAAGCGGGAATACTGTGTGGAATAAAACTTATGGCGATAGTAGTTATATCTTCAATTCTGTTCAGCAAACTGCTGACGGAGGTTACATTGCTGCAGGTGCCACTAATTATTCTTATTCCTCTACCAGCGATGTTTATCTTGTAAGAACCAATTCAACAGGAGATACTTTATGGACCAAAAGTTATGGCGGAACATCTTATGCTAATGCTAATTCAGTTAAGCAAACTCCCGATGGAGGATTTATTGTTGCAGGTTCATATAGTTTTGGAGCAGGCGGTGATGCTTATTTAATTAAGACCGATGCAAATGGAAATCTTCTTTGGACGAAAATTTTCCTAAGTGGAGGATTTGGGAGTGCAAATGAAATACAAAATACAAATGATGGTGGTTTTATTATTACAGGATCATATTACAATTTTGTCATATACTTAAAAACGGACTCTATAGGGGATACATTATGGTCAAAATATTTTGAAGAGAACTATGGTTTGTCGAATGGTATTGGCAAATCGGTAGTTCAAACATCAGATGGGGGCTATATTGTTCTTGGAAATACGAATGATGCTATGGGTCATCTGTCAACACTGATAAAACTCAATTCCAATGGAGATACAACATGGACAAAAACTTTATACTTTCAAGAAGGTGACAATTATTTGAATTCGATCAAACAGACTCCCGATGGAGGATATATAATAGCAGGAAGCGCTAAGACAGAAAGTTCGCCATACTCTGGTGCTTTGGCCCTGTTAATAAAAACAGATATGAATGGAGACACTCTTTGGACGAAAAAATATGAAGACGAAAGCCAGTACAGTGCTTCATATATTTATGATGTAGAACGAACAAATGAGGGCGGATATGTTATGATAGGACATACGAATTGCTGGGGAGGCGGCACATACCTGATAAAAACTGATTCTTTAGGTAATACCACATGTGATAACGGTTTTGCTAAATTTAGTTATGTAAATTTCCCTATTGCAATTTATTCAGGAGCAACACCGCTTGGTTCGGGAGGAGTTGCAAATAATGTTGCTACCATTATTGGAATTGCTGACACTACCTATATAAATCCATGCCTGCTCGTGCCAGGTATTTGTATGGTAACAGTTGATTCCGCAACTCAAAAAAATATGGTTATATGGGAAAAAAATATTGATACAAGTTTTGTCGATTCCTATAATATATACAGGGAAACAACATCAAGCGGTGTGTACTCAAAAATTGGCAATGTTCCCAATAATATTTTAAGCACCTTTATAGATTATGCGTCTATTCCTGCGCAGAAAGCAAACAGGTATGAAATTACTACTGTTGATTCGCACGGTATAGAATCATATAGTAAAAGTGCTGCTCATAAAACAATTCATCTTTCTGTTAACTTAGGCATTCCGCCTCAAATAAATTTAATCTGGGATAATTATGAAGGATTTACCGTGAATACATATAGAATATGGAGGGGTAACGCCGGCGGAATGAGCTTAATGGATTCTGTTGCCGGCACTATGTTTTCTTACACCGACCTTACCCCTCCTGCAAACGATACAATTTATTTTATTGAAGCCCTGAAGCCGTCTGGTGGTTGTATTCCCACAATAAAAAGCTATTCATCTACAAAATCAAATTTCGTAAATACTAAAAATCCAACTGACATTATTGAGCATCTCACAAATACTACGTTTTCAATTTATCCGAATCCTTTCAACATTTCAACAACAATCTATTTGAAAAATGATAATCAACACAAACAGTTTTATTTTATTTTATATGATTTATGCGGCAGAGCAGTGCGAACCATTAAGCTTAAAAACGAAACAACCATTTTATCCGGGGGCAATCTGAAAAATGGAATGTATTTTTATAAAATTTTTAATGATAGTGGCATTTTAAAAACGGGGAAATTAATAGTTCAATAATAAAAATCATCCCGAAACTTCGGGATTCCTATTAATCAGAATTTGTACAATTTTTTTTAAAAATAGTAAACGTATTATTAATATATCAATGGTATAGTTTTTCATCAACCCTTTTGCTTAGAGAAGTAATCAAATATTTCCTGTCCTTTCTTTTTCCCAACAATCTTCTGCAATTCCTCAAATGTAGCTTTTTTAATATTGTTAACAGATTTAAACTTTCTTAATAACGCCTGCAATGTTTTTTCTCCGACTCCATCAATTTGTGTTAACTCCGATTTGGTAAGCGCTTTTTCTCTTTTGCTTCTGTGGTGGGCGATTCCGAATCGGTGGGCTTCATTCCTCAAGTGCTGGATAATTTTTAATGTTTCAGATTTTTTATCAAGATAAAGAGGAAGCGAATCTCCCGGATAATAAATCTCTTCGAGTTTTTTTGCAATGCCAATAATCCCGATCTTCCCCCGCAGGTCAAGTTTTTCAAGGCTTTTCAGTGCGGAGCTTAACTGTCCTTTCCCTCCGTCAACAATAATAAGCTGTGGTAATGGCTGATTTTCCTCAAGCAATCGTTTGTATCTTCTGTAGATCACCTCTTCCATTGAAGCAAAATCATCCGGACCTTCAACAGTCTTAATATTAAAATGGCGATATTCTTTTTTTTCGGGTTTTGCATTTTTAAAAACAACCATTGCAGCAACAGGAAATGATCCCTGGATATTTGAATTGTCGAAACATTCAATATGAACAGGTAGTTCATGCAACTGTATGTCTTTCATCATTTGTTCAAGAATGCGCTTGCCGTGTCTTTCAGGATCTGTCAGTTCTTTCTGCTTTTGCTTGTCTTTCATGTAATAACGAACATTCCTGTAAGATAATTCAAGAAGTTGTTTTTTGTCTCCTTTCTGTGGAACAGTATAAGTAACGCCCGGAATTTTTATATCAAGCCGGAAAGGAGCAATGATCTCTTCTGCATCAGCGCTGAAGCGTTGTCTGAATTCTGCGATGGTAAGAGTCAGTAATTCTTCGTCGGGTTCATCAAGTTTTTTCTTTATTTCAACACTATGCGACTGGATTACCGCTCCATGTACGACTTTTAAAAAATTCACATAACCATTGCTTTCATCGCTGATTACAGAGAACACATCCACATTGTTGATAGAGGAATTTACTACTGTTGACTTGCTTTGGTAATTTTTGAGCAGTATAATTTTTTCTTTAATGATTTGAGCTTTCTCGAAATCCAACGATTCTGAATAAGCCGCCATCATAGCTTTTAATTGTTTTTTAACCGTGTTGATATTTCCTTTTATGATTTCCTGAATTTGAGAAATGATGCGGTTATAATCTTCTTCTGTTTGATATCCTTCGCATGGGCCCTTGCAGTTTCCGATATGATACTCCAGGCATACTTTAAATTTTCTGCTATTGATATTTTCTCCGGTAAGTTTAAATTTACAGGTACGCAACGGATACAATTGACGTATCAGGTTAAGCATAGTATTTATCATACGCACAGATGCATAAGGTCCGAAATATAATGAGTCGTCCCTGATCACGTTTCTCGTGGGAAACACCCTTGGAAAGCATTCCTTCTTTATACATATCCATGGGAATGTTTTATCGTCCTTCAGAAGGATATTGTATCGCGGCTGGTATTCCTTTATCAGGTTATTTTCGAGCAACAGCGCATCAAATTCCGATTGGACAACAACATATTTAATGTCGGCAATTTTTTTGACAAGCACAGTAATTTTGTTGCTTTCGTGTTTCTCTTTGTTAAAATATGAAGAGACACGTTTTTTTAAACTCTTTGCCTTGCCTACATAAATGATAGTTCCCAATGAATCATAGAACTGATATATGCCGGGTTTATCAGGAAGGGATTTTAAGATATTTTCGATATTATCGTTAGTTATTGTCAATGTAATGCAGAATTATGAATGCAGAGTTCAGAATTATGAATGCAGAATTAGTTTAAAATGAAATAAACTGCGAAATATCCGCAATTTTACCTTTTCTTCGTTGTTATCAAAGATGCTGTAAAAATTGAAGTGAGCTCATTAGCTTCTTTTATCAGCCAATCTAATTCTTTATCCGAAATTAATTCGAGTTCCTTAATAAATTCCAGCCAGAATAGGGATTCATCGCACTCTTCCTGAACTATAGTAAGTTTGTTAATAAAATCCGCCTTCGATTTTGCACGAATAGTTGCTCGGTGATTAGCGGCTACTGAGCTCGCCGCTTTCAGTAGTTGATAAATAATTACATCTGCTCCTTTAGATTTTGGAAGTTTTTCAACAAATTTAAAAACACGAATAGCGAAGTTTTTTGTCCTCTTTAACATATCATCAATAGCCATAATTTTATCTTTATATTGATTTATAATTTTTTAATTCTGAATTCTACATTCTGAACTCATAATTCACTTAACTTTTTCAATCAACAATCCCAGCTCCATAATTCCCTGTGTAGGAGTTGTTGGCATATTGTTTATGATCTCGAATTTATATATCCCCTTGGCGTTGAACTTCGCCTTTTCCATTATCATAACAGTTTCATCCCAGATATCACCGGCAACATCACCTTTAAATTTTCCATCGGCATTGCGGAAATTCAGCTTATAGTTTTTTGTATGTTCTTCACCGTTTGGAGCGTTATAGGTAAAATTCACCAATAGCCCATCGTAAGGGTAATTATCAATATGTCGAATGGGAATTGAAACATTATAAAAAGAGGAAGTGTCGTCAATAGGCACATCGAATTTAACGACATAATCCATTTTCCAGTCGTAGTTGTCAAATTTTACGAACTCTTCAAAAACCTTATTCTTGCTGCATGAGATCAGTAAAAATGAAGCGTAAAAAATAATGAGTATTTTTTTCATTGCGATATATTTTTTTATCAAAAATAAAGAAAACTGCCCGATTTTGCAAAAGCATGTTCAGCTTTTTGCCAATTTAGCAATGAAGCCAATTTATAAGTGCCGATTTTACAAAGGGCATACTTCTTTCCCCATCATAACTTGTTCCGACCTGGAGGGATCAAAATAATATTTTGTCATTATTTTTCTATTTTTGCTTAGCATTAGCATAAAAACAACATGAAAAAAAATAATCGAAAATCTCAATATCAACAGGGTAAAAATACAATAAAAATACACACATCAATCATCTCTAAAAAGAAAAATGATTCGATCTTCCCCATTATTATTGCTTTTTGTTTCCCCGTACTGCTATACATGCAAACGATTAATTTTGGATTTACTTATTTTGATGAAGATCTTATAATCTTAAATAATATTACTTTCCTGAGCGATTTTGGAAATGCGCATCAGGCATTTTTGACAGATGCATTTATTGTAAAGTCCAGTTCGTTCTATCGTCCTCTGCAAACTTTGTCGTACATGGTTGATATACAATTGTCAGGAGGGAATAATACATGGATGTATCACCTGTCGAATATATTGCTTTTAGGGTTAATCGCATGTTCGCTTTTTCTTTTGCTCAAGCGATTTTTAATACCGCCAAAGTTAGCTTTATTAAGTACATTGGTTTATTGCGCACACCCGCTTTTCGTATCTTCTATAGCATGGATACCGGCAAGGGGAGATTTGCTGCTGTTATTTTTTTCTTTATTATCGTTTTTGTTTTTTATAGAACTTCTTCAAAAGGGAAAGATTATATACTTATTTTTACATTGGGCTGCGTTTACAATTGCTTTATTCTGTAAAGAAACTGCGGCATTTCTCCCTTTTCTTTTCATTATATATTACTTTACATTTTCCTCGGCAAAACGTTTTGAAAAAAAATATCTTTTCAATATTATGCTTTATGCTATTTCCGGAATATTTTGGTTTTGGTTGCGTTCCAAAGCAATTGGAGGTTATTCAAATCCAACCGATGTGCCTGCATCAATAGCAATCCTATCAAATTTACCAACAATACCCGAATCTTTAGCAAAGTTTTTCTTACCCTTTGATATTGCTCCAATTCCAGGGTTTTCTTTTTTAAAAACTTTAGTCGGGTTAGGGATAATAGTTATAATTATTATCATATTTCTCAATAACAGGGAAAGGTCAAAAAAAGAAAAAATATTTTGTTTTTCCTGGTTCTTAATTTTGATGTTGCCACCAATGCTATACAAACATCCACTTATAGATTATTTAGATCATCGTTTCTTTCTTCCATTGATTGGTATACTGTTATTTTTACTATTTATATTTCCTAAAAAATGGTTTGAAAAAGAAGATATTAAAAGATCTTGGTTAATGATTGCTATTTTTGTATTTCTATGTTCTTTCACTTTTATAAAGTCACGTTCTTATTCCGATCCAATGACTTTTTATAATTCAGCCATCTCCCAAAACTCAAATTCTGCTATAGCATACAATAACAGAGGAAATGTAAAATATACCAAAAGTGATTTTCAAGGGGCTATTGAGGATTTTAATAAAGCTATTGCTATTTGTCCCGCGGATGATATTGCTTACAATAACAGAGGATATTTAAAAAGTACAAGAGGTGATTTTCGAGGGGCTATTGAGGATCTTAATAAGGCTATTGCTATTTGTCCCACGGGTAAGGCATACACTAATAGAGGATCTGCAAAATTAAGCATGGGTGATAAACTTGGGGCAATAGCGGATTTTAATATTGCAATTTCAATAAATAACGAAAATGCTGATTACTATTATGATAGAGGTGTTGCAAATTATAGCTTAGGCAATTTTAAAGATGCCATAAACGATTTTAATAAATCTATTTCTATTAGTCCAAACTATGCAGAAGCATACAACTACAAGGGGGCGGCAATGGTTTCGACCGGTAATTTCCATGAGGCAATAATTAATTTTAATAAAGCCATTGAAATTAATCCGAAATTTTTGGCAGCTTATAGTAATAGATCCATTGCCAAATATAATTTAAAAGATTTAACCGGCGCAATAGAGGATTGCGAAAAGGCACTAAAGCTAAATCCTAATGACGAAAATGCTCTGAACCTTAAAGCTAAAGATCAACAAGAACTTCAAAAGATAAGTCATTAATTATTTGAAAATAGTTGCTGTTTTTTAATATTTTTTTATTTCGGGGCAATCCTTAGCAGATACAATCCCAGTGCGCCAAAAATAATATTTGGTATCCAGACTGCTATTACTGCCGGCAAGTTTCCATTGGTGGCAAAAGTGGTGGAAATTTGCATAAACAGAATGAATGCAAAACTCAGTGTAATACCTGCACCCAAATAAAGCCCAATGCCTCCCCGTATTTTCCGACTTGACAAAGAAACTCCGATTAAAGTAAGAACTATTGTAGCAAAAGGGAACGCTATTCTTTTATGTTTTTCTACCTGGTAAAAAGAAATATTATCTAAGCCTTTTAACTTTTCTTCGTTGATGAATTCATTTAGCTCAGAAAAATTCATTGTTTCAATATTATGAATGTTATCAAGGAAATCTGGAGGTTTCAGGTTAATAACGGTATCGAATTGTTTACCGCTTTTTATACTTTCTTTCATGCCGTCAATAGTTCTGACAAAATAATTCTCTATTGACCACTTGGCTTTTAAGCTGTCCCATTTGGCAAAATCAGATGTCAGCTTATAGTAAAGACCGTTATCATTTATTTTTTCTATCGAAAAATGATAAGCCGTATTTGCTTCACTGTTATAATGTTCTGCATAAATAAATGTACCCGGACTGATCTGCATGTGAATATTCATTTCCTTCGACTGCCTGGCATTCTTGATATACATCATTTCAAACTCAAGTCGCTTTTTAGTCGCATGTGGAATTAAAAAGTTAGAAAGTAAGAATGATAATAGTGCGATAAAAACAGCCGATATTATATAAGGCCGCATCATTCTCCGGAAACTTATTCCGCTGCTTAAAATAGCAACGATCTCAGAATCAGAAGCCATTTTTGATGTAAAATAAATAACAGCAATAAAAGCAAAAAGCGGACTAAACAAATTGGCAAAATATGGAATAAAGTTGAGGTAGTAATTAAAGATAATTTCATTTAAAGGAGCTTCTTTTTCAATAAAATCATCAATCTTTTCGGATATATCAAATATTATCACAATGATAATGATCAGAGCAATAGCATAGAAAAAAGTTCCAAGAAATTTTTTGATAATATATGTGTCTATCTTTTTGTAATGCATTACCTGAAATCTATGGCAAAGTTAAAAAACCAAACGAAAACACAGAGAATAAAGTGCTAAATTGGTTAAATATTATTTTGATGTGCTGAAAATAATTAATCATTAAACAATAACAAGAGTTCTATATAAACCTATCAGTCAGGCTGAGCCCACGCCACAGGCGTGGTGTCGAAGTCGACTGATAAATATTTACTCTTCCCTGCCCGCCCATGCAAGAAATCCACGCTCGCAGGCGGGGACACAGCCGCTTCCTCACAAGCCCATGCAATGGCTGACTCAGAGTGACATTTGCAATTTGATTATGCGTAATAGTTTGATTTTAATTGCTATCGGAACCAAAGCACATCAAAATGATATTTAGCCGCTAAATTCAGTTGTGCCGATAGCAACAGGTTTGAAATTTTTATTTTTGCAAACCTGTTCCGTATCGGTATAATATACTTATTTTTGAAAAGAAATAGCTAAAAAGTGGATTTACTATATAAAATCGGGATTACTTTAATACCGGGAGTGGGCGATATTAACGCAAAAAAAATTATTGCCTATTGCGGAGGCGTAGAAGCTGTTTTTAAGGAAAAGAAAAAAGCGTTGCTTAAAATACCGGGTGTTGGTCTTACATTGGCGGAATCCATTTTAAAAAACAAGGTGCTTTCGCGGGCAGAAAAAGAAATTGCTTTCCTTGAAAAATATAAAATATCTCCCTTATTTTTTCTTGACAAACAATATCCTGAAAGATTGAAGCATTGTGTGGATAGTCCGGTAATGGTTTATTACAAAGGGAATACTGATCTGAATGTCCAAAAAGTAATTGGGATTGTTGGTACCCGGAATGCAACAAATTATGGGAAAAAAATATGTCACGAAATTGTCGAAAATCTTGCCCCGCTTAATGTAATGGTGGTAAGCGGGCTGGCTTATGGAATTGATGTGCATGCACATAAAGCAGCGCTGCAAGCAGGTTTGGATACTGTTGGTGTTTTAGGACATGGCCTCGACAGATTGTATCCTGCGGTACATAGGGCTACAGCAGAAAAGATGATAAAGCAGGGAGGGCTTCTTACTGATTTCATGAGTGAAACAAAATTTGGTCCTGAAAATTTTCCAAAGCGAAACAGGATCGTTGCCGGTATGGTTGATGCTATCGTGGTAATTGAAGCAGCCAGAGATGGCGGTGCGCTTATTACTGCTGACATTGCCAACAGTTATAACAGGGATGTATTTGCTGTTCCCGGCCGTATTGATGATCATTATTCCGAAGGCTGTAATAATTTTATTAAAACAAACAGGGCAGCTTTGGTAAGCTCGGCAAAAGATATTATTTATATTATGGGATGGGAAGAAAAGAAAGACAAAAACCCGGAAAATGTTCAGAAAAAACTTTTTGTTGAACTTTCTGATGAAGAAAAAAGTGTTGTAGATTTATTGAATGGAGCCGGTTCCATGTCGATTGATATGATCAGTATTAAGGTGAATCTTCAGGCTAGTAAAGTCGCTGCAGTTTTGCTTAACCTCGAATTTCTTGGCATCATCAGGTGTTTGCCGGGGAAAATGTATCAATTGCTATAATGAAAGGTATTGTAACAAAATCTATCGGTAGCTCTTACGTTGTTTTGTGTGATGACGGAACCTGCTATGAATGCAGGTTGAAGGGCAACTTTAAAATAAAAGTGATCAGTAGTACAAACCCTCTGGCAGTTGGAGATAAAGTGCAGTTTGAACTGCCAGGTGATAAAAGCGTTGGGTTGATCACAGAAATCGGGGACAGGCATAATTATATTGTCCGTAAATCGACCAAACTTTCAAAACGCCAGCACATAATTGCATGTAACATTGATCAGTCCGTAATTATTGTTACACTTGCTTTTCCGCGCACATCAACGGGTTTCATTGACAGGTTTTTAATTACAACGGAAGAATATCATATCCCTGCTTTCGTTGTTTTTAACAAGGTTGATCTTTATCCGGAAGACTATATCAATTATCTTGAGGAATTAAAAAGTCTTTATGAAAGCTTGGGCTACGGTTGTCTTGTTACATCTGCAACTGAGAAAAAAGGACTGGATGATTTTTCTTCTTTGCTGAAAGATAAAATAAGTCTGCTTGTAGGACATTCCGGCGTGGGCAAATCCGCTTTGATCAATGCAATTCAACCCGGCCTGAATTTGAAGCTTGGCGAGATTTCACTTTGTCATTTAAAAGGCAGGCACACTACCACTTTTGCTGAAATGCATCAATTGTCGTTTGGCGGCTTTGTCATAGACACTCCGGGAATAAAAGAACTTGGAATGATTCATGTAAAGCCCGAAGAAATTGCAGGCTATTTCCCCGAAATGCGGAAATTGCTTCCTAAATGCAAATATCACAACTGTACACATATCCATGAGCCTGATTGTGCTGTACTTGCTGCTCTTGAAAAAGGAGAAATCAGCCCTTCGCGTTACCATAATTATCTTGGGATGCTGAATGATGAAGGGATTGAGAAAAGCAGAGAGTGGGAATGAAATGCTTTTGAAATAAAAAATTGACTTTATATACAGACACTAATTAACCCGCTTCTTTCATCTTTTCTCTCAAATCCATTTTTCTCAGCACTGGCGCTATTTTCGCGGTTATTCCTGTAATTAATAATGTCATGCTGCCACCGAAAATTACGGATGGAATAAGTCCCATAATCCTTGCTGCAAGCCCCGATTCAAAAGAACCTAATTCGTTTGACGAACCGATAAAAATACTATTTACCGCGGCTACGCGTCCGCGCATATTGTCAGGTGTAAATAGCTGCATAATGGTATGGCGAATAATTACACTTATATTATCAAATATGCCGCTCATAGCAAGCAGGAATAACGACAGATAGAAGTTTTTTGATAAAGCAAACAAAATGATACATAATCCGAAACCGGCAACACTGATAAAAAGCTTTTTCCCTGAGTTTCTGGCAGGAGGATGATAAGCAAGAAATATCGCCATAATCACCGCTCCGGCGGCTGGCGCTGCTCTTAGGAAACCAAGTCCTTGCGGACCCACATGTAAAACCTCCGCTGCAAAAACCGGTAACATAGCAGTAGCGCCTCCAAACAAAATGGCAAGCATATCCATAGACAAAGCGCCAAGCAAAACCTGGTTTTTAAATACAAACCGGACACCTGCAGAAAGGCTTTGCACCAGTGATTCTGCGGTCTCTTTAAGAGGCATGGGTTTTCGTCTGATATTAGAGAAAAAGAAAAATCCGGCAATCACAAAAATTACCACAGTAAAGTATGCCGGAGTGATTCCGAAAAAACCGTAAATAAGTCCGCCGATGGCAGGGCCTGTCACTGCTGCGATATGCCAGGTTGTGCTGTTCCATGTGGACGAGTTGGTATATAACTCTCTCGGGACAAGCTGCGCCATAAAAGCCGTCTGTGCTGGATACAGGAACGAGCGGGCAAAGCCGGTTAAAGCTATAACCAGGTATATAGGAGTTGTACCATACAACGTTAACGCAAAGGTAAGTTTATACGTGAACATCAACAACAGTATGGCGCACGCAATATAAATGGACATTGAAATGAGAATGATTTTTCGCCTGCTGATAATATCAGCTAAATGACCGGAAAAAATTGCCATTCCCAGAAATGGAACAGCTTCCGAAAGACCTATCAATCCTAATGAAAAAGGATCCTTTGTCATCTCATATATCTGCCATCCAACAATAACAGACTGCATCTGCACAGCAATAGTTGTAACAAACCTTGCCAGCAGGAATAAGCGGAATTCCTTAAACTTCAAAACAGCATATGCATCATGTTTTTCAATGGGGGTGTTCATAGGTAAAATCTTATTGCAAATATAAACAGTTTCATTCTTCGAACTGCAAGAAATAAAGCAATAGCAAATAAAATTAAATTAAATGAATATCCGTTTATATGCCTAATTGCTATCATTGATTTTCTTCATTTACCCCGTCCCTAAAGGGTGTGAAGAAAATCAATTTACTCCCTTTAGGGTTTGGGGCAAATAAATTGATTTTCATATAGTTAATTAAATTTTAGGTATGTATACGGATATTCATATAAAATTATTCGATACTTGAGTAATTAAATTTGAAAATGTAATTTTGCAGTCATTCATCAAAATTACAATACTTATGAGCCTTACCGATTTTCAGAAAGCAATTTTACAAGGTATTCCGGATGTTCTGCCCGAACCAAAACCTTTCGATGCATCGCTGAACCATGCACCTAAGCGCAAAGATATTTTATCAAAAGAAGAAAAAAAACTTGCATTGAAAAATGCACTACGGTATTTTGATAAAAAGCATCATGCCGTCCTTGCGCCTGAATTTGCACAGGAACTGAGAGATTGCGGACGAATTTACATGTATCGTTTTCGTCCGGATTATAAAATTTATGCACGCAGTATTGAAGAATATCCTCATAAATGCAAACAAGCTGCTGCTATCATGCTTATGCTTTCCAATAATCTTGATTGTGCTGTGGCTCAACACCCGCATGAACTGATTACTTATGGAGGTAACGGCGCGGTTTTCCAGAACTGGGCACAATACCTGCTTACAATGAAATATCTTGCCGGGATGACCGATGAACAAACACTTGCGCTGTATTCAGGCCATCCAATGGGGCTTTTCCCTTCACATAAAGATGCCCCGCGGGTTGTAGTAACCAATGGTATGATGATCCCTAATTATTCCAGACAAGATGACTGGGAACGCTTTAATGCTTTGGGCGTATCGCAATACGGGCAGATGACGGCAGGTTCATTTATGTATATAGGTCCTCAGGGAATTGTTCATGGAACAACGATTACCATTTTGAATGCCGGGCG
>Ga0247842_10004403_pt1 | contig 17683 bp, 13 predicted proteins | sample LaCruzMarch2015__3_FD_192411 | JGI IMG/M metagenome (GOLD analysis project Ga0247842, IMG submission 192411) | Freshwater microbial communities from meromictic Lake La Cruz, Castile-La Mancha, Spain - LaCruzMarch2015_19m | ecosystem: Environmental > Aquatic > Freshwater > Lake | place: Spain...
GGGGATGTGATTGTTGCCAATCCTCAGCCGGGAACCCTGGCAATTCTTTGGGCTGCCGATGACAACGGAATTTCACTGAATGGCGCTTTATGCAATCTTGTTTTTAATACATTGGCTGATGCAACACCGGATGTTTCATGGTCGAACGCTCCTACCCCCTGCGAATGGTTTGATTTCGACGCCCGTCGTTTGGAGATCAGTCTGCAAAAAAGCGCCAGTGTGAGCGGAATTGAACGGAACAACGCGGCTGAAGAAACTCTGCGGATCTATCCCAACCCGGGAAAGGGAATTTTTAACGTATCAATGCCAACAACCCGATCCAATGATTTAACCGTGCTGGTATACAATTCCATTGGGATGCAGTTGGCCGGTTTCACTTCTGCCGGTTCAACCAGGCAGGAACCTATGCAGATCGACCTCAGCCATTTACCCGATGGCGTTTACTTTCTCCGGATTCACACAGATACGGAAATGATAACTAAGAAATTGATTATCTCCAGGTAATCAGACCTGAACCGAAATACTGCCTATTCTTCCAGGGTGGTAATATTTATTCGTTTTTCAGCAATCAGCAGGTTGGATTTTTCAGCTTTCATACCCCGGGTGATCTCAATGGCTGAACGGTCATCGCCCAGAATAATCGTATTACCTCCTGATACCTCTGTATCAAGTTTTTTAAAGGGTTCGGTCTGGGCGACCAACTGAAGGATCTCGGCGCCAAACGGAGGGGTACAAGTATACACATCAGGCAAAATATATGGTTTGTTTATTTTTGCTTCATCCAGATACCAACTATCTTTTAACAGCCATTTGTTCCCGTCAGCAGTAAAGTAAATAAGCCTGAGGTAACATGGCTGGTCGGCCTGAACATAAACCTGCATCTTTTCACCCTGTTTAAAAACCGGGTTTTCCAACCCTTTATTGGTCCATAATTTCACCATCAACCCACTGTTCACAATTTCATTTGAACTTAGCTCCTTCTCCAGTTTTATTGCCGATTGATAATTGCCGGGAAGATAATCCATACCATTATCTGTAAGCCAGGTGAGGGGTAAATAATCCTCAATGCTCGCAATTGTTATGCCTGTTTTTTCATTGTTCAGGTTAGCAATAATCTTAAGGTTTTTACCATCAAGCCAGTATGTTCCTGTAAGCGCCCATGGGTACCTGTTATCTTTTGCTGATTGATCGGGTGTATAAATGGCAAATCCCTCAGCGGTAAGTTTCGGTTGCAACGAAGCAGAAAGGTGGGCAGAAAATTTACTGCCCATTCCTGTATTCATGTATGTAAAACTACTCAGCCTGATGGTCCTGTCTTTAAAACTTTCAGGAATCTGTTGTTTTATCCCATCGGCAATAAAAAAACATAAATCATCCATGCTGGTCCTGGGTCCTGTCCGAAGCAAAGACACAGCCCTTGAAACAGAATCGCTGAATGCTCCATACTGCGCGACAATTTCGGGCTTCCCCAATGTCAAAACAATGGCAACCTGACCTTCCATCTCCCGTAAGAGTGGAAAACACTCAAGGTAGGTCTTTAAAGCTTCTCCCCGGTTGCCTGCTTTCATCAGCTGACTGGCAGTCCCAAGTTTTTTCGACAGCTGGGCAGACTCCATGTTCAAAGTGTTTTGTGTTGACGAAAGAAAATCCTGAATATTCAAATAAACAAATGCATAAGCTTCCTTCTTTTTCGGGTCATAAAATTCATTTACTTTTAGTCCCGTCAGGTCTGCCTGGGCATAAGATGTACTGACCTGACGAAAAATTTCCAGTGTTTTTGTATTATGATTCTCGGTGTTGAGGGTGGCCGAGGATGAAATCCTGGTGCTGATCGATTGGACCAGGTAGGTCTTTGCATTTTCGAGTAAGGTTTTCTGAACATCTTCAACTATATCGGTTTTCCGGATTACAGCTGATGCGAAACCTGTAAGGTATTTGTCGTCGGGATATTGCAGTTTACGCTTTTCCGCTGAAACGTAAGACGGTATGGTTTGGGAAAATGCACCTTGCAGGCTGATCAGAAAACAGGAAAAAATCAGCAGCGTTTTCACAGAGATTTTCATTGAAAATAATTTTTATTTTGGTGGTCGAATATCCTATTTATCATTCGTTGTGTGTATCAACGAGCTTGTCTCGTTATTCAGGGGAACATGGATTGGAAACCCTATTACATTGTATAGAAGTCATGGTTCAACGCAACGGCCCGAATGATTAATCGGTTCTTACTACCCGAAAGCCGGTACAGCGTTTTTTTCCCGAAGGCTCGACCCATAACCGTTCAGTAACCCGCTGACTGGTTGGCTGGTCAAAGCAGGAGCCTCCCCGTAGTACACGGTAAGCGCCAGTTGAAGGACCAACCGGGTTTTCTGACGGACTTTTTGCGTAATATTCAGATCCGTACCAATCGCTGCACCACTCCCATACATTTCCGGTCATGTCGTATAATCCAAACTCATTCGGATTGAAACTTCCTACAGGAGCAGTCATACCAAACTTGTCATCGTACCCATTCCAGATAAATGAGATCCCCAGCTTTTTGGCAGAAATATCTGCTACATTTCCGCCCGACTTTCCTTTTGGGTCGGTATTACCCCAGCTATATTTTAAGCGTTTAGGGCCACCTGCAGCAAATTCCCATTCAGCCTCCGTTGGGAGGCGGTAGGTTTTTCCTGTTTTCTTACTCAGCCATTTGCAATATTCATTCGCGTCGTTCCAGCTCACATGTATTACGGGTTGGTTGTAATTGGCCGCGACCAGTACAGTCCCGGCAGCGTCGCATTTCCAGTTGACCCCGTTTCGCTTTTCCCAGAGACTCCCTGTCCAAATCCAGCTTCCACCACTTTTTTCGGCATCAGTTTGATAGGCGGTATCATCAATGAATTTTTTAAATTGGTTCACAGTTACCTCATACTTTCCAATGGTATAATTACTGAGAGAAACCTGATGAACAGGTTTTTCATCAGGAGGGCCATCATTGCTGCCCATTGAGAAGGTCACCCCTTCGATAAGTGTCATATCGGGAAGGTGTGGCGAAGCGCCGGTACGGGTTTTGGCAAAAGTCAGCGGAATAGTTGTATTGGGATAGATCCGAACGATTTTTTCAACGGGTGTATCATCAGGTGCGTCGCCGGAAATCCTGATTGTATGATTTCCCGCCATAAGATCTGGAACAATGATCACCGTATCAGAATAGGTTATCTTCCTGTTAAACCTGTTATCGATGTATAGCGAACCCTCGGTTAAAGTCTTTATCTCAAGTCGGCCGAAGGTTGTTGAGCTGGCTTTGTTGAGGCAAAATACAAAGTCACCCTTGTCAAAATCCTGTTCGCTCATTTTCCCATACTGGGGATGTTGTGTGCCTTTTGAAATGTTAACTACCTTTTCCTCAAGGAACGCAAACAACTCAGATCCAAGAACATACCCATCATCATTTTTGTCGGCTTCACCTTTAAGACCAAATACCAGCTGGTCGCGGAAACAACTATGATCGGGAACCTGCTCATCGGCGGAGCCACTGGTTATAAATTGCCTGACAGGAAGCGTTGTTTTATAACTGATAAGTTCGGGGGTATTACCGCCCCTTCTCCGGTTAAAAATAGCGCCAGAAAAACAAGCATCAAAGAGGAAAAGTGCATGTTTGCAGGCAATTTCCTTTGCATAATTTTCGAAATAATCAAGGGGGACCGCAGAGGCTAAAAAACCCGACTTGTTTTTGTCAAATTCCGGACAATTTACACCGAGCAGATAGCTTTTCTTCACTGAATTTACATTCCGCGTTATCCCATGACCTGCAAAATAAAAAATCAGGCAACTTTCCTGGTCTTGCCCATATTCTGCAATAAAGTCAATAAATTCATTTTCAAAGGCACTTTTATTTGGCGGGTCCATTCTTACCTTTACTGTAAACCCTAAACTGTCGAGCAATGCCTTAACTGTTTCAATATCTGAAACAACGCCCTTCAGGGTGTCAAATCCGTTATTATAGTTGCTGGCGCCGATCAGCAATGCTGAGCGCTGGGTGTAAAGGGTATCGAGCATTTTAATATCAGGGCGGGCCTCCGGCGTCATTCCACGCTCCTGGGCCAGCAATGTTGCCGGCAACAATATAGCAACGATAAATAACAGCGATGTAATTGTTTTCATCGGTTCAAATTTTATAAAATTCAGGCAGAAACATTATTATATGATCTCCGTAAGAATGAAACGAATCATTTTTCCGAAAAGGATTGTCATCGCAAACTTTCATTAAAATTACCCTCATAAACCCAACTAAAACACATCGGCAATTTAGCAAAAAAACATAAATACTAAAAAAAATAAAGATTTTTTTAGGTAAAATTATGGTTTGTCAAAAAATAATATAAATTTGTTTCATATTCCTTCTGTTTTTTCCTGATCAGAAGGGTGATGATATGACAAAAATGAGACCCGTCAGAAAAGGAATCTAATAATAAATCATCGGTGTTAGGCATAAAGATTACTGGAATATATGTGATGTTCATTGGTCAGCCTGTATAATTTGAAAGCTATCGCGAACACTTCAAATAAAGCTCAATTACATTATAAACGCCAAATCTGATATTTATGAAAAGAGGTCTACTGTTTTTTTCAGCACTGCTATGCTTATGCGGACAAATGCTTCAGGCTCAATCGAAAGTCGCTTTGATCGATGAAGCAAAAGAATCTATCGTTCGGATTTTTGCATTCAACATGCCATTTTATTTTGATGAATCCACGTTTAATCTGGGAACCGGTTATGTAGTGGGAGATGGAAATCTGGTTATAACAAGCTACCAGGTGGTCAAGGATATGAATGGCGTTGTTTTTTATTCACAGGACGAAAGCAAATCCTATTATGGCGCCGTGATCTGGTCAAATCCAATTACGGATGTTGCCATTATCAAAGCCATTGACTGCACCCTTAAACCACTTGAATTTGCCGATCCCGAAACAGTTCATGCAGGTGATGAAACCCTGATTTTCGGATACGCGGGTGATGATCAGTTAACAGGATCAATAATGGTAACCTGGGGCCTCATTAGCAGCAACGCAAAGGACAGCACCATTCAGACCTCTGCAACCATCAATCAGGCGAACCTGGGTGGCCCGGCCATTAACATGGAGGGAAAGGTAATTGGTACGGTGCATGCCCGAACATCGGGATTTAGTTTCCAGGAGCCTGCGGTCCTCAAAAATGTGAAATTTTCGAAAGATGCTGTTGATTTTGCAAAAACAGACAACTCCTCAAATTATACCTATTTTGGCGCCACTTCATTCGATGCATATAAGAAAATATGCGATGGAGCCGTTCAGGGATATAAAACAGCAGGCATGGAGGATCTTACTGCTAAGGATGCCATCAATGCTAAAATTTATTATTCAATAACAGAAGCTTTGTCCTTTGATCCCAATTATATCGAGGCTATGTATTTTCGTACAGCCTATACGTTAGTGCAGGCAAGAAGTGCATGTCTTAAAAATAATGAAGAAGACGCCAAAAGTCTGTTCCTGAAATTCAAAGGTGAAATTCCGGATATTGACAGCCGGGCTAAAACAATAAATCCGAACTTGCTGGCGATGAACAGCTCTTTTTATAACCTGAGAAAGCAGGCTGTTTTACAGGAGATGAATTGTGCTGAAACTAATGCCTCCTGGTATAACTTTGTAGAGGCCAGTCATAACCGGCAGAACAGGTTTGCTGAGTTTAACAATTACCTGATGACCGGTAAAACGCCTGTTTTGCTAAGGCAGGCAGTGGGTGGACGGTCATCTTCGTCGCAGGGTGGAGGCGGTGGTTCAAAAATGGGCGGGGATGATCAAAATTCCGTTTTTTTCATGGCATCTATCAATAAGATTAAACCTGTACGGTTTAGTGTTTGTTTCCCATTTGGATTCGGCGACTATAACAAAAATTTCGGGCTGAGTGTGGGGAATGCCGGCAGTTCAAAAAGCAAGTCTGTCGTATTCTGTAAATACCAGTTCTCTGTGAATCTCATCCAGGATCTATCGGAAGATGCTACATACAAATATCGCAGATACGTTGTTCCCGGTTTCGATATTGGCATCCAGGCCAATATCGTAAAGATGCTCCGTTTTAACCCAAAACCATTTATTACTGTCGCCTATAATCCAACATTTTATCAGAATAGCAGCGTTATTGACAGTATTGGTTCATTTAGTGAGTGGTCATTCGCAAACGGCAGTTTTAATTTCGGGATCGACCTCGATCTCTGGATAACCAGCTCATTTGCAATGTCGCTAAGTTATCAATACACCACCTCCTTTACCAGTATTATACCTTCACTATACAAGGAAGAAGAATGGCTTAAAGACATCTCAATCTATTCAATATTTAAAATCGGGATTTTATTTTAGGCGGGAACACTCATTTTCCCTCTCTTAATTTTTTCTCTGTTGCATTGATCTCGTTTTCGAGTTCGTTCATCAATTGGTCATCCAGGTTGAGAAAGTCAGTCTTCCAATCGGGATTGCTTTTTACAAAAGTAAATCTTACTTCATCGTTTGTGGGCTGTTGATTTGGCGAGACCAGCCAGAAATAAATTTTTTGCGGTGAAAACAGTTCTGAATTAATAATGAAGGTGGTATCGGAAAGTAGTTTTGAAAATATTTCCCTGACACCATTTTCATAAATTTTAAGATATTTTGCAGCTCCACCCGGAGCAGGGCGCCAGGCAAACAAGATAGTTTCTGAGAAAATAACAGAAGAATCGGCCGGAAGAATCATTTCTGTCGTTTCAAACATCTCCTTTGTTCTATATACCGCTCCTTTAATCACCATGGCCGTCAGGGGTTCCTCTTTTTCGGTAATCGTTTGTGCCACATATTTTATATACTCCTTTGTAAGCGAAGTCTGATTCTGCTGACACATCGCATGGATGTCAGCGTAGGTATATTTCGCGGGTTTATTAATTCGCAGGGCTTTATCGCTTCCGCTCAGCAGGATTACATTTCCTCCAGCCTCAATATTCAGAACCGATTGTTCATTCAGGATCTTATTTTTAAGCGCAGTCCCTTTTACCGGGCCGGGCATAAGATTAACCTCCCCCGTTGTGCGATAAATTTTGAACCCGGCACATTGGGAAAAAGCTGCACCTGCAAATGAAAACAGGATAAAAAAGACAAGGAATTGGCTTTTCATAATATCAGAGTTTAGGTATGAAAACACTGTTAATTTTTATGTGGCGGCTGAGGAAGAGCAATATCCGTTCATAGTAGGTCTGAAAAGTCTTGAATAAAAGTATGGGAGCAAGAAAATACCCGGAGTTAATACTGTAATTGAAATATTTATACAGCAGGAAGAAAAAGTAGATTATCAGCACATTCAGCAGCAATAATATTACCGGGAAGGTAATGTTAAACAGCATGGGTCTTTTGTAATTGAACAACGTAATGAAATAAATGTAAAAATAACACAGGATGAACGAGAGCGCTATACACAGCCAATCAGGCATTACATTTATGTAATTGCCGGTTACTATCATATTCACAATATTGGCATGAATTACCACACCATACATATCAGGGATCGAACGGCCGCTCAGTTGGCGGTTCATCGGAGTAAAATAAATATCCTCCACCGCCGTATCACTGAACGTCTCCCCCATATACCCCATCAGAACAATTTTATCCCTGATGATCGAAAGGTCGGCAGAAGAATCGAAAATTTCTGCGGCATCAAAGCAGATAAAAGTCCTTCTGTTCCCGATGAAATTGATATGTTCCCTTGCATTCCTGCGTTCCTTCAGCCTTTGATAAGCTTCCGGATTATATCGTTTGACAAGTTCTACCGATAACGGTTCAATCGTCGTGCCTTTAAAATTTTCGGACGGACTAAAATACCGTACCGTCGAGGTTATCCGGTCGGATCCGCCAAGATTAACATAACCGGTTGCCCCACCGGTGAAAAACGGATCGGACATTTCCAGCACATCGAATTTAGCTTCCAGTTCATCCTTTCCCGTAAGGTAACTGGCCATTACAATGTTGCCATCGGATAATTGTTGTTTCAGCCTGAAATCGGCCAATGAATCTTTTCTGGCTGAGAAAAAACCGTCAAATCCGATTGCCCTGGGTTCGTGCTTCCTGATTATCCTGATCTGCCCGGCAATTCCGGAGCGGTCAAGATACCCGATGTTCACCAGGATTACATTGGTGTCGAGTGTTTCCATCCCGGAATTCAGCCTGGAATAAAGCAGGTCGGAGAAGTTAAAATCGCCGAGCGCTTTTTTGATCGGGTCAAAAACAGAAATGTTAAAAGTGATAAACCCGATCAGGGTAACAGAAATAAAAAACACAACATTGATGACAATATAATCGGCTTTCAGCCATGGAAGCGAAAACGAACGGCCACGTAGCATCACGCTGGATTTTTTATTATTTTCCGAAATTAAAAAAAAATCTCATCCCAATGAAACATTTTCTGCCGATATTTTTGTGTAACAACCATTACATTCCTATATTTGTCTTACGAAATTTCCAGTAAGTATCAATCAACAGGAAAACCCATTCTAAAAACTTACACATGAAAAAAATGTACATTCTTGCAGTCATTGCAATGTTTATCGCTTCTGTTACATTCGCGCAGAAAACCGAGAAAGAACTCAAGAAAGAGGTAAAGGAAAATGCCATGAAGGAGGCGCAGAAAGAGGCTAAAAGACTTTCGAAAGAGGGCTGGAAAACAAACCCCGGATCGCTTCCATTGGATAAACTGGTCGAAGACGCCTGGATGAAGCAGTATCAGACAGATGAAAAAGGCGAACCCTTTTACATTTTTGCTGATGGGAACGGTGTTGCCGAATCAAAGTCCGTTGCTGAAGCCCAGGCCATTGAACTGGCAAAACTTCAGCTGGCAGGCTCCATTGAGACCCAAATCGGTTCCCTCGTAAAGGCCAACCTCGCCAACGCACAGGCATCGACCCAGGACGCAACCTCTGTAACTGAGATTATTCAATCTTCAAAAAGTGTTTTCCTTCAGCAACTGGGGTATGTAAATCCCAATTTTAAAATTTACCGTGATCTTAAAGAAAACAAGATCGAAGTACAGGTCAAAATATTTTATGAAACGAAACAGAGTTTTGCCATCGCAAAAAAGGCCATCCGTAATGAGTTGAAAGATAAACTTAAAAAGACGGATGAACAGGTTGACAAACTGTTGCAGGATCCCCCGAAATAACGCCCCGCCCATGCAATATAAGCTTATTGTTCTGTTGATCCTGTTATCAGCAGGGCTTGGAAGTTATGGCCAGGCCGACTCCACTTTTGGTGAGTTTGAAAAGGAAATGCAACAGGAGTTCGATGCGTTTACCCGTCAGAATCAAATTGAATTTGATAATTATGTCGAGGAGATTGACAAGGAATTTTCAGATTATCTTAGGGAAAACTGGGTTGAATTCAGGCTCTTTGCGGGCATAAAACCCGATACGACCCCAAAGCCCCTGACATTGCCAATATTCGATCCATCGATCCGGAAAGTAAAACCTGGAGAAATTCCAAGAGAGATTCCTGTGCAGCCATTGAAGGGAATCACCGCGCCAGTTCTCCAGCCTGTCCCCAATTTGCCACTGGTTATAAAATCGGAGCCGGAGACGCCACTTATTGAACCCGAAGGGACAATCCTTGATTTTTACGGAGCCAGATTATCTATTCATTATGATCCCGGCCTCGCAGGTGAACTTCCCACAGAGATTCACAACACCGATATCGCCAACTTCTGGGACCGCATCAACCAGGCAAATTATTCAGGACTGATCAGAACACTTAAAGATTACCGGACCCTGATGAACCTGAATGACTGGGGGTACTATATGCTGGTAAAAAAAACCGCAGAGCTGATCAGTCCGTCAAAAAATTACTCCAGGCTGCTTAGCTGGTTTCTACTTACAAAATCGGGATACCGGGTTCGGGTGGCTTACGCAGAGAACCAGATCGCACTCATGTTCCCATCATCCAATACAATTTTTGGCTTAAGGTATTTTGTTATTGACCAGGTAAAGTTCTATGCACCGGAGTTCACCCCGAACCAGATTTACACATACGAACAGGATTTTCCGGGCGCCACCGGCGTTTTCGACCTCAATGTTTATAATGCGTTGAACATCGGGGATCAGTTTGCTGAGCGCACCTTCAATTTTTCATTTAAAAACAGGGCCTACAGCATAACCATAAAATACAACCTGAACTCTATTGATTTTTACAAGGATTTCCCGCTTTGCGACCTGAATATTTATTTTGATGCAGCGCTTACGCCCGAATCAAAGGAATCGATACTTAACGCCCTCAAACCTCAATTAAGTGGATTGTCGGCAGCCTATGCGGTGGATTTTCTGCTGAATTTCGTTCAGAAGGGTTTTCCATATAAAACCGACCAGGAACAATTCAACGGCGAAGAAAAATATTTTTTCCCTGAGGAAGATCTTTATTACCAGTATTCCGACTGCGATGATCGTGCTGTATTTTTTGCCTACCTGGTCAAAGAGTTATTAGGTTTCAAGGTGATAGGAGTGGTTTACCCCGGTCACATTGCAACGGCGGTCAGGTTCCCGTCAGAAGAGGCAGGCGATTTTGTCACCTATAAGGGAGAGAAATATCTGATCGCCGATCCGACCTATATCAATGCCCCATTTGGATGCACCATGCCGGGTCTGGCAAATGCCAAAGCCGGAATCATTGAACTGGCAAACGAACGTAGCAAAGATGATATTCTGACTTCTGTTTGGGAAAAAGTAAAGGCCGGAGGCGGGCAGAAAGGCGATATCCGACAGAACTATTGTATTGATGGCGAAGGGAATTATTATGTGACCGGATATTTTCGTGAAAAAGCCATTTTTGGCGGCGCTACCTTAACATCGGCCAATGGAAAGAATGATGCATTCCTTGCGAAGTTCAATCCGGACGGGAACCCCGTTTGGGCCTTGGCGGGCGGCAGCGAAGGAAACAGCATGGGATACAATGTTGCTATTGATCAGAAAGGGAACCTTTATGTAAGCGGAATCTTTGAAAAAAACATCTCCTTTGGGAGGATCATGACCCTTGGTGACACTAATTTAACCGTTTATGTTGCAAAATTCAACGGAGATGGACGCCTCATCTGGCTCAACCAGGTATCGCAGGATACGACCGGGATGACCGGTGATTACATTTTTTCATCCACCTTTACCGATGCCGGCCAAAGCTTATCTTCACGCCGGTATCCCCCTGATGCAAATTTTAACGGTTGGGGAATCAGTTTCGACGCCAGCGACAATGTTTACTATACCGGCTCCTATACTGGAACGGTTGGTATGAAAACAGAATATATCACCCTTAATCTTGAAACTGATTTCGATGTTATTGTGTCATTGAAGGAGGAAAATGACAAACAGGTAGCCTCGAAATGCGAAAAAACGATTTCCGGCCTCATTTCTGCATTTGCCCTCATAAGGCTCAACAACATAGCTATTTCCGGGAGAGAGATTCAGCAGGCATTCGAAAAATACAATCCCGGGTTTAAGGCTGATGCTCCCATCATCTTTGAACGCATTGGAAAGTTAAAAATAATGAAAAATGATGAAGGGATTGTGACAGTGCTTACGGAGGAAGGGAAACAAGTGGTATTTGATCAGCTGAAAATCATGAATAATACAAAGCTTAAAGTTAAAACACTTGCAAACGGAGATACCCGGATCGATATTCTGAGTGGTTTAAAGGTTGGGAAAGGAGTATGGTGGTACGACCTGAATTTCATGCGTCTGTTCAGAACCAATGGAAATATCCAGTTTGACTACAGCAAAGACCACAGTCAAAAAATTCTCAATCTGAAAAAAGATATTCTGATGTAATCAATGTCTGATACTTTTTAGTATATTTAACGCTTGGAATAATACAACTTACAATCCCATCTCATGGAATCTACACCTAAATACAACTTTAAGTGGAAAGATCTGGGCGATATTGAGCTTGGACGTCCTAAGCTTGGCCCCTTGACACATGTAGCGGTTTACAGGCTGATGCAGTATACCATGCGCGATGTGATTGAAAAACAATTTGGTCCCCAAAAAACAAACGAGATTTTCGTTGATGCCGGATTTAAAGCCGGATTTGAATTTTGTCAAAACGCGCTCGACACAACACTCGATTTCAATGGATTTGTTGCTAACCTGACCGATGCTCTGCTCAATTTTGGCATCGGACTGCTAAGGGTTGAAAATGCCGATCTGGAGAAATTTTCATTCGTAATGGCGGTTTCCGAAGACCTCGATTGTTCGGGGCTCCCCTATTCCGGTGTTGCTTTTTGCGATTATGATGAAGGATTCATTGCCGGCATCATGAATTGTTACACTAAAAAGAAGTTCGTAGTGAAAGAAATTGACTGCTGGGGAACCGGAGAACGTACATGCCGGTTTACGGTTGATCTTATTCCGGAATAAACACATCGTGAATAACAGTGAAGAACAAATAATTGCCCTTTTAGACCAAACACTTCATTTGTTGATGGATGGAGACCTGGAAGAAGGTTTGGCCATGTTAAACAGTATTGGTGATGATATAACCGAAAATCCTGACTGCACATCCTTTATTGTTAGTTTCAAAAAATTCATTCACCAGTATTATGAAGGAACCAGCTTTATCAATGCGCTTGCTGATGGAAACCTTGACCTTGAGCCACCCCGGCAGAATTATGTAATATCGCATTATAAGCAACTCCAGTCAAATCTAAAACATCTTACCTGGCAAACCCAGCAGATTGCCAAGGGCGACTATAACCAGAAAGTCAGCTACCTGGGGGATTTTTCTGTTGCCTTTAACCAGATGACAGAGTCCCTGCGGGAAAAAAAAAGGATGGAAGATCAATTGCGCGATCTTTATGCCAGCCGGGATCAATTGATGTCTATTATTTCACATGACCTGAAAAGCCCGTTTAATGGAATTCTGGGGTTAGCCTCTCTTTTATTGCAGGACTACGATGAGCTGAGCGAATCAGAAAGGAAAGAGTTCATCGAAAACATTGAGGTCTCAGCCCAGTCGGCGTTCAAACTGCTGGAGAACCTGCTTGAATGGTCGCGAATTCAAACCGGAAAAATACATTTTACCTTCGAAGAGCTTAATCTTGGCAGGCTCATCTATGAAAACTTTCTATTGCTTCAATCAACTGCTGAAAAGAAACAAATTCACCTTTATAATTACACGCCTCCGGATTGCTTCATATTTGCCGACCGTAATTCAATGTCAACCATCATCAGGAATTTGCTGACCAATGCAATTAAATTTACTGCAAAAGGAGGAAAAATATCTGTCCATTCCAACCAGGTTGATAATATGTGGGAAATATCCATCAGCGATACGGGCACGGGTATTAAACCGGAAAACCTTGTCAAACTCTTTAAGACAGGGGAAACCGTGAAAACCCGGGGAACTGAGAATGAAAAAGGAACCGGACTCGGATTGCTCCTGTGCAAAGAGTTTGTCGAAAAAAACGGAGGAACGATCCGCGCTGAAAGTACACCCGGTATGGGAAGCAAGTTTATCTTTACCGTTCCTGCAAATAAGGACTCAGGCAAGGACTGAATTACAATTCATCCCCTTTTTTCAACAGTTACGAAATGGGTCGTTACACATGCTAACTATGGTTTGACCCGGGAGGTATGGAGATATACCTTTGCTTAATTATCAGTAATAAGACAAGCAAAAGCGCCTTCATGCATATTCACGATTTTAAATCAACTTCAATCACCCTTGTTAAATCAGAGGTTGATTTTGACCGTCTCAAACTGTTGTTCCTTGAATTTGCAACCAGTATCGATTTTGACCTCTGCTATCAAAGTTTTCTCAAGGAATTATCATCAGTCACCGAGTTGTACAGCGCACCAAATGGCGTTGCATTTATCCTCACACAGAATAACAATACGATTGGCTGTGTTGGTATCAGGGAGGTCAAACCCGGAGTGGCTGTGGTAAAGCGGCTATATCTTCGGTCGGACTACAAACGCCCTCATTTCGGGAAAAAACTGCTTAAGGTGGCAATCGAATGGTCGAGGCAAAAAGGTATGAGAAAAATTCAAATTGATCCGGACGACATTCATCAGGGGATTTCCAAGCTCTGCATTGAGGCAGGATTTTCTGAAATTACCACACCCAATGAGCTGACAACCACCGGTCGCAAATGCTTTGAATTCAAGTTATCATCAAGAACTGAGTTTTCTGCGATGATGGCATCCTGATTATTTCAAAATCATTACTATTTTTGTTCAAAAATCAAGACCCTCCTATATGAAAATAATCAGGGATTTTAAGGAATTTGCCATGAAAGGCAACGTAATTGACATGGCTGTTGGTATCATCATCGGCGCTGCATTTGGGAAGATCATCTCATCGCTCGTTAGTGATGTTATCATGCCACCCATCGGATTACTGGTCGGAGGCATTGATTTCAAAGACATTGCATTCAACATGAAGGATGCAGTTATGGATCCGGCCACCGGGAAGGTGATAAAGGAAGCGGTAACCCTTAAGATTGGTAATTTCATTCAGACAGTTGTTGATTTTGTGATTGTGGCATTTGCCATTTTTATGATGATCGAGGGGGTTGCCAATCTTAGTAAGAAAAAGGCTGCAGAAGCGCCTGCCGCACCTCCTGCACCCACCAAAGAACAGGAGTTACTTACTGAAATCCGTGATCTTCTGAAAAAGTAAACCTCAAAAACAATACTATGAAAAAAAATGCACTATTCACTTTACTCTTGTTTGTCGCATCTTTACTATCGGCCCAGGATATTCAAAAAGTAGCCAAAGCCAAAACCGATGTTCTTTCTGAAGTGCATCCTGATTCAGTTCCAAAACACTGGCTAATCAGGGGTAGTGGTTCTCTTGCCTTTTCGCAGGCAGCCTTCTCGAACTGGGCCTCAGGCGGGCAGAATTCAGTCGGGCTCACGGCTTACCTTAATTTCAAGGCAAACTATCGTAAAGGAAAGCATATCTGGGGAAACACAATCGACCTTGGTTATGGGTTCAATCTCCAGGGAAAAGCGAGCGAAGCAGTATTCAATAAGACCAACGACAAAATTGAAATCACCACGGCTTACGGCTATGAATTGCACAAGAATAAGAAGTGGTACCTCACTGTTCTGGCCAATTTCAGAAGTCAATTCGCTAACGGATATAATTATCCCAACGACAGTGTCATCATATCCAGGTTCCTTGCCCCGGGTTACCTGGTAGTTGGTATCGGAATAACCTATGCTCCCAAAAACTGGTTTTATCTCTATCTGTCACCGGCTTCAGGCCGTTTTACATTTGTCAACGATTCAGCTCTATCGGCAGCCGGTTCGTTTGGTGTTGATCCGGGTAAAAAACTTCGGTCAGAATTGGGAGCGTACCTGCGCGCCGACATGAATAAAGACCTGGCAAAGAATATCAACCTCTCCACAACGCTGGAACTTTTCACCAATTACCTTAAAAACTTTGGTAGTATCGACGTTAACTGGAGTTTATTGTTAAGCATGAAAGTCAACAAATGGCTTGCAGCCTCCATCCAAACCCAATTGATCTATGACGAAGATGTCATGATACAGACGGTTCCGACTGAGCCGGCAGGCCCGCGTACACAGTTCAAAGAGCTATTAGGCATAGGACTAACCTATAATCTGAATTAACATGGCACACCACGAAGAACACAACGAACATCTGACACACGAGCAGTTGAAATTCAAAGAACATACAGAGCGTGGAGCGAATTTTATCAAAATTGACCTTTTTCGCTCAGCCAGGGAGGAATTCAAAGCAGCGCTGGAATACGAACCCGGCGATCAGCATTGCCTCGCACAGATTGATGTGATGAATGCAAATATTGCACGCGACAGGAAAACAGTGCTGATCATTGCGCCGCTCGTCATTCTGGGTATCATTGCAGTGGCATTGTTCTCTTAGATTTCCGGGTTATCGGGGAAATAATTCACGCATGGTCGCAGCAATGGTTACCTTATCGTAGGGTTTTGGGATATACCCGTTAAATCCGATGGTAATGAGTCGTTCGCGATCACCTATGGATGCATACCCCGTCACGGCCAGTATTGGTGTGTCGTAATAGTCAGGTCTTTTCCGAATCTCAAGCATGCCCTGGATGCCATCCATTCCGGGGCCAAGATTGATATCCATGAGAATGGCATCAAATTTTCTTTCCCTCGTCAACTCAATCGCCGTTTTTGCATCCAGACAGGTGTAGATGTTGCAGTAATTATGTATATAGATCATCAGCAACTGAACATTCACAAGGTTATCTTCAACAATTAACACATCCGGAAGTTTTTTACCCTCAGGCGAATGGATTTTTGGGGCGAGGATATCAGCGCGGCTTAATGATTTCAAGGTTTTGGGCACCGGAGCTGAAACAAGCAAAACCTGGAATTCTGATCCTTCATCAACCGAACTGTTCAGGCTGATCTCTCCATGCATCAGGTCAACAATCCGTTTGCTGATGGTAAGTCCAAGCCCGCTTCCTTCAAACTGTCGGCCATACCCTTCGCTAACCTGTCTGAAAGCTTCAAATATCATCCGGTAATGTTCTTTTGAAATACCAATTCCTGTATCCTTTATTGTAATTGAAATCATCGATTTTTCATCATGGGGAACGCGCGTTGCGGCAATGGCTATACTCCCGTGCTCAGTATATTTTACGGCATTGTCTGTCAGATTTTTAATAAGATGTTTGAAAAGATGCTCATCCCCCAGAATAGCCAGATCATCAGGAATGTTAACGCTCAAAATCAATTTCTTGCGTTTTATTGCCTGTTCATATTGACGGAGTACGGCTTTGACCGTGGTACCAACCATGATCGGTTTGAATTTCCTGGAAACTTTATCTGATTCCAGATACGACAAGTCCATGATGGCATCCAGGGTATCCATCAAACGCCTTCCGGAGACCAGAATATTCTCAGCTTTTCCCTTCGCATCTTCGTCACGCAGGTCATTCACCAGAATCTCGGCAAATCCCAAAATGCCATTCATGGGAGTCCTGAGCTCATGGTTCATGTTGGCAAGCAATGAGGAGGTAAGTTTATTTGCAACCTCTGCTTTTTGCTTGGCTTCGACCAGTTCCTGCTGCATCTTTTTCCTGTAAATGGAAAGTGCAATTTGCTCCGATACGAATATCAAAATGTCTTTTTCCCGGTCGCCATACCGTATTTTCGGGGAGTAACTCTGGATGACAAGCACCCCAATGGTTTCTTTGTCAATGCGAAGCGGAACGCCCAGCCAGTCGATGGCAGGATTTTCATCCATGTCAATAATGCCCCGATCGATATAATATTGATAATCATCGGGTTTTGCCAATAATGGCTTTCCTGTCTTCAAAACATATTCGGCAAGTCCAAAACCCTTCTGCCGGACGGGAGGATGTTGTTCCTTCTCATTTACGAAATAGGGAAACGAGATCTTTGAAGTATCGGGTTCGACTAAAGCGATATAAAGGTTACGGGCATCGATAAGTTCACCGATTACCACGTGAATCGACATGTAAAGGTCATCAAGATCGCGCGATGCATGCGCAAGTTCAGAAATCCGGTAAACTGCGTTCTTTGCTTTTTCAGATTGAATAACCTCAGAAATGTCTTTATTAATAGTGATGATTCCCAAGATATTACCCTCATCATCCCTGAGGTTTGAGGTTGATGACAACAGGTAGGCAGTC
>Ga0247842_10004404_pt1 | contig 17682 bp, 10 predicted proteins | sample LaCruzMarch2015__3_FD_192411 | JGI IMG/M metagenome (GOLD analysis project Ga0247842, IMG submission 192411) | Freshwater microbial communities from meromictic Lake La Cruz, Castile-La Mancha, Spain - LaCruzMarch2015_19m | ecosystem: Environmental > Aquatic > Freshwater > Lake | place: Spain...
TGTTCGCACTGTAGGTGCTGCCGACGCTGCCGTTCCCGCTCGCCGCGCCGTTGACGGCATAGTCATCGCCGCCAATGTTGAAATTGAAGATCGTAGGATCGTTGGTCCCCACCCCGCGCAGATCGAGTCCCTTGTAGCCGCTGCGGAAGTTGACCGCCAATTGGATAGAGAACGTCTGCCCCACGCCGAGTCCAGCAGGGTCGAGAAAGCGGAAGGCTGAGGCCTCCCCGTTGGTCTGAAGGATGCGGAAAGAAACCCCCGCGCTGTCGATCGCCGCGGAGTTTGCACTGCCGATGCCTGCCGCACTTGAAATCGTGTAGGCGGCGGGAAGATTGGTGTTGAGAAACCACTGACCGAAAGCCCCCAACCCGGTGATGCCCCCGTCGGTTCCATTGCTCCAACCGGCCACGTAAGCCGGCGCGCTGGCGTTATCCGTGCCGAGGTTAGCCGCATGGGAAAAGTTTAGTGACAGGATTAAAACCAAACTGAGAGTTGCGGGAAAGACGGGAGAAAAGTCGCGAAGGCAACTCACAGGGACACGAAAAAGGGGCCCTAAATCCAAAAACCTTTCCAAGCGGGAGAGCCTAAAAGCTGACCCCCCACACAACATTAGAAACGCAGCGAATCGATCTGCCATCATGGTAAATCTTAGTATCACGATAGTTGCAAATCAAAGGGAGGTACATTAAACTGTTAAACAGGCTCGTGATTGTGGGATCGGCCTTGGGCTTCAGAATGAATGGTAGTGGCTGAATTATCCAATCCTAGGCTAATTCCATTCTTACCCCTGTTGACGCTGCTGATGGGTGGAACTGAAGCCCTTTACCCTCAGACAAATCCCACCAACCCTTATACGGCCCCTCTTTACTGGAGCGTGTATGAGTACCACAGCCTGCGGGAAAGAACCGGGCTACCCGGGTCCATGAACTACATCCCTGAATCTGAACTCGCCGCCAACGTGGACATGGTGGAATCAAAACTCAAGCCGTTTGGCTACAACATGATTTGCATCGATGGCTGGGGTGACACCTCGAAAATCAATACCAACGGCTACCGCACCTCCCATTCCCGCAACTGGATCCACGATTATCAGTGGTGGTCGGACCACCTTCGTTCCCGGGGCATGAAGCTAGGAATGTATGCGAACCCTCTCTGGCTCAATGTCGATGCCAACAACACCAATGCCACTATCGTAGGGACCAACCTCCTAGTCTCCAGCCTTTATGCGGCGGACGATCCTTGGTGGGTCCAAATCGACCGACCGGGGGCCGAAGCTTACGTCAAAGGACATATCAAACATTTTAAGGACATGGGGATCGACTATCTGCGTATCGATTTCCTCTCCTGGTATGAAACCGGAACGGACCGGAACTTCGGCAACTTCACCGGCACGGTTCCGTTCACGAGGGCAGGAGGACATCCCACCCAATATGCCACCGCCCTTCGTTGGATGCGGGAAGCCGCCGACGAGCACGGGGTCTTCCTCAGCCTGGTGATGCCCCACCTTGACAACGAAGCCGCCAACGAGCAGCTCTACGGTCACATGATCCGGATCAACGAGGATGCTTTCGCCGGCGGCTGGTCACGTTGGAACAACGAGGCCCGGGGAATCAAGAGGGTCGGTTGGTCGGTTTTTGCCAACCCCATGGACGGTCTCACCTACTGGTCCTACATCGCCGGCCGCGGCAAAATGATCCTCGATCCGGATTTTATCCGCCTCAACACCTTTGAAAATGACGAGGAGAGAAAAACCGTGATCTCCATTTGCCTGCTGGCTGGCTCGCCGATCACCCCGGCGGATCGCTGGGACACCTTGGGACGCCACCTATGGCTTTACATCAATCCCGAAATGCTCGCATTAAACCAGGACGGATTTGTCGGCAAACCGCTCACGAATGACGTGACGTCCGCAAACAGCCAGATTTGGACGGGACAAATGTCCAACGGGGACTGGATTGTCGGGCTGTTCAACCGAGAGGACTCACCCCAAACGCGAACCTTTTCCGTCTCCCAGATTGGCCTCTCCTCTGCCCGGGTCCGCGACCTCTGGCAGCACCAGGATCTCGGAACCACCTCCTCTCTCAGCTTCAGCATCCCCGCACATGGATGCCGGGTTTTTCGGCTGATCCCCGAGGCCTCCTCCGCCCCCGGACCTGCGGCCCTGCGGCTTAGTTCTGTCAATACCTCCACCGTGGCGGCCGCCTCGGGAGGTCTGCGGGCCCGCGCCACTTGCACCGTCACGGACGGATCCGGCGTTCCTCTTTCCGGTGCCATTTTGACCGCTTTGGTTTCAGGATCTTTTCAGGAGACCCTTGTCGGGACGACCGATGCATCGGGGCGGGTTCAGCTCACCACAGACGGGATCGTGACAGAAGTCCCAAACGTCCAAGCGGAGGTCTTGCATATTCAAAAAGATGGCTACGCCTATGGCGCCGATCTGAATCAGCCAACCACGGTCGCGATTGGCAACCGGATGTTCGTCGGTGGAACGTTCTCCGAATGGCGCCTCCAGGATCACCCCATGATCTGGACGGAAGGGGCGTGGCAGGCCGATCGAATTCCCCTAGGGACCCATCTTTATTCTGGCATGCAGAATAACTACGAACTGAAGTTTGCCGACGATCTTTATTTTCTCGGGAACGACTGGGGCGGATTCAGCGGAACCAACGGCACCGCTCAGCCATCCACCTTTAGCCGCGGAGATAACATCATTTTCAGCATTTCGACCAATGGTCTGTACAATATGCGTCTTAACCCACGCACGCGGGCGTATCAAATCGCCATGGAGTGGGGCACCACCGACGTCGGTGCGGTTGGAATCGCGGGGTTTACCACCACCACCCCAATGCCAAGGTCCTACGTCCTGCACGCCTCAGGCGCCGACATCGAAACGACCAATGACGAGTTTCATTTTGTCTGGCAAGCTCGCACTGGAGATCTTGACCTGCAGGCCAAGGTCACCCGACTCGCCCTCACCGATCCTTGGGCCAAGGCCGGTTTAATGATCCGGAGTACGACCAACGGAAACTCCCGCCACGCTTCAATTTTCGTAACTCCAGAAAACACCAACAGTGTTGGCAATGGGGTGATTTTTCAGACGAGAGACAATCCTGGCGGGACGACCACCAAAATCAATCAGACTGGAATTTCCACACCCGCTTGGTTGCGTTTAAAAAAATCAAACACCACCTTTAGCGCCTACTACTCCGCCAATGGTCAGGGCTGGACACTCCTGGGAACCACCAACGTCAACTCTATCGGCACGACTTTCCTGATCGGGCTGGCCGCCTGCAGTCATTCGGACGGAACCCTGACGGAAGCACTTTTCGAGGAAGTCTATTTGCGAACTAATGCCAGCCCGTGGTTTTGGAACCCAGCGAGCCCTATTCGCGGCCAGACTGCGACGCTCACCTATTTTGCGGAAGGACGTCCCCTCACCAATTCTCCGAATGTGCTGGTCCGGATCCGCCCCAACAACGGGAACGAGGAAATCACCCCCACCCCGGCGATGACCGAGATCAGCCCCGACGTCTGGACCCTATCTTATCCGGTGCCCTCGGGTGCCACCAACCTCGCTTTCTCCTTTGGAAATGCGGCAGGAACGACGGATTCCGGTGGAACCGTCACCACCGCCGCCGCCACCGGAACTCCCCCGCCCTCACCTCCCTCCCTCACCGACCCACCAGCGGGACAAAATCCCTATCCCTACGTGACCGGCAACTCGATCAAGTTCACTTGGAACCCCGTCACCTCCCCCGATGGTCTGGCTTCACTTTACCGCGTGACCACCAGCAAAAACGGCATCACCTCAACTTCCCTCACCGGGCTAACGGAAATCTCGGTTGCCGGAGAGATCGGGGATCAGATCTCCGTTTCCATCCAACCCGTCCACTCCCTTGATTTCAGCCAGGTCAATGTTGTGGCCAACACCAGCCAGACTCACACTTTTCTCAACACGACCGCCGACCAAGACGGAGACGGCATGATTAATTCCGCCGAGGAGATCGCCGGCACCAATCCCATGGACGCTCGCTCGCGTTTCTATGTGACCCAACTTCAAGCTGAACCATCCTCGATGACGCTCACCTGGACAAGCGTTCCTGGGAAATCTTATCGTGTTCAATGGTCGGATAATCTAGCAACATCCTTTGGCAGCACCTCGCACAGCGGGCTGATCACGGCTTCGTCGGGCGCCACGACCTCCTGGACAGATCCGAATCCGACGGGTTCCCGCAGATTTTATCGAATCGTCGTCACTCCCTAAATCTTGAATCTGACGGATCAGGACTGATACCTGACACCTTCCTTCGTAGCGATCCGCACGGTAATTCCGAGGATCTGAGTTTAACAGTTAGGTGTTCGCATAGGTTGCTCTAGGCCAGTACTTCCTCCAGCGTTTCGTTAGTGGCTGCCGTCAAAATCGAAAATCTCCGCAAATTCTACCCAGGGGAGAAAGGTCGCCCAGGGAAGACGGCGGTAGACGACGTAAATATCGAAATCCGTCACCGAGAATTTATGGTTCTCGTCGGCCCCTCCGGATGCGGCAAAAGCACCACGCTTCGCATGATCGCCGGATTGGAAGAGATTACCTCCGGCGCGATCTACATCGATGATCGTAAAGTCAACGACGTCGCCCCCAAGGACCGAGATATCGCCATGGTCTTTCAGAACTACGCCCTGTACCCACACATGTCCGTTCGGGAGAACCTCGCCTTCGGCCTAAAGTTACGGGGATTCGCCCGGGACGAAATTCATCGCCGGGTTCAGGATGCCGCCAAAATTCTCGGTCTGCTTGAACCGGACAACCTCTTGGACCGAAAGCCCAAAGCCCTCTCCGGCGGTCAACGCCAGAGGGTCGCCCTCGGCCGCGCCATGGTCCGCCAACCCAAGGCATTTCTCTTCGACGAACCCCTGTCGAACTTGGACGCCAAAATGAGGGTAGAGATGCGCTCGGAGATCACCCGTCTGCATCGCCGGCTACAAAGCACGATGATTTACGTGACCCACGACCAAGTCGAAGCCATGACCATGGCGGACCGCATGGTGGTGATGCACCAGGGACGGGTGCAGCAGATTGCTGCGCCGCTGGAAATTTACCGTCATCCGGCGAACCGCTTTGTCGCTGGATTCATCGGCAGTCCCCCCATGAACTTTCTCCACGGATCCCTGGCCGGGGCGAGCGACGGGCTCACCTTCCGCGAAAAAATCTCTGGAGGATCCGCCGCGCCCTTGCAAATGAGGCTAACGCCAGATTTGTCTCGGTGTTTGGCTGCCCATCGTGACCAGGAAATCGTGCTAGGAATCCGGTCGGAGCATTTGGGCGAAGCCACCGCGGATGAGTCGGCTGCTTTCGAAGCCACGGTGGACGTCGTTGAACCTATGGGAGCGGAAACCTTTCTTCACATGCACACCGGTGGCCACTCTCTGATCGTCCGCAGCAGTACCGAGGGTAGCGCCCAAACTCAAGCGGGTAGCAGGAGAAGATTCCGTATGGATATGGACAAGGCCTGTTTTTTTGACCCGTCCTCCGGCGCAGCCCTTGCCCTTCCCTAGACGCGACCCGTCAGAGTTCTCAGGGTTTGGCAGACGTGATGGAGCCTGAAATTTTCAGATGGTTGAACCACAACTCGTTTTCTGGGCTGGGATCGGTGTCCATCACGTAAAACTTCAGACCGGCGGCGACGCCCTCATAGCTTCCCTCATGCACCGAAGTCACTCCTCCGCTGCGGGAAACTTTCCAAGTTCCCCCGGAGGGATCTTTTTGTGTAAAGACAATGGTAAAGACGCTCTTGTTTGAGTACTCGCTCCCCAAGGAACCGTTGCCCGTGGCCGCAAGGTTCACTTTGTAATCCTCCGCACCAATATTGAGGTTGAAGATGGTCTGATTGTCCCCTGCCCGACGCAGATCGAGCCCTTTATTGCCGCTACGAAAATTCACGGATATTTGAACTTCCAGGGACTGGCCCATCTCCAGCGGCATATCCAGCGTACGATAAGCCTCCACACTATTTCCCTTTCCACGGGCAAATAAGCGGAAAGCCTTACCTCCGGGGGTGTTGATGGCCATGGCGGCTTGGGAAGAGTCCCCGATATTGGCACCGGCGTCGGTCCCTACGGTGACGATATTCCATCCCATAAAACCCTTGCCGGCATTTTGACCACTCTCCCATTTTTCCCCTTGGTATTCAGGGGAATCCGGTGAGTCAGCGCCAGGAGTAGCTGCCTGCCCAAAAGCAGGTAACAAAACAAAAGCTAAGTTGAGGATCAGGTTGGTGGTTTTCATTTCTGGGTTTCTCCTTGTTGGGTTGGTTTCAAGAGGAAGCTTTCGCAAGGAGCGTGGCTTGGGCGGCCGCAGATCCTCGGGTTGCAGGTGAGCTCCGGGTGGTTTTGCCTTCAACCCACCTCGAGCCAAGAAAAAGGCATCGCTGGAAGTCAGGAATTCCAACTTCGTTGAGGTAAAGATGGTTAACCAGCATCTCCACGGCGGCGGTTCCGAGGTGCTCATGATCCTGTTTTAGGCCGGACCAGCCAGTTAACTCCTCCGTGCGGTCCAAATGAACCAAACCCACCGACTCCGGGCACGGCATCCCCATCCGGTTAAGCCAGAGTTGGATCTCAGAATGAAGGGTGAGGATAACATCAGGACGATGTTTCCGCATCCATGAAACGAAGTCCTTTTCCCCGCGGACTTGGTAAAGATGTTCGGGAATCCGACTGTCGACCGATAGCCGTTTTTGCGAGACCAGGAAACCAGCGGAAAAACGGTTTTCCACCACCCGATCAATGTCCGGATGAATACACAACCCGGGCCGCCGATACCCAAGAGCAAGGCACTTTTCCATGGCATTCAATGTGGTTAAAAACTGATCGTTGAGGACACAATCCATGGCAGGATGGGAGGTTCTCTCTCCCACGATCACGACGCTCGAGCGATCCAAAATGTCATAGAGCTGCCGCGGGATGAAATGATCAATGAAAGGCCCCGCCATGATCAAACCCCTAATATTTCGGGCTTTGAGAATCTCCAATAAACGTGGGGGGGGAAGTTTGTTTTCATGCAGGACGAATTCATCCAGCCAAAAACCCAGCTCCTCCGCCCTCCGTCGCGCTGCGCCCAACCATGCTTTGGTAAAAGCGGTCGAAGCGTCCTCGGATCGGGGTGAAGTTGCCAAAAAACCTAGAATGCCCTGCCGAGCCAACGTCTGGTTGGAACGCATTTGGGAAAGAAGCCGAGAAACAACCGGGTTGATCTGGTATCCGGATTTCCTCGCCAGTGCCTGAACGTGGTGACGAACCTCCGCAGTGATCCGCGGGTCGTTCCGCAAAGCCATCGAAACAGTGGCGGTCGAAACCTTGGCTTCCTTGGCTAAAGATCGGATGGTGGGTGTGGGCAACCGGACAATCCTTGTTTCGCGTAGGCGATGTTTCAACAAAGAGAACATTAAACAGTTAAATGCTTTGGCAGAAGACTTTTCCCATAATACAGATAGAAAACAACTAGAGCCCTGCCTCTTTTATGCCAAAAAGCCGTCCCGCTGCGTTTACTGTCATTCGCCTGTTTGGCGTCCTATCGATTTCTGGTCTCTTCGTCGGTTGCAGTCATGCCAACGAAGGGGCAGCCAAGTCTGGCGGTTCCGCCCAGTGGGCGAAGGTCTGGCAGCAGATTCAAAACCTCCGCACAAGCGAGTCGGTTATTCCGGAGGAGGCTCGCCAAGCCGGCCCTCCTCGACAAACCGGTGACAAGATCCTCTTTCGTTTTAACAGTGATCCAGGAGTTAAGGCGGTGTACCTCGCAGGAAACTTCAATGGCTGGGCCCAAAACAACCGCGGCCGGGTGACCAATCCGCGGTTTGCCATGCTCTCCGCTGGGGAAAATCTCTGGTACAGGGAAGAATTCCTGCACCCTTCCGAGCTCCGCTACAATTTTGTCGTGGAGACAGCCGAAGGCGACTTCCGCTGGCTACCGGACCCGCACGTCCCGGAAAAGGACAAGGAAAGCCATTCGATCTTTCGGCCCTCCACCGCCGCCAGCGAGGCAAGGAAATGGCCGGCCGCAACGGGTGGTTACCCGGCGGCTAGGGCCGGTTCCACCCCATCTCTTTCCGTCCAACCGGAAAAGGTTTGGGTTTCCACCGGCCAGGCTCACACCCTGCGGATCTCGTCCCCCACGGGCTTGCCCGCTAAACCCGCTCCCCTGCAGGTCAGTCTGGCAGATCCCATCTCTGGAATCGAGGTTCACACCCAAACCATGGATTGGGATGGAAAAGCGGTTTCCGTGCCACTCCCTGCCCGCGCTGAGGAGGGCCCGCTCCGCGCCCGGGTGTGCTGGGGCTCTGCCGATCAGACCCAAGGTGTGGGCGAAACCATTCTCTCCACCGTGGCCCAGGTCGTGAACGACCTGAGGTACGGTTTTTTTTCCGACTACCGCCCAGCGAATCATGACTACGCCAAGAAAGCGGATCTCCTCACGCGCCTGAAAATTAATGCCGTTGAGTTTTACGACTACTTCCCTGCCCACGGCGATTACGCCCCCAGAGAAAAGGATTACAAATTCGAGCCCTTCGGCATCCCGATTTCCGCGGAGGTCGCCCGCGAGAAGATTCGGGCATCCGGGGAGCGTGGGATTCTCTCCCTCGCGTATGTGGCGGCCTATGCCGCCTCGGAAAGCGTCTACCGTCAGCACCCCCATCCCATGACTGACGAGAAAGGGGAGCCAAAGATTTTCAACGGAGAAATTATGACGGAAGCGGAAGCCGACCGGCAAAAAAAACCAAAATGGTTCTGGTTGATGAACGTCGCCAAAGACTCCCCTTGGCATGCCCATATCCAGGGAGAGTTCCGTCGGGCGCTGGACGACGATCCCTCCGACCAGTTTTCCTTCGACGGCTTCGAGATCGACTCCTACGGCGACAACCCGGATGTCCGCTTCTACGCCAAGGACAGCCGCCGGAACGGAGACAAGCTCGTGGATGTGCTTCATGATTTTGTCGGCGAGGTTCGGCGGGTGACCCGGGAGGTCAAACCTCATGGGCTGGTCTCTTTCAATAGCGTCAACGAATTCGGTGCCGACCTGATGAAGGATGTCACCGACTTCCAGTTTTTGGAAATCTGGCGCTTTTACACCGACCAGCTGGAGGAGCTGGTGGAAATCTGCCTCCGCCAAAGAGAACCCCGCAACCAGAGGGTGATTCTCAAGTTGTATCCCGCGGATATGGAGCCCAAACAGACCTCCTGGCCGGCGGGTACGCTGGCTCGGATTCTCGGCGCCACCATGACCGGAGCCGGGTCCCTCATGGTGGTGGGCGAACCGGATGAAACCAACTCCACCATGCACGGCCTCAACAGCCTCTTTTATCCGGACCATACCGCGCTGCGCTCCGGGAATTTTGAGTTACTGGAAGCCTACTACCGCCACGATGCCATGCTTTACGGCATCACCCATGGCCCGGAAGTGGTGCATTTTCCCCTGCCTGTTTCCTTTTCCGAAGGTCTGACACGCACTTTCGCTTCGCCGCGCCACCAGGCCCTCGTGGTGCAAATTCTTCGCCTCGGGCCCGATCGACGCTGGAGTGCCAACCTTCCCTGGCCTACTCCGTTGACCCAAGCCTCCCTGGGAATTCCCTTGCCCGGTGGACTTGAACCTGAACGAATCCTTTTCGTCTCCCCAGACGGCACGGGTTTCGCTGAACCCACCCCGCTCGAGAACTGGAAAAAAGAAGACGGACAACTCCGCGTGGTCCTGCCGCCGTTTTGCGTGTATGCGACCCTTCTCCTTCAGTATGGTCCCGCAGCTCGGACCCCGTGAAAAATCTCCTCCCCCGTCTTTTTTGGGTAGCAGCGTTTCCCTTATTGTTCTCCAATTGTGGCGGGGTCCCGAAAATCCCACCTGGGCGGACAGTCATTCGTTACTGGGACAAGTGGTCAGGCTGGGAGGCTGAGGCCATGAGGGCGGTGGTGGACGACTTTAACCGCTCCCAGGACCGTATCTGGGTGGAATTTTCCTCCACGAGCCACATCAACCGAAAACTCATGCTTTCCATTGGCGGGGGGGTGCCGCCAGACGTGGCCGGTTTGTTTGGCAACACCCTTGCCGTGTACGCGGAAAACAATGCCCTGACCCCGCTGGATCGATTGGCCCGGGAGGCCGGCATTCATGGGGAAGATTATGTTCCCATCTTTTGGGACATCTGCCATCACCTCGGGCATCTCTGGGCTCTTCCCAGCTCCCCTGCCTGCTTGGGCCTGGTCTGGAACAAGAGGATCTTCCGGGAGAACGGCCTGGATCCTGATCGCCCCCCTGCCTCCATCCGGGAGTTGGAGCAGATCAACGACCGACTCGTCCGGCGCGACGCCCAAGGGCGGTTGCAGTCGATCGGTCACCTCCCTTCCGAACCGGGCTGGTGGCCGGCCATCTGGGGATGGTGGTTTGGCGGGGATCTCTGGGATGGAAAGCGCATCACCCTGAATTCTCCGGGAAACCTTGCGGCCATGGACTGGATCTCCACCTACCCCCGCCGCTTTCAGAGCCGGGAACTTCTCAGCTTTCGCGATGGTTTTGGAAATTTCGCTTCTCCGCAAAACGCTTTTTTCACCGGGCGTGTGGCCATGGTTTTGCAGGGTCCATGGATTCACACATTTATCGAGAAATACGCGCCCCCGGGATTTGAATGGGGCGTTGCCGCTTTCCCCGCCGCCGACGCGGCAACCCCGGCTCCCATTACCTTGGTAGAGACGGATGTCCTCGTGATCCCGGCTGGGGCCCGCCATCCCCGGGAAGCGTTTGCGTTCATCCGCTACGTCAACGAGCGAGCGGCTATGGAGAAACTTTGCCTGGGCCAGAGAAAATTCTCCCCCCTTCGGGAAGTAAGTGCGGATTTTTTCCAGAAGCACCCCAACCCCCATATCCGCACTTTTCTAGATTTAGCGAAAAGCCCGCTGGCCAAGCACGTGCCCCCCCTGACCCTTTGGGCCATGATGGAAAGCGATATGAAACAGGCTTTTGGCAAGGTTTGGTCGGGAGCCGCCCAGCCCCAGCCGGCTCTGGAGGAAGTGCAGCAGCATCTTCAGGCGGAATATGAGAACCACCAGCGGCGCTGGAGCCGCCTGGCCGACACCTTGCAACGACAATGGGACGCACCATGAGCGCCGCCGACCTCCGTCGTTTGGGCACCGGGTTCATGTTTATTGCCCCATGGCTCGTTGGTTTTCTTGCCCTCTCCCTCTACCCGTTTCTCTCCAGCCTCTACCTTTCCACCTGTGATTACTCCGTCCTCGCCCCTGCCGTTTGGATCGGCCCGGAAAACTACACGGCGCTCTCCCGGGACCCCATTTTCTGGAAAGCCGCCGGCAACACCGTCCTTTTCGCCATGGTTTCTGTTCCCCTGGGCTTGGTTCTTTCTTTTCTCCTGGCGCTGCTCCTCAATGCGGAAATTCCCGCCCGTGGATTTTTTCGGACGGTGTTTTTTCTGCCGTCCCTCATGCCCTTGGTTTGTCTCGCCGTTCTTTGGTTATGGCTCCTCAATGGAGATCTCGGTCTGGTCAATGCCTGCCTGCGCCCTGGGCTGCAGACCCTGAGTGATCTGTTGGGCTGGCATCTTTCTGCCCCCAACTGGCTGCAAGATCCCCGTTTTGCTCTGGCCGGACTTGTGTTGACGGGGATTTGGGGAGTCGGCCATCCCATGGTGATCTTTCTCGCCGGGCTTCAGGAAGTTCCCCGGCATCTTTATGAGTCCGCGGACATTGATGGCGCTTCCCGCTGGCAAAAGCTCCGCCATATCACCCTGCCCATGCTTTCCCCGGTGATTTACTTCAATGGGATCATGGCCCTGATCGGCTGTTTCCAAGTGTTCGCCGTCCCTTACATCATGACCGAGGGCGGCGACGGCCCGGAGCGGTCCCTGCTCTTCTTGGCGACTTACCTGTACCAGCACGCCTTCGAGTATTGGAATATGGGTTACGCTTGCGCGATCGGCCTTTTTCTTTTTGCCCTAATTCTGGTTCTGACCCTGGTGGCCAGCCGGATTTCTTCTAGGCACGTGCACTACGAGGGCGCTTAAGCATGAAGCCGTTCTTTCGCTTGTCTTGGGGCAACCTACTCCGCGTGATTCTGCTCACCTTTCTGGCCGTGGCTTTTTTGGCGCCCATGGCTTGGATGCTCTCCACTTCCCTCAAGCCTTTGTCCGAAACCATGACGGTCCCCCCTCAGTGGATCCCCAGTAGCATTCAGTGGCACAACTACCCTGATGCTATACAGGCCATGGGTTATTTTTGGCGTTACACCGGAAATTCCCTCCTGCTCTGTCTTCTTACCGTGGCGGGAACCCTGGTCAGCAGCACCTTGGCTGCCTACGGCTTTGCCCGACTGGAATGGCCGGGACGCAACCGCCTCTTCTCCCTTTGCCTCGCCACAATGATGATCCCGTTCCCGGCAATCATGGTGCCCATTTACGGGCTCTTTAAAAACTTGGGTTGGATCGGCACCCTCCAGCCTCTTTGGGTACCCACCTTTTTCGCCAGTGCATTTCATGTGTTCCTGCTTCGGCAATTTTTCCTCTCTTTGCCCCGCGATACGGCCGAGGCCGCCCGGATCGACGGTTGTAATGAGTGGCAAATCCTCTGGTACACCGTTCTACCCATGGCGAAGCCGGTCCTGCTGGTGGTGGCGGTGTTTCAGTTTCTCGCCACTTGGAACGACTTTCTTGGACCGTTGATTTATCTCACCGACCAGCGCACCTTCACCCTAGCCCTTGGCCTGCAGTCCTTCCAAAGCCAACAAGGCGGTACGGCCTGGCATCATCTCATGGCGGCCTCCACCTTGGTGGTTCTGCCGGTGATCGTGCTTTTCTTCTTCACCCAGAAGACCTTCATTCAGGGAATCGCCACCACCGGATCGAAAAACTGACTCCCCAATTGGGAAACGGATCCTACTCCACCCTTTTTCCTTTCACTTCGAACTCCTCCCCGCAGTTGGGGATTTCCCAATCTCCGGAATCCGTTACGGATCCGCCCTCCAAAACCCAGTGCTCGCCGGATGGAGGATGCAGGAAAACACGAAAACGTTGGCGGCGAAATTCGGGAAATCCACGCCCATCCACTTCGGTCCAGAGCCGGAACCGGTCTTGCTCGCGCACGATCCTGAATTGAGTGCGAAAATACTTACCCGTCCGGTGCGCATCCGTCAGGCCGTCATCCTCCTGCAGCAAGGACTCCCCCTGAGAACCATCTTCGGGTAAATACACATGGAGAACGATCTCCTCGGGATGGTAATCCATCGTGGATAAAGGGGTCTCCGGCCAACACGGGATCACCGCCCCACCCCTGACCCAGACAGGGATCCGGTCCAACGGCGAGGAAGCCATCAGGGCAGCCCCTTCGGACAGATAAGGTTGATGGTCTGGCCAGGAATACCAAATTCCACGGGGCAGATAGGATGACCTTTGCCGGCAACCCGGCTCCAAGACCGGCGCCACGAGTAGGTGCGCGCCGAGAAGGAATTGATCCTCGATTTCCCAGGTTTTCATATCTCCGGGGAATTCGAGACAAAGCGGACGCTGAACGGGCATACCGAATTCGCTGGCGATGACAAACTGGGAATACAGGTAGGGCATCAATCGATAACGATGGTTCAGTGCCTGCCGGATCGATTGGAGGGCTTCGGTTCCAAAAGACCAGGGGTATTGGTCGGGCTGACCAGTGGCATTATGATTCCGACAAAAGGGGGTGAAGGCGGCATACTGGTACCAGCGTGTCAGCAGTTCCTCCGAGCACGCCTCCATGAATCCACCCACATCCGCCCCGACAAAGGGTTGTCCGGAGAGTCCCATCCCCAAAGCCATGCGGATCGCCAGACCCAAGTGCTCCCAGCGGGAACAGTTATCCCCGAGCCAATTCGCGGCATACCGCTGAATTCCGGGAGATCCAGCTCGGGTAAGGACAAAGGTGCGCTTGTCGGGCATGGCCTTTCGTAACCCCTCCACGGTTCCCATGGCCATCAAAAGGGCATATTCGTTGTGAAAACGCGCGTGCGGTTCTCGGCCATGACCAAAAAGCATTCCCTCGGCCGGCACCTCGCCAGTGGCAGGCTCGTTCATGTCATTCCAAATCCCAGCGATTCCGGAACGGACATGCTCGGCGTTTCGCATTCCCCACCACTGTCTTGTTTCGGCCAGGGTGAAATCGGGAAAGACCGTCCTTCCTGGCCAAACTTGTCCGACGTAGGGCTCTCCCTGCCCATTCAGGCAAACAAGCCGATCCCGCATCGCCTCGTCGTAAACTGGATAACCGGGCTCCTCCTTGATGCCCGGATCGATGATCGTGATAAGGCGCAACTTTTGCGCCTGCAGGCTTTGGATGAGCTCAGCTTGCCGGGGAAACTTCTGGGTGTCCCAAGTGAAAACCCGGAATTCATTCATGTAGTCGATGTCGATCCAAAGAACGTCGCAGGGTAACTTGGCTTCCCGATACTTTCGCCCGAGGGCCTCCACTTGTTCTTGGGTATAATCATGCCAGCGACACTGGTGGTTTCCGAGGGCCCAAAGGGGTGGCAGGGGCATCCGGCCGGTTAGCCCCGAGTAGCCTCGCATGACTTCAGGGAGGCCGGGCCCTGCAAAAACAAACTCCTCATAGCTCCCGGTTTCGAAACGCAAAATCCCCTCCCCGGGCTTCGAAAAGTCGAAGGAGGACCTCCCTAAGTTATTTAGGAAAAAGCCAGCCACCTGGGCACTGCCACTGGGGCGGTGGAGAAAGAAGGGGATGGACACATAGTACGGATCGAAATGCACACTGGTGGGATCCCGCATCGGGTCTTCATGCGGAGTTTCCCGGTAGCCCCCCGCCACGCTTGGGTTGAGAACATCCGTGTTCCAGAACCTCCAAGCCCGCCCGTTTTTATTAAAGGACCCTGTCTTCTCCCCCAATCCGTAAATGCCGTCCTGATCCTGAACCGTTCGCCCTGTTTCAAAGCCCTCGTCTACCCTGCGATAAAACCAAGGACGCCCATCAGGACCCCGCGGAGAACCCAGGACCAGGCTTCCGTCACTGCGGCGAATCTCCACGTGAAACGGATCGAAAAAAAGAGAAACTACCATCGAGCCGCTATCGATTTGGACGCATCCTGGTTTCTCTAGGATTCTAGTGCTGGTCGGCTCCCCAAATGGAATTCCGTGAGCTACCGCGTGAGACGGGTTTTCGTCCAAAACTCCCCCCACGGAGATTTGGAGCCGTAGAATATCAGGTCGCAGAAACGTGGCCCTGATTTTTTCTCCGGTAAAACCCGGCAAATCCATTTCCATCCCTTGGGGAATTCTGCGGATGTTTTCTCCCGGTCCTACCGGAGAATCCTTAGCCCTTGCAACCAGGTTCACGCTCATTCAACCCATCCGGACATAAAGAAACCCCGCTGATACTCTGCGTTGGATTCCCCGTTGGTCCTCATGAACTCCTCAAAGGGCATGGGCCGGATACTTCCATCCGCATAGGCCACATTCACAAAGGCCGGACTACGGTGTGACCAATTTTCTTGAGGCCAGTCACCCCAGCACACGTCCATCAGGAGCATGGCACGCGTGGTTCCAAAAGGAGGAAACGACCTTCCGGTTGCATATCCATTGTAACGGATTTGGGCATATCTTTTGATCCACTCATTTTTTTTGTTCTTCTGTGCTGCCGGACAACGGAGAACTTGGGGAATTTTTGCGGGATCAATATCCATCGTCCTGATTGGGCTAATATTCAAATACGGGGCCAAGACTTCCCCGATGGATCCCGGTTCGGGTTGTGCCCCCCATCCTTCGCCGGCCTTATAATTCAAAGTCCCATTGGGATCCCAGGGAAATATTTTAAATGCGATATATTTACCCCCGTTATCGCTAGCTGCCGATTGTGTGGCCAAAGAAACTTGCCGGAGGTTGGATTGGCAGCCAGCGGTGTCGGCTGTGTTCCGGGCCTTCTGCACCGCAGGCACCGCCAACCCAGCAAGCAAACCAACTATGGATATCACCACTAATAACTCGACCAGTGTGAATGAACTTTCTCGTTTTGGATAAACCACCCACCAATACATAGACTTTTATAAGCGCCGATCCACCACCAGGGTCTGGCCGCATGGTGAACAGTTAAATTTCTCTTAAATTTCGTGCCGGACGCCGAAAACTTTTGCGTATCTACTAAAATTGGAAGCGGTGGGAGTGGAATCGGCAGACAAAATATTAATAGAGAGTCATTTCAACGACTTAGAAAAATATTTCTAGCGGTGTTTTCTCGGTCAGATTCTCGGCCTTAAATTGCCCTTTTTGACCTTAACCCCACTATTACAAACCTTAAAACCCACTCTGTCCCAGTCATGGCGTTGTTTTTATCTATTTTTGTCTTAAGTCATTGATTATAAGTTCGGTGCGGCTGGAGGGAATCGAACCCTCGTGTCTAGCTTGGAAGGCTAGCGTTCTACCATTGAACTACAGCCGCAAACCATCTGCGCCGTAGAGGATTTGAACCTCTAACCTCCTGATCCGTAGTCAGGTGCTCTATCCAGTTGAGCTAACAGCGCGTAATCAAAAATCCTACCTCAAGGCGCCTTTTCCGGCAATGCTGGCGAACCTTCCCCCAAGGCCTGCTTCAGATCCCCGATCCAATCGACTAATTTGGGATGATACGGATTCGCCCGCAAAATCCCCATCTTTTGCGCCCAGCCACTTTCCTGCTCCCCCATCTTCTCGAAATCATCCGCCCTCTCCCACAGCAACTCCGGCCGCTTCAAAAGCTTGTAATCATCCGCCCCCAACGTTTTCACCTCTTTCTCCACATCCTTGTCCATGCCCGCAATCCTCAGATCCCACAGCCGGATCAGCTCCCTGCTCTTCGCCTTGCGCAAATGAGGCCGTACCACCTGATTGAAAATTCCCACAACCGAAGCTGAGGACAACTTCGCCTCTTTGACCTCCTCCAGAAAACCCTGAATCTGCCGGTCCCTCACCAAAGGACTCTCCAGCGCCGGCCGATCAAAATCGTTGCCACTTTCTTTCTTCTGCTTTCGCCCCGCTCCAACTTTTTTCGCCATCGGCACCTTTCCCTCCGTCAAATCCCCCGGACTTTCCGCTATCTCCTGCGACTGAAAAAGATTTTCCCAATACACCCCCCACTCCCCCGCCTTGGGTGCCTCCTTTTCCCCCAAAGCTTCCCGGCAAACCAAAGCGACATACTGCACGTGTAGCTGCGCCCCCTCGCTGAAATCCAACGAACCCATCTTCTCCTTATTCTCCACCCGCCCCTGCTGAAATCGCGTCTCCCCGTCTTGGGCCCGCCCAAATTCCACATTCCGATAGCTCTCCAAATAAACCTGCACCGCTTTGAACTTGTCCAATCCTGCCTCCGTCAACTCCTTCGCCGCCTTTTCCAAAAGGTCATGAGTCAATTTCTCATTCTTTTCCTCGATCCCCTTCAGCTCCTCCAGCGCCTTGGCCCGGTCCAATTTGGCCTCCTGCCCCCAAACCCGCCCCCCCAGAAGCGTGACCCCGCAAACCAACGCACCTAAGACAAAGTTCATTCTCTCCTAAAATGGGCCAAAGCCCATCCGTGACCATATTATTTCTTGGGATCGTTTTTGACCCCACCGCTCTTTTTTGCGATGCTCTTCCTTTCGGGCGGATACCGAAGTGGCCAAACGGGGCAGACTGTAAATCTGCTGGC
>Ga0247842_10004405_pt1 | contig 17681 bp, 15 predicted proteins | sample LaCruzMarch2015__3_FD_192411 | JGI IMG/M metagenome (GOLD analysis project Ga0247842, IMG submission 192411) | Freshwater microbial communities from meromictic Lake La Cruz, Castile-La Mancha, Spain - LaCruzMarch2015_19m | ecosystem: Environmental > Aquatic > Freshwater > Lake | place: Spain...
TGGATATGGTAATTCATCTCCTCTTGCAATGCGATTCTTCTTTTCTTTTTCATAGGGTTTTGATTGGGCTTCAAATTTACACCAAGCGATACCCTCAAATCAAGATGCAGTTTACCGACCCTTTACATACAGACGATGAAATAAAAACTAATTTATCTGATTACATAAGCAAAAAACTTAATTACAATTACACTTACCTTGCAAATCTTTTTTCCGAAGTTAAAGGAACTACCATCGAACACTTTTACCTGACCCACAAAATAGAAAAGGTAAAAGAATTACTTGTTTATGACGAACTCAATCTTACCGAGATTGCTTATAGGCTGCATTACAGCAGCGTAGCGCATCTGTCAAATCAATTCAAGAAAATGACAGGTCTCACCCCATCCCATTTCAAAAATCTGAAGTTCAAAAAGCGCAAGGATTTGGGGAGTATGTGAATAATGTAACATATTCCCAAAATTATGTAACGCTTTTCCATATAAAGGATCGCACCTTTGTGCAACTAATGATTTTGTCATTTATATTGAAAATTGTTACAAATGACAACGATGACTCTACCTCGTTTTTGATGACATCTGGAATGGTAAAGATTTTAAAATCGGATAACGATGAAAAATATTGAAGTCGATAAAGCAACCGGCTTTATAATTGTTGAGATTATTGAATATGTCCCTCATTCAATTGTTACAAAAACCATAATAAAAAAAACCACAGGAACTGTCAGTGCGGTTTCATGTGATGGCGGAGAAGCTTTGATAGAAAAAATCATTCCATTCGACAATTTTATTCAGATCATTGAAGGGAACGCTGAAATTGAAATTGATGGAATATCGAACATCCTCAATACAGGACAATCAATTATCATTCCGGCTCATACATCAAATCTTATTAAAGCCAACGAACGTTTCAAAATGCTTTCAACAATTATAAAAAGTGGTTACGAATAAAACAAATAGTTCATATTATAAATTATTACAAATGAAAAAAACAATTTTTATGTTTGCTATAACAGTGTTTATGGCAGGTGTAATGTTAACAAGTTGCCGGTCGTCGTCAGAAAAAGTTGAAAATGCTCAGGATAAAGTACAGGATGCAAAGAGTCAAGTAGTAATGGCTGAACAGGAGTTAAACCAGGCGCTGAAGGATTCCATTCAACAATTTAAAAAGGAATCGGAACAAAGGATCGCCACAAATGAAAAAAATATTGCTGAAATCCGTATGAGAATAGCAAAGGAAAACAAAGAAAACAAAGCCATATTCGAACAGAGATTGTCCGGGTTGGAGCAGCAGAATAAGGATATGAAAAGGAGACTCAGGGATTTTACTGAAAATCAAAGTGAAAAATGGGAATCCTTCAGGGTTAAATTCAACAACGACCTGGAGAAACAAGGGAAAGCTTTTAGGGACTTTTGGGGAATAAAAAAATAAAACAAAAACTAATCCGGGAAAGAAACGGCACTCCTCTTAACCAATCTAGATGACAGGTTATATCAGGCCGTAAACGAATTGCTCCGAAACAATAAAAGCACTCTATCGCCTCACCTTCTAAAAGTATCTCTTAAAATAGAAGTTGAATCTATATGTCATGATTGAAAAAGAACGAAAATTACCACTTTACGCAAAAACCACCATTTTTCTGATCGGATTATACGTCTTATTGACGATGCTGTATATCGCGCAGAGTATTATTATTCCACTTGTTTTCGCGATTATTCTGGCTATCTTGCTTCAACCGGTCGTGAATTTTTTTGTACGGATGAGAATAAACAGGGTAGTATCCATTGTAATTACATTATTGCTTGCGGTATTAGCCATTGCGGCTTTTGGCGCTTTGTTATTTTCTCAGGCAAGCCGGTTTAGCGAATCATGGCCGATACTGGTCGATAAATTTACTGAAATACTCAACCACACTGTCGTTTGGGCTTCCGGCTACTTCGACATAAGTCCTCAAAAGATCAACGACTGGATTGCAAAAACCAAAGGAGAACTCATCAATATCAGCAGCGCTACCATCGGGCAGACACTCGTCACCGTCGGCAGTTGGGTAGTTGCGTTGTTTTTGGTTCCCGTTTATATCTTTATGATATTATTTTACCAACCCCTTCTACTTGATTTTCTTCATAAACTCTTTGGTACAGGCAACCAGAGCAAAGTGAGCGAGATAGCTACTAAAACCAAAACGGTTATTCAACACTATCTCATCGGACTGGTTATTGAAGCGGTAATTGTTGCAACGCTTAATTCCACTGCACTTCTGATACTCGGAATCGAATATGCTATCCTACTTGGTATTATTGGAGCAATGCTTAACATCATTCCATACATCGGGGGAATTGTGGCAGTGGCATTACCTATGATGATTGCTATAGCGACTAAATCGACTGCATGGTACGCTGTATACGTACTTGCCTGCTATTATTTCATCCAACTAATAGACAACAACTACATTGTTCCTAAGATAGTCTCCTCTAAAGTAAAAATCAATGCGCTTTTCTCTATAATTGTGGTAATTGCAGGAAATGCTCTGTGGGGCATACCCGGTATGTTTCTTGCTATACCGCTCCTTGCTATTGTAAAACTTATTTTCGACAATATCGAACCCTTAAAACCCTGGGGATTTTTATTAGGAGACACCATGCCCCCGTTATTAAAAATTAAACCGATTTTTAAAAAATCTAAACAAACTGCATGATAGCTGTCAAAAAAGAAGGCATTATTCTGGATAAGACCGATTTGGAATTTGAAAACCAGGGAGTACTGAATCCCGCAACAATACGCGACGGCGATAGCGTTCATCTTTTCTACCGGGCGGTACGAAATGGAAATCATTCGAGTATTGGCTATTGCAGACTTGATGGCCCCCTGACAGTTTCCGTGCGTTGGGATAAACCTTTCATGGTTCCCGAATATGACTACGAATCACAAGGTATCGAAGATCCCCGGATTGTTAAGATTGATGATTTGTTTTATATGACATATACCGCTTACGATGGTACAAGCGCCCGCGGAGCTTTGGCGACTTCAAGCGATTTAAGGCATTTTACAAGACAAGGAATCATAGTTCCTGATATCACCTATGCAGAATTTGTATTCCTTGCTGAAACCGCGGGGAAGGTAAACGAAAATTATTATCGTAATCATAAGTTTTATTACCAGAAAGCTGATCCGGAAAAAAAAATCAAGTTATGGGACAAAAATGTAGTTTTCTTCCCCCGGAAAATTAATGAAAAATTGGTGTTTTTTCACCGTATCAGGCCCGGTATTCAAATGGTTTCTATAGATACCTTAAAGGGACTCACTAAAGAATTTTGGCAAAATTATTTTCTTAACCTGCAGGATCATATTGTGATCGATCCTTTTTATGCACACGAGTCAAGCTATATTGGCAGTGGTTGTCCACCTATTGAAACAGAACACGGTTGGCTTCTTATTTATCATGGTGTGGAAGAAACTGACAGAGGACTTGTCTATTCTGCCTGTGCTGCAGCCTTACTGGATGTAAATAATCCTGCCAGGGTAATAGCCCGGTTGCCTTATCCCCTCTTTTCACCTGAATACGAATGGGAAATAAGAGGAGATGTTAATAATGTTGTTTTTCCTACCGGTACGGCACAATTTGGTGATACCCTATATATCTATTACGGTGCAGCCGATGAACGAATAGCCTGTGCTTCCTTGAATTTGCCGGCATTAATGGCAGAATTGTTAAAGGTTGGAATTATAAATGAAAAATAAAATCGTTACTCGTGAAATCTTGTTTGTTACCTCATATCCACCCAGGGAATGTGGCATTGCAACCTATTCGCAGGATTTGATAAAAGCGCTTAATAAAAAATTCAGCGAATCATTTTCCCTGAAAGTTTGTGCCTTGGAATCAAGCGATATTGATTATTCCTATCCGGATGAAGTTAAATTTATTCTTAAAACTTCATCCGCAGATGAATATAAAAAACTTGCATTAAAAATTAATAATGACAATCGCATTGAAATCGTCCTGATCCAGCACGAGTTTGGTTTTTTTAAGTTACAGGAAAAATATTTCGTGAAATTTTTATACAGGCTCTCAAAGCCGGTAGTAATAGTTTTTCATACAGTGTTGCCTCATCCTGATAAAGAATTAAAATCTAAAATTCGACGGATCGCGGCTGTTTGTCGTTCAATCATCGTAATGACACATAATTCCGCCGGGATTTTAACGACTGATTATGGTCTGCCGGAGCAAAAAATATCAGTGATAGCTCATGGAACACACCTGGTTCCCCATCTAGGTAAAAAATTTCTTAAGAATAAATACGGTCTGAAGAACCGGAAAGTACTGACAACATTTGGGTTACTCAGTTCGGGAAAGAGCATTGAAACAACCATCGAGGCGTTACCGGCAATTATTAAGGAAAGTCCTGAAGTGATTTTCCTGATCATTGGGAAAACGCATCCTGAGGTAAAGAAAACAGAAGGAGAAAAATACAGGGAAATCCTCGAACAAAAAGTTAATGATTATTCTCTCCGGGATCACGTGATATTTATTAATAATTATCTGGCGCTTCCCGATCTTCTCGAATATTTGCAACTTACCGACATTTACCTGTTTACCACCAATGATCCTAACCAGGCTGTAAGCGGGACTTTCGCTTATGCCATGAGTTGCGGCTGCCCTATTATATCAACCCCAATCCCACATGCAAGGGAGGTATTGACTGAAGATACAGGAATTATCATTGATTTCCGGAATTCACAACAATTGGCCGATGGCGTTATCCGGTTGCTCAAGAATGGAGCATTGCGAAGGAATTTAAGTTCAAATACTTTGGAAAAAATTGTCTCAACTGCTTGGGAAAATTCTGCCATTGCACATGCGACATTGTTCAAAAAATTTGCCGGCGATAAAATCAGGATACAATATAACCTGCCGGTTATCAGTCTTAACCATCTGAAACAAATGACAACCAATACCGGGATCATTCAGTTTTCAAAAATTAATCAACCCGATATCTATTCCGGTTATACCCTTGATGATAATGCAAGAGCCCTGGTAGCCATGTGTATGTATTATAAATTGACCCGTGATGAGGAGAGTTTGTCTGACATCCGCAAATATCTCGGTTTTATAAAACATTGTCTGCAACCCTCCGGTGATTTTTTAAATTATGTTGATAAGGATAACAAATTTACCGCTCAAAATACAATTTCGAACTTAGATGATTCAAACGGACGGGCTGTTTGGGCCTTAGGATATTTGGCATCATTGCGAGCGCTGTTACCCGTGGAAATAATTTCAGAGGCCGAAACGATTCTTGGAAAAACCTTGTTGCGTATAGGCAAGGTCCATTCAACACGGGCTATGGCATTTGCTATAAAAGGATTATATTTTTCTCAAAGCGCCAAAAAACTTCCCGAAAACTTTTCTCTTTTTAAAACATTTTCCAATCGCCTGGTTCAGATGTATAAGCACGAATCGAACGCAACATGGGATTGGTTTGAAAGTTATCTTACCTATGCCAACAGCATATTGCCGGAAGCGATGTTATATGCCTGGTTGTTGACCAAAGAAACAATTTATGAGGAGATTGCCAGATCGTCGTTGCATTTTCTATTGTCGCAAACTTTTAACGAAAACGGCATCGAAGTAATTTCTAACAAAAACTGGTTACAAAAGGGCCAGGTGGCAGGACATTTTGGCGAACAACCGATTGATGTTGCCTATACCATAATGACATTAAGTAAATTTTACGATGTATTTGAGGACGAAGACTACCGCCTGAAGATGGAAACTGCTTTCAACTGGTTTTTAGGAAAAAACCGCCTGCATCAGATTATTTATAACCCATGTACCGGCGGTTGCTACGACGGACTGGAGGAAACCCATGTGAACCTCAATCAGGGAGCAGAATCGTCGGTAAGTTACCTTATGGCAAGATTAACTATAGAAAAGTACAGAAAGAAATAAAATTGATAAAATAATTTGTACAGAATATGATATTTTTTCATTTTATTTGCAATTAGTAATCGGGTATTAAATAATACCCGTCTCAAAAAAAGCATTACTCACATAATATTTTTGATCTCTCAATCATAACAAATTACAGGATCTATGGATAAAATAAAACAGAATCTGACAGAAATACAAATGTTGCATATGAAGGCCGAAGAACTTTGTAAAGAGAAGCAAAAAAATGCCGATATGCTGGTTATTGAAGCGGATTCAAAAAAACTTCTTCAAGAATTACAGGCCAAAAAGATAGAATTGGAGTTGCAGAACGAAGAGTTACGCCATGTATATGAAATATCGGAAATAGCGCTCAAGAAGTTCACAATGTTGTACGATTTTGCCCCGATGGGTTTTTTTACGCTTGATAGCGAGGGTAGTATCTGCGAACTGAATTTCACCGGCGCCGAAATGCTTGGCGACAAACGTTTTAGTTTGATTGGGAGCAACTTTAAGCTATTTGTATCCAAAGATTCATTCCATCTGTTCAATGAATTTTTTAGTAAAATGTATACCGGAAATGCCAAGGAATTTTGTGTAGTGAATCTTGATAACAATAATGCTTTATGCCTTGTGTATATGGAAGGTATCGTTACCGGCGATGACCGGAAATGCCTGTTATCAGTAGTCGATATTTCAGGTTTAAAAAAACTTAACATTCTGTAAGTTAATCGGTTATATATTTTCTATCTCACCCTGCTTCTTCTTTCTTTCAATCATCCAACCTTAAGAAATTCCTCACGGGAACACATGTGAATGTGGAAAATCGGGATTTTTCTTGTTTATGCTGGCAATGGATAAACCAAATATGCGAATTATGTAAAGTATTTCAATAGTTGTGTAACATTTTCGGCAGTGATTGACCTTACCTTTATCTCAATTATTTTACACATCGAAAATCAAGAGTATTCACATTTTAAAATTAAAAGTCATGGCAAGATTATTATTGATTATTGGGTTGATACTTATTGTTCTTTGGTTGCTTGGGTTTTTCGCATTTCATTTAACAACCCCGGTTCTTCATGCATTAATTATTATTGGCATAATTCTGATAATACTCGATCTTATAAACCGTCGTCAGAACTGGTGGTAATTCAATTCGCGTGATTGATTTTTAAGACCCTTTTTCATATTCTTCCTTTTAATGATTCTGGCATTAATGAAAGTATTTGTCCTGACAGTTACTTTATTTATATTTTCCGCCTTCCTGTTTGGACAAGAAGTGGCTCCTCAGAATCCGCATAAGGTGGCCCCGGGTGATACGATCGTACCAGGTAAGGGCACTCCGGAAAAGCAAATCTCGAAGATCGATTCTGTGAAAGTCAAAGAACTTTCGGACTCAACCGGAAACGAGCCTGTAAAAAGCATTCTAATTGATACCACAAAACAAAATAAATACGGGGACTTGCTCGATGACGACACCGTATACAATAAAAAATATCCCATCTGGGTTCCTTCACTTGAAGTTCTCGGTGCTCTTTCTCTTACATGGTTGTTAGACAGGTTTATCTTAAATGCCGATTATGCGCGTATAGGAATCACAACCTGGAAAAATAATTTTAAATATGGATGGGAATGGGATATGGACCGGTTCGGCGGGAATTTTATCGGTCATCCATATTCGGGAACACTCTCTTATAATGCCGGACGTTCTAACGGGTATAATTATTATCAATCCTTTGCATTTGCGTTTGGAGGCAGCCTGATGTGGGAATATTTCGGAGAAAACACCCGACCGTCCTATAACGATATTATCAATACGCCAATTAACGGATCATTCCTGGGGGAAATACTGTACCGAATAAGCTCGAACATCCTTGATGACCGCACTACCGGAGCAAATAGGGTTTTCCGTGAAATTGCTGCCGGATTGATTGATCCCATGAGGGGTTTTAACAGGTTAATACAGGGGAAATCATTCAGGAGAACAAACAAGGAGGTGTATGAGAAAGAACCGGTCAACATATCCGTGTATGGAGGAGTCCGGAGGCTGAATGATGAATCACAAGGAGTTTTCGGAACATCGACCTACAGTGGACTGATCAACCTTCAGATAGATTACGGAAATCCGTTTGAGATTCGTAAAAGAAAACCATTTGATTTTTTTAAACTTCGTGTCGATGTAAATATCGGTGTGGGAAGAAAATTTCTTGATAATATTCTTGGTTATGGAATCCTGTTCGGGAAAAATATGCAATATGGAAAGATGGCATTTCTCATCGGAGGATTTCAATATTATGATTATTGGGATAGTAAGATCTTTGAGTTAGGCACTATTGGTTTCGGTGGCGGCGTAATTTCAAAATTGTCATTAAGTAAGACGAGCAATATTTATACCAGGATCCATTTGGCAATAGTACCTTTTGCAGGAAGCAGCACTCGGTTTGGACCCGACACCTCGCAATTCCGCGATTATAACTTTGGCGGAGGATTGGAGGCAAAGTTTGAAAGTACGGTCAATATCGGTAAATATGCGACCGCCTCAATGATCTATTATTTTTATTGGATTCGAACCTATATCGGAGTAAACGGGAATAATTTCATTCACATTTTGAAACCAAGAATTACAGTGCGGCTATATAAATTCATGAATATTGGAATTGAGAATGACATTTATTACAATGACCGGTATCTTCGTGGTTTTTCTCCCATACATTTATTGAGAACCGAACAGAAAATATTTTTGTTGTTTTACTTGGAAGATAAGCAGCGAAGAGGATACTATAATTGACAGTAGCGTTAATCAAGCCGATAGACCAGTGTAATACCCATCCCCATGGGACTTATAGGAAGAATCTTTATTTTTTTCATGTTGAAATAAGTTACATTATTCCAAACCCGCTTTCTGGTAATAATATAAAAGAGACTGACTGATTTTATTCTCAGACAGACTCTTTTTTAAAGGAAAATATGCTGGATTCGGAAATTTACTTCTTGGGAATAATATCAATTATGACGGTGCGATTATAAAAACGTTCCTCCGGAAATTTGTTTTCAAACGGTGTAAAGTCCGGATCCTCACCAAATCCATATACTTCGAATTTAACATCGCTTCTGTTTTCCTTCGTTAATTCCTTTACGAAAATTTCACTGACATCATTAGCCCTTGCCAATGACAACTTTTGGTTATAGGCTTCATCTCCGATAATATCGGTATAACCATGAATAATGACTGTACCACCCTCAGGAATCTTTGGTGTTACGATATCAGTGAGGTACTTTTCGTAAATTGCAATGGCTTTTGAATTATTGAATTCATAAATAATGCTGAACCTCATCATCTCCTCGTCTATGGGCGGAGTCCAAAGCACCAAATGTACGGTAGTATCTCTCTTTGCAATCTGGCCGTTCATCCTTTGACCTGTCATCGTTACTTTATAGTTTCCTTCAAGCCGGGTACCCAAAATGGATTTGCCGGGTATGCTCGCCCACTCATGGATGTACGGTCCAAAATTTTGCACCTTACCTGTTTCATCCGTAATTGCAATCGACCATGACGAGAACGCTGCTTTTCCTTCCTCAATATGGAAGGTAACATAGCTGTCAAACGGGGCCGTTTGTATGGCAATAATTTCCACCGGCTTCAACGGAGCATCCGGGCCGCTCTGAAACTCCATCAATAAGCTTGGTGAACTGCTTTCGATAGATACCCTGCGATCACCCTCACGAAGGAGGTCAAGCTCGCGTGTGCCACCCGGTTGTTCCGATGGAATTTTCGGTTTATTGCGACCTTCTGTAAGGATCCTCGAAGCATCAATTCCAATTATACCCACCAGGTACTGCCTGACCGATTCTGCCATAGCCAGACCATCTTCAGCGCTTTTTTCTGATGATCCGACCAGTTTTATAGTCGTGTTGGGATTTTTCACTAATCGATCGCCAAGAATGTTCAGGATATTATAATAAACAACCATTTGTCGTTCGGAACGGCCCGACAGATTTACAGACGAGAACGACTCAAGTTGATCTTCTTTAAAGTCTTTAACCTGGCCTTTTGTGAGTAAAACGTATCGATCCGGAATTGATGTTGATCCTGTATTAAAAAATATATAGTTACGCAACGGAAATATTTCCCTTACCTTGCGCTCGACAGGAAGGTTCCTGGGAGCGTTAACAAAAAACCGGAATGGAGGATCTAGTGCCGGAACCGCTGCCGGAATTAATATTGTTTCGTCCTTTTTGACATTATCAACACAATAAGCGAATTTATAGGTTAGACCAACGGTAGCCGAACTGTACATGTCATTGACAACTGCCTGTGCACCACCAAGGGTCATATCCAGAAGATCGGATTTTTGCCACCTCCAGTATACTTCAACGGGAATGGAGAAATGCTTGTTAATGTTAATTTCAAGACCAATTCCGGCGCCCATTTTGAGCTGCAGGTCGCTTCCGCCCATACCATTTGTATTCCCGACATTCAGATCATCCCCTTTTTTACCCAGGTAGCTGATTTCCTGGTTCAGGTTGATGTCACGTTTAATCCCTTTGGATTGATCCAGACCTAAACCGAAGATGAAATAAGAGGAGAAGATCCGTTCCGGTTTATCACCCAGTATCCAGTTTGACCAGTTTACCGTAAGCTGGAGTTCAGACTCAAAAATATTAGTTTTAAAACTTTGAGAAATGTATTGAGGTATTCCATTGCCTTCCAAATACTCCCATACGAATTTTCCTTCAATACGGCTCTGTATGATTCCGTATGCAATCCGTGCGCGAAGACCTATTACACGGTTAAACTGCTTTGTGGCGACCAGACCGACATTATAACCCATACATTGTGGAAAGAGGTTAAAAAATAAATTTCTGGATAAGTCACCGTTGAACTGCATCGGACCACCAAAGACACCAATCGACCAATAACTATGCGAAGGAGCAGCATTTACTTTTTCCTTTTTCTCATTGGTTTTATCCTGGGCGATGGTAACGAAAGGTATTGATGCCAAAAGAATGACAACCATTACTTTGGATAAGTGTTGATAGAAATTTTTCATAATATTGATTTTTAATTGTTTGCGATTTGACTATTGATTATATCGACATATTTCTTTTAATCCACCTTATTTTTTCGGTGATCTCGTTTGTTGTGCTTCTTTTTCCTTTCCTTCTTTTTGGGGTGGACTGTTTTTTTGTGGTTGTTGCTTAGGGGATTGGGTTTCACGTTTCTGCTGTGCCGGCTGCTGTTTGGCCGGATTAACGTCACGTTTCTGCTGTGCCGGCTGCTGTTTGGCCGGATTAACGTCACGTTTCTGCTGTGCCGGCTGCTGTTTGGCCGGATTAACGTCACGTTTCTGCTGTGCCGGCTGCTGTTTAGCCGGATTAATGTCATGTTTCTGCTGTACCGGCTGCTGTTTAGCCGGATTAATGTCATGTTTCTGCTGTGCCGGCTGCTGTTGATTAGCCGGCTGAGTAATACGTTGCTGTTGTGGTGACTGCTGCTTGACCGGTTGATTTGATTTTTGCTGTTGTGTTGTTACCGTTCTTTGTCCAACCGGTTTCACATTTTTTAAACTCTCCACTTTCGATGGTACAGGGCTCCGTCCGCTTGAGATATGTTTTTGCACCTGTGGTCTGTATATATGAAGCTGGTTATTATCCAGATTTTCACCTGGTTTACTGGTCTCTCTGATAGCGACCGGGGTGATCGACTTGCCAATATGTCTTTCAACTTCATTTCTATCTGGACCCGCATTGTATTTTACATTACGCTTTGTATCAACCCGGGTATTATTTATCATGGTCGAATTATTGATGATCGAAATATTGTTTGATGATTTGATATAGTAATTATAGATGTTCGTTCTTCCAAAATCCCCGCTTCTTACAAAGGTCCACTGATTGTAAGGCGGATTATAACCGTTCCTATACGCTGCATCAATACTGATGCCAGGTCCGATGGGCGCCCATCCGTAATAATCTCCCGATCTTCTCCAGGTAACCCATCCCGGACCCCATTGGTTATCCGGAATCCAGATAGGACCGTAAATAGGATCGCTGTACCAGCGGCCATAATGAAAGGGCGCCCATCCCCATGAATAATTTGAAATCCAGGTCCATCCTTCATAGGTTAATACCCAATATCCGTTAGTGGCATATGGAGTAAACCCGGGAGCTAAATCGGGAATCCAAACATATCCGTAATCAGGATTGTTGATCCAGGTGCCATAAGGACTTAATTCATCATAAAAAACCTGAAAACTGACTGATACCTCCTGTGCCGATGCTTTTTGAGGAGCAATCCATGTCCCTGAAAATAGCAACAGAAAAAGAACAATGATTTTGATTTTTGTTTGCATAAAATTCATTTTATTGTGATGAAGCCATTATTTTACAAAGTTGATTAACAATTAACCACTATGCATTACACAATTCCGGGAAAGAGTTACATGATTCATACATACTGAATTATTTTCGTAAATATGTGAATCATGTAACATATTTGAAAAGTTATGTAATATATGAGCAGGAAGATGCCCCTAACTTTGTAACAAGCAAAGGTTCAGATGCAATGAAGAAATTTACTCCGGTTATAAATGCAAAAGGGTATGCAAAAGTGCAATCCGTGAAGCTCAGCGAGAAGACACTTGCAAAGACCGTTCAGGCTAACAACTTTTTAACAGATCTTGCAGATTTTTTTTTATTTATAGAACGTATCATTAAAGAGACATTTTCGCGCGAATTTGAATTCAAGGAATTTTTACGTCAATGTTTTCAAATAGGGAATAAATCATTATCGCTTATTTCAATCACCGGGATCATCATGGGGTTGGTGCTTACGATTCAATCGCGCCCGGTACTTGTTGATTTCGGGGCAGTAACCCTCCTTCCCGGCATGGTGGCAATTTCTCTTATACGGGAAATGGGGCCTGTGATAACAGCACTTATTTGCGCAGGGAAAATCGGTTCAGGCATGGGGGCGGAATTGGGTTCAATGAAGGTGACCGAACAAATTGAAGCCATGGAAGTATCCTCTACAAATCCTATGCGGTTTTTGGTCGTAACAAGAGTGTTGGCGGCAACACTGATGATACCATTATTGATCTTATATGCCGACGCCCTTGGGATTTTCGGAAGCTGGGTAGGTGCCAATATAAAAGGCGATGTCTCTTTTGTATTATTCTTCTCACAGGCTTTCAGCTCTGTTACATTTATGGATTTTTTGCCTGCTGTGATAAAATCATTTTTTTTCGGAGCAGTGATTGGAATAGTAGGATGTTATAAAGGGTATAATGCCGGGCGCGGGACCGAAAGCGTAGGCATTGCTGCAAATTCCGCGGTTGTAATGGCATCCCTTCTGGTGATAATTATAGATGTGATTGCAGTCCAGATTACCGACATGCTGATGTGAATTTTGAAGATTTTAAAATGAATACTATCCAAACTGAAACCGTTGTTAAGGTTAAGACGATCAGGGATGAACCTGTTATAGAAATTCATGACCTTAAGAAATCATTTAACAAACAAGAGGTCCTGAAAAATGTTTCTTTAAAGCTTTTTAACGGCGAGAACCTGGCAGTGATTGGTAAATCCGGCACAGGTAAATCTGTTTTAATCAAGTGCATCGTTGGTCTGTTAAATGCTGATGGCGGAACAATCGAAATATTTGAAAAAAAAGTGAATACATTAAGCAGAAAGGAATTGGGTGAATTGCGGCAGGAAATTGGTTTTCTTTTTCAAAGTGGCGCATTGTATGATTCCATGACGGTGCGGCAGAACCTGGAATTTCCATTGCGAAGAACAAGAAAAAACATTTCTCAGAAAGAGATAGACGAAAAAGTTAGAGAAGTTTTGGAAAATGTCGGTTTATCGGATGCCATAGATAAAATGCCATCACAGTTATCGGGTGGAATGCGTAAGCGGATCAGCCTGGCAAGAACCATTATCGTTGATCCCAGGATCATGTTATATGATGAACCAACAACCGGACTTGACCCGGCAACATCCAATGAAATAAGTTCACTCATTAATGAGGTACAAAAAAAATATAAAACTTCTTCCCTCATTATCACGCATGATATTGAATGCACCCGTACTACGGCAAACCGCATTATTATGTTAAAGGACGGTGAAGTTTATCTTGAAGGTAACGTTGAGGATTTTGAGAATTCACCCGACCCCGTGATCAAATCATTCTTTAAATAAATTACTGATCCGATATGGAAACTTGTACCCTTTGGAGTAATTTGTTAAATCATAAATCATAAAATTATGGATACGCACACACAAAAATTTAAAGTACGCTTAGGACTGTTTATTGCAGGAGGACTTGCAGTTTTTGTCTTTGCTATATTTATTATCGGGAAACAAAAAAACATGTTTAATCCTGTTTTTAAACTGACAACAACATTTTATAATGTAAGCGGATTACAGGTTGGAAACAATATCCGCTTCGCGGGAATTAATGTAGGCATTGTCGACAACATCAGAATTATTAACGATTCGACCGTAAAGGTAGATATGTTGCTAAAAAAAAATGTCAAGCAGTTTATTAAAAAAGACTGTGAAGTGGCAATAGGTTCAGAAGGACTGATTGGCGACCGGATCTTGATTATTACGCAAGGGACCTCAGATTCTCCTTTAGTAAAGGAAGGACAACACCTTGTATCAGTTGAGCCTGTGGAACTGGATGCCATAATGGCAAGTTTGCAGGTAACTGCAGCTAATGCCGAAATTATTTCAGATCAACTTGCCGAGATTATGGTAAACATAAACAGCGGGAATGGAACTCTCGGCCGGCTGATCCAAGACACCGTCATTGCAGAAAACTTTAGTGAGACCATGTTGAATATTAAAAGAAGCAGCAAAGGGTTAAATGAAAATATGGAAGCAGCCAAACATAATTTCCTTTTAAGAGGTTATTTCAGAAAGAAAGCAGAGGCAGAAGCCCAGAAGAAGTATGAAGCTGAGAAACAAAAAGAAAAAGATCAGAAGATGAAAGAGAAGGAGGAGAAAAAAGCCGGGAAACAAAAAGCAAAAGATGAAAAGAAATAAAGAAAAAAGGTAATAAATAAAAACAAAAAAGCTGCCTGATTTTCTTTTCAGGCAGCCTTTTTGTTTTTTACTATTTTATGAAGTTATCTGTTTACAACAATCTTCTTAACGATGTTGAGGTTAATGCTGTTGTTCCGGATCAAAACAAAGTAGATCCCGTTAATGGCAGGCCTCATATCGATAACCTGGTCGAAGTGCTTATTCACCAGGATGTCCTTCACTTCAAGGATCTGAACACCCAGGTAGGTAAATACTTTAATATTAAAAGGTTCCGTGTAGGGATTTGTGATCGAAACTGTAAATCTCCCATCATTGGGTACTGGATAAAGGGTGATTTCACCTTTCTGCAGTTCATCCTGACCAACCATAAGAACGTATACATGGTTGGAACTATCGGTTGAGCATCCGATCAGGGTAACTACCGTCCAGTACCAGCCGGAAAATATGGCCTGGTAAGTTTGGTTGGTTGCTCCCTCGATCAGGGCACCCTCGTAATACCACTGGTTGCCATCCGGGGCACTGCTAAGGAGTATATTGTTATTAGCTGTTACCCACGGGGTTTCCGGAATCGGGTTCACTGTCACCTCAAAGACGGGCGACACAACTCCGTTTCCGCAATAGTTCGATCCGTATACCGTGATATCACCGGATTCGGCAATCATACTGAAATCAACGGTGATGGTATTGGTGTTGGCTCCGGAAATAATAATTGCACCGGTCGGTACCGTCCAGTTATAGTCAGTAGCATCAGTGATGGGTGCAACCGAATAGATCACTTCTGTGGATCCCTGGCAAACATCTTCTTCTCCGCTTATCGTTCCGGCGGTAGCCGGCATTTGAGTTGTCGTTATGGCAAGGTTCGATGAGGCACCATTGCCGCATAGGTTATTCCCATATACGGAGATATTACCCGAAGAGGCGTTAGCGCCAAAGTTTACCGTGATGTTGGATGTCCCTTCACCGCTTGCAATGGTTGCACCTGACGGGAGTGTCCATACATAATATAAAGTATTGGCAATCGCTGGTGTCGAATAAGGGACGCCCTGTTCTCCAACGCAAACTGCTGTCGAACCGTTGATATTTCCGGCATTGCCCGGTACTGGGTTAACGGTTACGTTCAGGATGACTGGTGTATTCGGTGAACAACCTGAGGAATTGCTATAGGTTACACTGACCGTCTGAGTTCCGGAAGCGTTCCATGTCACTTGGATCTGCCTGGTTCCTTCTCCCCAGGTGATGGTACCACCGGCAGAGACCGTCCATACATATCCTGTCATTCCGGCTTCGGTTGTGTAATCGTAGTATCCTGAATTTATACATAGGTTGGTGATACCGGTGATGGTCGGTATGGGCAGAATATTGATAATTACTGTGGCACTACCATTCATGGTTTTTGAGCAGGTGGTTGAAGTATTGGCAGCCACAACAGTATAAGTTCCGGCAGTTGTCTGAAGACCAAAATTCAGGGAAGCTCCTGTTCCGGGAAGTGTAGTGATCAGTGTGGCTCCATTGTACAATGCATAGTTGATTCCCGTCGCTGATCCGGAAAGGCCCACTGCAACACCTGTCCCTCCTGAACAATAGGCTCCTCCACCGGTTACATTAAAGGCAGATGGTAAAGGATTGACGGTTACTGTGACGTTGCCACTCATGGTATTTGCACAACTTGTAGAAGTATTGGTAGCCACAATGGTATAAGTTCCGGCAACTGTTTGCAACCCATAATTAAGGGTGGTTCCGGTTCCGGGAAGTGTAGTGATCAGTGTGGCTCCATTGTACAATGCATAGTTGATTCCAGTCGCTGATCCGGAAAGACCCACTGCAACACCTGTCCCTCCTGAACAATAGGCTCCTCCACCGGTTACATTAAAGGCAGCTGGTAAAGGATTGATGGTTACTGTGACGTTGCCACTCATGATATTTGCACAACTTGTTGAAGAATTGGTAGCCATAATGGTATAAGTTCCGGCAACTGTTTGCAACCCATAATTAAGGGTGGTTCCGGTTCCGGGAAGTGTGGTGATCAGTGTGGCTCCATTGTACAATGCATAGTTGATTCCCGTCGCTGATCCGGAAAGGCCCACCGCAACACCTGTCCCTCCCGAGCAATAGGATCCACCACCGGTTACATTAAAGATTCCCGGCAATGGGTTAACTATTAAAGAAGCATTTGTTGAAGTAACACTTGGTAAAAATGTTCCTGATACAACGACATTATAATCTGAAGCAGCATTCGAGGTGATCACAGGATTAAATGTAAGCGTAGCAGTGGTTGTGCCTGAAATATTCCCAACATTGGTTAAGTTTACAATTCCTTTTCTCCATTGATATGTCAGAGCTGTTCCTGTTGCAGTGACAGTTAAACTAACTGAATTTCCAACACATGCTGTTTGATTGCTTGGTTGTGTAGTAATGTTTGGAGAAGATGTACCACCGCAACCGGGAGGCATGACTGCAGTTATTGCGGTTGTTCCCAATGCACCAGTGGTTGTAAGCGCTCTGCCTTCAAGTGAAACACCTGTGGTTAAATCGATCGCGCCATTATTGCAAACAATCGTTCCTTTGAAAACCGAATAATTATGGTTCATGGTAATAATGCGTACTTATAGATATATTTGAAAGAAAAATCTGATTTACAATGAGTACAAGTTTGCTTAGTCATGCCTTCGGGCTTACGGATCAGGAGTACCTCAAGACGGAGTAC
>Ga0247842_10004411_pt1 | contig 17663 bp, 14 predicted proteins | sample LaCruzMarch2015__3_FD_192411 | JGI IMG/M metagenome (GOLD analysis project Ga0247842, IMG submission 192411) | Freshwater microbial communities from meromictic Lake La Cruz, Castile-La Mancha, Spain - LaCruzMarch2015_19m | ecosystem: Environmental > Aquatic > Freshwater > Lake | place: Spain...
AAGCTTTTAAGCTTTTAAGCCTTTAACTGGAACAAGTAGCCAAGCTTTTAAGCTTTTAACTGGAACAAGTAGCCAAGCTTTTAAGGGGAACAAAACCAGTTTAAGGGGTCAAAAGCTGAAGGCTAAGGGTATATATAATATACTGCAGATAAATAAAATTGTGAAAATAATAAACAGCTTATAGGCTCACGAATATGCGTCAGTACGATAGTGTGCCCTCGGCGCTTGCCATGTCCTCTGATAATAGTTACTATTCGTACGAGTTGCCAGCCGGAAGCTGCACAGGCAGCTGCAATGCGTGCTTTTGCCCGTGTGTGGTGTTTGGTAAGGTCGTTGAAAAGATGCGAACCAATAGGGGGACTGTAGATTGGACAGCGTGCATATCCTGGGCTCTGTGCACCCTATTGATATGGGGCGGCGTCTCAAGTGCGACGCAGGTGCTCATTGACAAGACGAGCGATCAAAATCTAAAGTATGCCGTGTATGGGCTATACGTTTTTTATTATCTTGGCTATATGCTTCCCTATATGCAAGCTCTCTACATGTACAAATCGCTCAAAGGGCTGATGACAACAGCGGGGGGACAGCCGCTGCAAGTTGGCCAAAATCCCACAACCGTGACTGTACCGTGCAGCCAATTTTGTTCATTTTTGGCGTGCCCCTGCTTTTATTTGAGCCGCGTCGACGCGTTTATAGACGTTGAAAATAGCAGCAACAGCAGCACCTTTGTGCACCTCGAAGAAACCATTATTTGCCCTTTCACACTGTATAATTCGTATAGGGTAAAGGTTCAGCAGGGCAACGTCTCCTCTGTGCTGGATCCAGCGCAGCCTCGGTTTGTGCAACCGCAATATGGGCCGGCATACGGCTACGGTCAACAGCCCGCGTATGCTTACGGCCAACAGCCCGCGTATGCTTACGGCCAACAGCAGCAACCGCTTATTTATAATTGAACATGGACAGTTTTTTTGGGGCCAACCGCAGCAACCGCTTATTTATAATTGAACATAGACAAATTTTTTTGGGGCCAACCGCAGCAACCGCTTATTTATGATTGGCCACAAACGAATGTTTGGTTATGCTTTTCACGGTTAGGCGCGTTTGCATCTTGGTGACCCTATTTGTGACCGCCGCAGCGCAGAGCCTAAACTCATTGGACATAGAGGTTTGCGCCGACAGCATCATGACATCAGACCATTTACCATTGCAGGCAGCTGTGCTGGCAAGGCTACAGAATATGCTCTCCACTACGGGTGTATACGCGACGCGGATGTATACGGCGTCTGCGACCATATGCTACATGTTTGTATATCAGGCAAGGAGTCCAACGGAAGTCCGCGATGCGGTCCAAATACTACTCACAGACACGGCCCTCACGCAAACGCCTATGCTCGCCGTGACATATGGCACTAGCAGCCTGTCGTGTCGTATCGCGGCAGAGCCGTGGGCGGGAGAGGACGTTGGGCCGCTGGGCCTCAATATTTGGCAGCTCACGGCGAGTGACGTGCTGCTGTGGGGTGGAATCGCTGGCGGTATACTTGCGCTGTGCTCCGTCACGGTGTGCTGCTTTGTGTATATGGCGGCAAGCAAAGAGAGCCTGCTAATGAGCAAGTTGCTGGCAAAGGACCGTAAGCTTTTTTCTCAACGGCAGGCGTCCAGCGAAAAGGCTGCTAGCAAGAAGACCAGCAGCAAAAAGGAGAGTGATAGCAAGAAGCAAAGCGATAGCAAGAGTGAGTCTGTAGTATAATGATGTGGCGTGAACGGTTCGTATCTTGTATTTATTTTTTCGCAGGCCCGCAGGACGCGGGCGAAGGAACCTGGCATCGCACGAACGCCAGTGGTATCTTGTATATATTATGAGTTGTATTGAAAGATAAGATGGACAGCACTCGCGACGAGCTCGTTGGCTTTTGCACCCTCGCCTCCATGGGGCTTTTGGGCATGGCTCTGTACTCTGGGACATATAGCCTCATCTACGCTAGCATAGGAATAAGCACGCCGCCAGTGGCTATCTTGGAAATGTGGATGACAACGGTGCATCTCATGTCGGCCGCCGGTTGCTGCGTGCTGCAGGGCATTTACGTGAGCATGTTTAAAAAATCAAACACGGTGCTGCCTCACTTGTCGGAAGCGCAGACGTCTCTCTTTTTGGGTGTGGCGTGCGCTGTGACCATATTGGGCAACAACTGCTTGCAATACGGCGAGTGCGCCACCTACTATGGGGCTGCAAGCTTTCCTAGAATAGCCGCTGCCGGGTCTGTGGCGTGGGCGTGGGTTATGTACGTGTCATCGCTCGGGTGTCAGTCATGGACCAAGGGGGGGCTCAGCATGGGCTTCAGTGACAAGCAGGGTGTGACGGCTGCGAGCGTTATGCTAATGCTGCCCTGCACTGTTGGCGCGAAGCTCAATGCCGTTTGCGGTGAGGTGGCAACGGATGGAACCACACCCATTTTATTAATGCTCGGCGGCCTGCTGCTGCTGCATGCACCGCAAGGGCTCATGGTGATTCGCGTGCTCGGATCGTTGGTGTTTTTTTGCGCGTTTATCAGCACGGGCCAGTGGGGTGTCTACAATGTGACGGGCCTGGCACTGGCCATGAATGCTTTGCTCGCTGAAGTGTGGCGGAGCTCCTCGCACGTTAAGCCGAGCCATCACGCAAGCAAGCACCGGGCTTAAATTTTTTGATTTTGTTTAGCGATTCGAGTTTGTTTAGCGATGAAAAAGGGGTGGTGGCGCAGAGTGCACAACGACACGGTTTGAGGCGGCATAGCTGGCGGTGGTAGAGCGGGCATCGAAATTTGCAGAGGTGTGTGGCGCGTGGCTAGCGGTGGTATAGCTGGTGGCAGCAGAGCGGGGCGCAAAGTCGGCAGAGGTGTGTGGCGCGTGGCTAGCGGTGGTATAGCTGGTGGCAGCAGAGCGGGGCGCAAAGTCAGCAGAGGTGTGTGGCGCGTGGCTAGGGCTAGAGGCAGCATAGCTATAGCTATAGGTAGGCCGGCCAGAGGCAGGCCGGCTATAGCCAGAGGCAGCATGGCTATAGCTAGAGGCAGCATGGCTATAGCTAGAGGCAGCATGGCTATAGCTAGAAGCAGGTCGGGACGTCATATCATAAGAGGTGTGTGGCGGAGCATACGAGGAAGCGGACGAAGCAGCAGTGTGGGGAACAACAGACATGATGCGAGTTTTTCAACAAAAAAAACGGTATATATATATATATGCCCTGTCTTTTTGCGGGCGAAAACAAAATGCAAGGTGCTAACGCCGCTGAAATTTTAGCAGAATACGGGCTCAAGCCAAGCGATATCGTGGAGTGGCCTGCTTCCGCGTCAAACGATCCGGAGAATTTGCACCGCCTTGCCAGGGTCGCTATAATGAACAGGCATTTGCAAACGCAGAGCGGCTGCGAGCCACTTGTGTGGAAGCCTATGCCCCCCGTAGAAGACCCCGAAGAAAAAAAACGCAGAGACGAAATTGGCTTGCTTCCAGCCGAGTGGGACCATATCAAAGGTCATCACGGAAGCGTCTGCGGGATAGGGCTGTCCCGTCACGCCTATAGCTGCATGCTACGCAAGTGTCGTTCCCAAAAGGCTTTGCTTCTGCGCGGTGATGGCGATAAAAGCCGCGCGTTTTTGCTTGATGCCCTAAAAGTTTTCGCAAAGGCGTCACTGCTAAAGGCGCTGCCAAAGAAAAACAGCGCGGTCAATGTCAATGTCAATGTCAATGATTTGCTGACCACGGCCAAAGAGTTGGTGAGGCAGGCTAAACAAAACCCTTCATTGCCTCTTAAACGCGAGGCCTAAACTTGTTTGCGATGGCTAAGCGGTTCGCAATGGCTAAACAATGAGCCGCTTTATATAAAGTTTATATAAATGTAGTGGCTGAAGCAAAAATCGAATGGAGCCAGCGCCAGAAATTGTCAGCAGCAAAAAGACAGACATTAGGACGCTGTTGCTCGAGTGTTTGGCGTTTGGCACTTGCTTGCTATGTCTAGTGTGGGTGTCCATCATTGTGATTGTGTCGCTCTTGCTAAGCTATGCCAACACGCCTGATGTCCGAAATCACTGTGCTGGCTTTTGGGACTTTATGCTGGTGTCAACGCTGTCACCTGTCATCATTCCTACGCTATACTGTATGCTGTCCTGCTGCTCGTGGCCTTGGCAGCCTTTTTCGGCGGGCTGCATGCTGATCATGGGCGTGGCCTGTCTGCACCTCACCATCACCTGCTCCGAAAACGGGGCCTGCATGGACGCCATCCGCAGCACTAGCCCGCCGCTGCCATGGCTCATCTACATGGGATGGCTCAAGGCGAGCCTTTACTTGGCGGGTGCCTTGTCCACCGCTTTGACTTGGCACTCAAAGGAGCCCTATACGCCTTATAGGCCTGTAGCTATAGCTTAATGCTTTAGGCATATGGCTAAACGCAAAGAAGCCTGGAGGTGGAGCCGGCCGCGATCGTGCTGAGGCCCAGTGGGCAGGGAGTGCACGATGAGCCCAGGTCGCTTGAAAAGTAGCCCCGGGGGCAGGGCTCGCAAAGCAATGTTTGGTGCGATACCAGCATCTGCCGCATAGCCCGGCTGCCGCGAGGACATAAGCAGGAGTTGATTCCAATAGACGAAGCGGGTGATTTGGTGCCGGTGGGGCAGGCGCTGCAAGTTCTGGCGGTGGGCTCAAAGTACTGGTCCGCAGCGCACAGCTGGCAACTGGAGCCATTTTGCACGCCAACGCAGGCACAGGATACGGAGCCCGTGCCGGCGGTGTGCGAGTTGGGCGGGCACGGGGTGCATTGACGCTCTGGCGGGAGCATCGGAATGTGAACCGTTTGGTTGGTGTCCGCGTAGGTGTCGATCGGGCACGGCACGCATCGCTCGATTGATTGCTGCTGGCCTAGCATGGCGTAGGAGCCCGGCGAGCACGAGGAAACGCAGCCATCGTGCTGCGCAAGCCAGCCCAGGGCACAGGGGCAGAGGCTGAAGCTAAATTGCAGCGAGCAGTTGTGACCCGGTCTGACGTAAATGCACTCGCTGCTCGCGTTGACGGACAAATCGCCAAAGTAGACGGGCGATAGGCAAAGGCACTCGCCGCGACTCGCAGCCCCCAAACCAAGCGTTGTGCTGTGCTGAGGACACTCGGTGCGGTTGTTATCGGCTCCACAGTAAAAGCCGCGATCACATAGCGCACATGTGCCATTCGCGAGCATATAGGAGCCAGCCAAGCAATAGCAGTAGGCGCTGCTCCTGGTGGGCGAGTAGGTATTGGGCGGGCAGGGTAGGCAGAAGGTGTCGTTTAGCTGCAGCGGCGGGCGGTAAAAGCCAGCGCCGCATTCTGTGCAGCTAATCAAAACACCAAAGGAGTCTCGCTTCGACCGAAAGCCCTGCAGGCACCGACAGTCACTGAAGCTGCTGGAGGAGTCTGAAAAGGTGGAGGCGCCGTTTGGACACGCGTAGCAGGGGCCCGCGCCCCGTCCTGGCTTAAAATTACCAGAATAGCAGCCTTCTATGTCGGGTGTCACGGGCGGTTGCGGCGCGTTACCGCTGTCATCGCAGTAGTCCACGCCAAAGCTGCTGCCTGTTAGGGTTTTTTTGAGCTCCAGGTCCCTAAGATTCAGGGACCAGCACTTTTGCATGTGCGTGAGCGTGGATGTGGTGCAGCACTTGAAGTAGTTGCTTTGCGATGACAGAAGGGGCTGCTGGCGTACCCTAACGTTCCTTGTGGCATTTTCGGCATTTTCGGAAAGCAGCCGCCGGCGCCCAAAATCAAATCTGACGTAGCCCAGATCGGGGCTCGCTGGCGCAAGTTGCGCCCCTTCTGGTATCACAGGCACGACTTCCGCTGTGCCTGAGCTGCCCTGGTTGGAAAAGGTGTAGCCTGGCATGCTCTCGCACATGACGTCGGAGCCGTAGTCTAGCGTGTCGTGCCCGGCAGGGCAAAAAAAGCAGCCTCCTGGCTCTGTGCTGCCGCCGAGGGGGACGGTGTCCGCGGTTGTGTTGGCGCTGTTCCAGACCGAGTAGAGTGTTCTATCCGTACGCAGCAGATGGGTTTTGACATAGCGCGAATTGCAGGGCAAGCACGCTTTGGTGGTGCTGCTGTTGGCGGCGAAGCCGCCTGTCACAACATCGATCCAGACGTGGTTATTGATGCATACCACAGCGCAGGCTGGTCGTGATGTGGATGCGGGAAGCCACCGCCTGGTCGTGATGTTGATGAGGTTCTGCAGCTCGATGGCCAGCTCCTCATTCCTGGCAGATTTCGCTGTATTGTAGAGCAGCGAGGGGCTGCACGGCAGGCAGATGGAGTCGGCGACGCCGGAGCATGGCTCTCTAAAAAAATCAACGGCGGCGCACGGCTCAATGTTGCACAGGACGCATTCGGCGCCCCTTAGATAGCGGCCCAAAGGGCACGCACCCTCGCATGGCATAGTGGGCCGCAGGTCGCAGGACTCGCATGTGGTCTCTTGCATGGGCATGTAGGCGGTGACGATGGCGTTGGTGGCCGTGAAGATGGTGTGCAGGCGTTGATGTGGATCGCACAGGGACATGCATAGGCCGGGGGCGGTGACGGCCGTGGCGGTGGCCTGAAAAATGCGACCGACACCGACGCATGCCTCGCAGCGAAGCATAATGGGGGCATAATTGTTGTCGCCTTGAAGCGCTAGGCCCGAGACGCTGGCAGAGGCCTGATCAAAAAAGACAGCCGCGTTGCCGGGGCAGCTTGCAAAGGTGCTGCTGCGTGCGACGCAAGGCTCCGCATTGTAGGCGGCGGGATTGGCGTTGTTGCTGGTGAAGCCCTGTTTTTTTTTTTATCATATATATATATAAAACAAAGTAAAATAAAAAATAAAAACTTTTTACCGCGGCGCACTTGTAGCGACAGGTGATGGCACGCCATCCATTGTCATTCACAAAGTAGTTGGAGTAGGCGTCTTGCATTTCGCGCACATTCCACCAATCGTTAAACATGCTGACGCCGCCGATACGCGGTGTGCTCTCTATGCTCATAATCAGCTGGGCGCTGGCCTTGATAGGATCGCACGGATCGCAAACGAGGTCTGCTGTGGCTTCACGGGTGCTGTTGGCGCAGCTGTCACTATTGAAGAAGCGGGGGCTGTTTTTGGGGTAAACGGCGGAGCAGAAGGCATCCCCATAGGAGCAAGGAATGCACGCGTAGTGATCGCCCACAGTGTACGCAAAGGTGGTGGCGGCGCACGTGGTGGGATCACACTGATTGCCGCCCGGATTCTGGTAGGGGTTCCAGTTGAGGCCCTGCCACACCTTGCCGGACAAAAAGTGCTGAACCCTGCCATTTTAGGTTTAGGGTTTAGGTTTAGGGTTTAGGTTTAGGGCCACAAAACCAAAACACAAACAGGCTTACCAGGACATTTGGGTGGCCAGCATGCTGCTTGGAATCTGCATTTCAGCAAAGGCAGCCGCCCGGGTGTGGCGTTCCGTGAGGCAGTGGCGAGTGCACGGTACTTGAAATGCGTTTAGGAGCACATTGTCAGAGCGGCAGCTGGGATTCACGTAGTAGGCCGAGGGCACAAGCGTGTCGTTGCCGCTCATCTGGGGCACCGTCTTGTACATGCCGAGGCGGGCTAGCAGCGCGCATTTGGGTATGCCTGTGCCGTTTTCGTACACAAAGCCCTTTTCGCAATGCGTGGACAGCAGGCTCGACGCGGTGGGGCTCAGGCACATGTCGACGGGCGGGGGGATGTCGACCATCAAAAACGTGTTTGTGGCCATGGTGCCCAGGCACTCGGGGCACACGCTCTCGGTGGGCATATTGACGTATACCATCCAATCGTTGAGCGGCAGCGCGTTGGCGAGGAAGCCAAAGGTGGATACGTACTGCACGCTGGTGGGCTCAAAGGCGGCCGCGGTGCTCGTGGGCAAAAAGGCTTTCAAATCTACCCTGTTTTGCATAATGTAGTCGTGTGCCGTCTGATGGTAGGCGTCGGAAGCGATGCCGTAGTCGCACGCAAAGTAGCACTGCTTTCCTGCCAAATTTTGGCCGTACGAGACCCAGCTTGCGTATAGCGGCAGGTTTAGGCATTCTTGCACCTGAATGTGCGCCATGGCCAGGTCGTCTGTGGAGCCGTAACCAAACCGGCTGTTTAGGGGGAATCCCGCCTTGATGCCAGAGCTCATGGAGAGGCAGCCAAAATAGAGCAAGCCCTGCGAATTGCACGTACCGGTAGCGTTGGCGTACATGATTTGCATCTCATCGGCGGCGCACCCCGCCTGGCATGCGGTGCAGTCGTGGTCCATGGTGGCATCATGGGTTATGACCAACTTCTGGCCATCGGCGCAGCGATCGCGCTTGGGCATGCAGCGAGATTGGCCTGCTTGGCTCGAAAACGTGGGCGGATCGTTGTCGCAGGGCTTGCACTCCCAGTACTGATCGGCGATGCCGGCTTGCGGAAACGATACGGAATAGGTGCCCGGGGGGCATATGCGACACGCTTGTCGATTTGGTAGGGGTATCTGGGTTTGCAGCGGGCAGTCCATGCACACGGCAAGCGAACCGTCTGTGGGGGCAGTGAGGATCTGTCGTCCCGTGCAGCGGCGCGTGCACTGCATGGCCTCGGGCTGCATTCTATTTTCCCTGTCCAAAATGTAGACCTGCGTCGCGCAGTCGACGCATGCTGCGGGATCATAGATATGGCGAGGGCTAATGGGCAGGATCGCGTCAAGCTGCGCGGGCCTGGCGTAGCCGGCCTTGCAAGTGCAGCCCGCAGAGCCGCCGCCAGCTGAGTTGGGAGGGCACGGCAGGCATGAGGACATGTAGGGAATGCCCACCACGTCAGACCACTGAGCGATATCGGCGTAATAGCCAGTGTTGCAGTGCGCTGTGATGTGCGGGTTGCAGTCGTGCCGCCAGTTGGATCGCTCGTCCATAATGGTCTGCAGCGTTGTGTTTCCAGTGGCAAAGGTCGCGTGGGGCATCGTGTCTTGGCAGGGGCTATAGTATGGCAGCACCGCCTTTTTGCCCTGGAGCGACTCGAAGCCAGCGATGGCCATGAAATTGCCCGGCTTGTGCTGCTTGCCGACGTTGCGCTGCCAGCCGCTCACAAAGGGCATGACGCCCACGCCGACATTGAGGGGCACAAAGCTCTGTTGCTCCGGAGGCTCGGTGTTTAGCGGTTTATAAAAGAATTGGCCGCAGGTCGTGGTGTTCAGGTTGCAAAAGTTGTGGTCCGAGTCCACTTGCGAGTACAGTTCGTCAGCGCACGGCAAGCATGGCTTGCATGAGCCATCGGCGGCGCGACCATAGTCCCAGTCCTGTGGGGGGCATTGCTGCGTCGGACTGTATAGTTCGGGAATATCGTCATGCGTGGAGCAGATGTCGCAGCCCTTGCACAAGCCGGACACACCCACGGCGCCGCCGCACCCGCTGATGGATAGCGTGCGAGGTATATACTCATTGTTTTGGCACACGCAGGGTATGCACTCCGCCTGCCCGCTTAGGGGCTGATACGAGACGCCGACGGGACAGCTAACGGCGCCCGTGTTGCCTCCAGCGCACTTGTAGCCCGCTGGGCATGGCCTGCAAGAGCCGGGGCCGCATATCCATTTTTCGTTGGGGCACGAGTTATACTCGTTGTGGTAAATATCGGAATTGTAGCTCGCGCCGCTTTGGCATAGCACACAGCCACAGCCCACGGCAAAGAAACCGGGGTCGCATGAGGGGCATGCGGCTGTCTGCTGATAGCAGACCTCCACGCCAGTATCATCGAACATGTGGCACTTGCAAGACCAGCCCGGGCAGCCGGCTGTACTGTATGTGCATGGACATGGATCAGCTATTTTACCGTGGTCATAGCACATGCCATCTGCATTTAATCTGCTCCAGTCACCACAGTTGCCACCGCCACCCCATTTCATATCTGTGCAGTAGGTCCCTGCATTGAGTACGCCTGTGGTGTTAACAGAGCCATCAGCCGCTAAAGTGATGGGCTCTGAAGTTATTTGGTGTCGGCTGGGCACACACTCATCCCCCCACACCGCTCGGATGCAAGCCATCGCTAAAACTATAATCTGACGCATATACGCTAAAACTATAATCTGACGCATATACGCTAAAAGGTCAACTTGGTCAGCTATATATAAGACAAAAGATGTTGCGTGTAGCACATATGCTAGCCTTTTGTTTATTTTTTTTGGGTATGGCGCAGTGCGCGGCCCAGCTCTGCGGCCCCGGCGCCTTTTGGAACACGGCGCAAGTCAAGTGCGTCGCCTGTCCCACCGCCACCTTTTGCGCTGGAAACTGTGTCAACAGCTGCGGCGTATGTCCCCCCAATACGGTGCCCGATGCCGGGCGAACCACCTGCTTGTCGGGCACCTGCGTAGTGTGCCCTATCGGCTCCTACTGCGGCGGCGGCATAAGCGTTGTGGCGTGCCCCTCCGGTACCTACGCGTCGGCCAATGGCCTCATAGCCGTGGAAGGCTGCGCTAGCTGTGTTGCGGGCAGCTATACGAGCGGTGCAGGCATGACCCTGTGCCTGCGATGCGCCGCAGGCAGCTACTCGTTGGTTTCACAGGCCACGTCCTGCTCCTTGTGCGCGCCAGGCAACTACCAAACGGCTACGGGGGCGCTAAGCTGCAGGGCATGCGACCAGGGCACGTACAGCAGCGCCTCCGGTTTGGCCTTGCCGTGCGCTTTGTGCACAGCCGGAACTTACGGAGCCACCGATGCGTGCGCGCCATGCCCGGGGGGCACCTTTGCGACCGGCTTGGGCACGCTTGCAAATAATTGCACCCTGTGCGCCGCCGGCACCTTTAGCGCCGCGACAGGAGCCCAAACTGGCTGCCAGCCTTGCGACAAGGGCTTTTACCAGCCCGAAGCGGGCTCTTTACTGTGCTTTGCGTGCCCCCCAGACACCTTCCTGAACAGGACGGGCGCGACCCTCGCCTCCTCTTGCATTTACTGCGATGCCAACAGGGAAACGGCTGGCTCAAACGCGACAAGCAGTGATCAGTGCGTCTGCAGCAAGGGCTACGCTGGCTTGGTGTGCGCCGCATGCCCCGCTGGCGCCTACGCGGACGAGACGGGGCAATCCAAGTGCACCCTGTGCCCTGCCGGCACCTATGACCCCTCAACCTCGGTGGTTCACGACAGCGCCATTCGCTGCGCCGATGTGCCCCCCAACGGCATGTCGCTCGCGGGGGCCACAGACTTCACTTGCCTGGCGGGCTATAAAAAAGCCGATAATGGGCTTTTGGCGTGCGAACAGTGCCCCGCCGGCTCCTTTTCGCAGCAGGGCGACGCCGCCTGCACGGCCTGCCTATTTGGCACCACCACGGATATAGCCACCGCGCAGGCCGACTGCTCGTGTTTTTCGGGCTACTTCAAGAATTTTACGGTGTGCGAGCTGTGCCCCGCCAACTTTTACTGCTACGGTGTGTTTTCGGACGCCGCGGCGTGTGCGCTTGGAAAGAGCGGGCCGGCGGGTGCGAGCGATCCGAGCCAGTGCGTGTGCCAGGCCGGCTGGTATGGGGCGCCAGGCACTTTGGATTGCTCCTCCTGCAGCGGTGGATATTACTGCCCTACCGGCTCACAGTTTCCCGTGGCGTGCCCCCTCTACACGGAGTCCCCGTCCAGCAGCAGTCGGCTCGCCGACTGCGTGTGTCGGGCAGGCTTCAAAAGTGTGGCAGGTGAGCACACACACTGCACATGTAGCACTATCGTTGTGTTTGACCGTTTTCAAATTGGCAGGAGTCTGCATCATGTGCTCTGTGGACGAGTTTTGCTTGAGCGGAAACATCAGCGTGTGCCGAAATCACTCGGTGGCCGCCGTAGGCGGCGCGACATCGCAGGCTAACTGCACCTGCAGCCCGGGCTTTTGGTCAGTCGACGCCACTGCCATTTGTCAAGTGTGCCCCGAGGCCTATTACTGCGAAGGCGGCATGCGGAAGGTGGCGTGTCCTCTTAACGCGGATACCCTCGGCGCGACGCAACGCACGGACGTGCGCGAGTGCGCCTGCAAGCCCGGCTACTACAGCACGCCCGCTTGCGAGCCTTGCCCGCCTGGCAGCTACTGCAGCAATAGTCTGCGCATCAGCTGCGCGCCCTATGCGAGCTCACCCGCTCTTTCAGCCACCGTGCAGGCCTGCGTCTGCGTTTCCGGCTATGCTGGTTCCTTTGTCGGCTGCGCAGCCTGTTCCGCGGGCGCCTACACCACAGCAGCCAATAGCAGCCAGTGCACATCGTGCGCGGCGGGCTATTTCTCGGCTGTTCCAAGGGCCACGCATGCAAGCGTGTGCGCCTCGTGCGGGCCTGGGACCTTTACCCTTATCGCGGCGTCCATCTGCACGCTCTGTCCCGAGGTAAAACCCTCACTTAAATTCAAGTATTCCATTTATAAGCTTTATTTTTTCGTCGCAGGGCACCTATTCCGTCGTGCCGGCGGCGTCGTCGCACTCGGCGTGTCTGTCGTGCGCGGCCGGCGCATGGTCCAGCGGCCTCGGTGCAGCCGTGCCTTGCGTGGCTTGCACGGCGGGAAGCTACAGCAGCGGTGCTGCTTGCGTCATGTGCACGGCAGGCACACACAGCAGCTCGGTGGGCGCAAAAGCCAACACCACATGCGTTCAATGCGCGGCGGGTACCTACAGCCTCTTTGCGGGCGCTTCGAATGATTGTTTTGTGTGCGCGGCAGGCTCCTTTTCCACCTCTGTGGGCTCCTTTTCCATATGCAGCAATTGCCCCACCGGCAGCTACGCGTCCATTCTGGGCGCAACAGCGTGCACCCTATGTTTAGAGGGCACGTATTCCGAAACAGTGGCCGCGACAACCGCCGCCAAGTGCAAAAAATGTGCAGCCGGCTCGTATTCGACCGCTCATGGGGTCATCGCCGCCGCCAAGTGCAAATTGTGCTACGCTGGGTCCTTCTCGTCGGCGCTGGGCGCCATCAGCGTCAACACGTGTGGCCTGTGCGCGCAGGGTACCTTTTCGTCGGCTCTGGGCGCTTCGCTAGGCTGCACACAGTGCGGCCAGGGCCTTTACGGTGTGGCGGCGGGTAGCGTTTCATTTGACACAGGCTGCGTCGCCTGTGCGGCGGGCAGCTACAGTCAGCTTGTCGTGGCGACTTCGTCGGATGCTTGCATCGCGTGCGCCCCCGGCTTGTACAGCGTGGTCGTCGGCTCCACTACAGCCAGCGATTGCCTGACGTGCCCGGGGGGCTCCTACTCGTGGCTGGGCGCTACCGCCTGTCTCGTGTGTCGGGCCGGAACCGTGTTGCTTGCGTCCTAAGCCCAACCCAGCTGACGTGGAAAACGCAGAAGGTCTTCAGCGCTCGGATCTGCGTAGACATTGTATTAGCTGCTATATGGCACTGGGCTAAGAATAATTATGGCTAAGAAACTAAGCTCGACCATCATTTGGCGGCGGCGCAGCGCCTTCGCGTGGACCAGAATAGCGAACACCAGGTGTCGGCTTCAGCCTTTTTGCGCTCGCTGCTGGCCATGCTGCCGCAGTAGTACTTGAGCCACCACTTGAGCCACTACTTGAGCCACTACTTGAGCCATGCAAGGCAGCCGGGGCGCTAAACACAAATGGCCCGGCAGTACCGAGCGTAGCATCGACTTTAGGCCAATCGCTAGTTCTGGGAGAACCTGGAGCACGCCTTGGTGGCTGTTCAGAGCCAGGACGCCTGCCTGCTTTTTTGGAGGGCGACGCAGCACGCCTGCCACCTTTTTGGGAGGGCGGTGCCGGTGGCGACGCCGGTGGACCTCGGGTGGAGGGCGACGCAGCACGCCTGTCACCTTTTTGAGAGGGCGACGCACCACGCCGTGAATTTTTTTTGGATGGCGATGCTGCAGGCATCGAAGAGCTAGTTGGCGGATCTAGCATCATGCTGGCCATTTGTTTCGCGTTGGCAGCATTCCAGGTTTCTTCTTTAACATAGTTGGGTCTGTACCTTTTGGCATCGTCCCGCATCAGCTTTCGGAGGTCGGCAGAGCCATTGTTTATTCGGGTATTAAAGTGAAACAGCATGGTGCCGACGTAAAAGAAACCCCAGAGCGTGTAGATTATGTTGAATACCAGCACAGCAATGGGCGTGTCCTTGATGCTGGGGCTCAAGTGAAAGCTGCTGTCGCCCACTTGCTTGTTGCTAACGATCATGGTGCAGTTGGTGCTTCCGCTCTTGGCCATGTGATCGAGAAAGAGCACGTCAAAGGTGACAGTTACTATGCCCATGGCCCCGTTCATGATGGCGATGACGATTGTAGTGAAGTTTAGCCACGCGTTTTTGCCGCACTTGGGCTCCTCATCGTCTGCGGTGTCAGCAGCACCATGAGGCAGGCCGGTAAGCCGGTGAAGCGTGTTCCTTTGATGAAAGTGCGACGAGATGGCCACGCTGACAAGGCTGAGCGGTGACAGGCAGTACATGACGAGCCTAAACGTAAAGTAGCTTTTGAGGTTTCCCATCGCGCCCATTGCCGCGATGTTGCACTCTGCCAGGGCGCTGCAGAGCTCTGAATTCGATGCAGCCAGGGTGGGACCGCCGCAGTTTGTGACGGCAACATAGGCGTAAAATAGCCAAACAAGGCACAGAATATAGAAAAGGATGCAGATTACGATGCAGCCCAAAAAGAGCACGATGCCCCCCCAAGAGCCTTCCAACGTGCTGCTGCAGAAGCCAGAAAAGGGCAGCAGCAAAGTTTCCATAAAATCGTTTTTTAGGTCGGCGTACATGAGCTCTTTTTGTTTGACCGGGAGGTCGTGCACCGTTTGCTTGATGAGGCTCTCGAGGTCTTCCATTTTATTTCGCTGCTCCTCTCTGTCCATCACGCGCTGGTCACTGGGCTTTATTTTGATCAGCGCATAAACGCGTTGGAGATTCATCATATCATCTTTTCTGCTCGAAGTGTCGCTAAAATGCGCTTGATTTTTTAGTATTGCTTTCTTAAACGACGGTAGCGTTAACCCGTTTAGCTGAAAGTGTTTCGTAAGATTTTTTTCATCATTGGCGTAATAGGCGGCATTTTTAGAAGTTTTGCCTATGGGAATGGTGACATGGTCCATATTTTTTGTCGGCTGCGTTGCTCAAGCCGCGGCGGCACTTATATACTCTCCTGCGAACAGCTTGCAATTCAAGGGCTAAGTGGGGAGCTTTGCATTTTAAGTGGGGAGCATTAGCCGCTAGCTTTGCATTTTAAGTGGGGAGCATTAGTTCTCTTTGCTGAAGCACCTGTGATGTTAATTGTATCTGGTAGTATTCGCTCGCGATTATTGCAAACTGGTTAAATTTGAGCACGTATTGTTTGCTCTCCATAGGCGCCAAGAAGATGATGGTGTAGACATAATCATAAAAATCCGCAATGGCAAATTCGCCAATGTGCAGGCTATGACGTGCGATCCATAGCAAGTTTGAGATTGCTGGCGCGGCATCGTCTGGATTCTCAAAGACAAGGTCAAAAAAGCTGGATAGGAGATTACCCCAGAAAAAACTTTGATTTGCGGCGTACATTTTTTGGATAAGGGTCAAATAGCCTGGCAGGTTCTCGCGCTCGTGTTCTAAACGTGTCAGCAGCTTATGCTGCGTCATTGGAAAAAACAAGGCTCTGTTTTCCCTGATAATATTCAGGGTTTTGGTCCTGATCAGCGCAATCTTGTCAGCCTCTATGCATGGGCCCCCGCTGTGCGTGTGAATGATGGGCCTGTTCTGGTCATTGTTCCATTCTGATAAGTAATACTGAAGAAGCGGTGTTGTTTCATCGCTAAAGCTTGGCACGATAAGAGGTATAAAGGCGTTTGAAAAAAAACCCGTAAATGAAGTGTGCGTCTGCTCAAAAACCCGCGAGATTAGGTGGCTGTGATCCTGATACGCCATCTTGTCCGCAAAACGCAGCACGTTTAGAAGATCTTCGGTCGATTTCGTTTGCTTAAACGCGATTATTTGCTCCACGTAGACGTTCAGCTGCACATTGAGTTGGCCTTGCATAAAGCCTGAGACCAGCGTGTATTCCTCAAACAGATCAGACAAGCCGGGCCTTTGCTCCTTTAAACGGCCCATTTGGGTCATTTGGGTAAAAAGGCCCAAGGGGGGCTGTGGTGCTGCGAGTTGTTTTAAAAAATTGCTGACAATGTTTTGATCGTGGCGCTGGATGGCCTGATAGGCAGCAGGTTGAGCCGATGTGTTGGCTAGGAGATGCAGCAACGAAACCGAGGCGTTTTCAAATTTTAAAACATCATCGCTTGGCGTGAGCCCGCGCTGCTCTCTGAAAAAAGGGACTTCGGTGGCGTCATTTTGGATAAGATGCAGTAAAAAAATAAACATAGTTTTAACGCTGTGAAGGCGCATTCGCTCAAACGTTGGTATGACGCAGCTCATGAAATTGCCTCGTAAGGCGGTGTCTGATTTGTACAGCTGCGATATGAGCGGGTCATTGAGCAGATTTGCCCACTCTATGGTTTGATTTTTGAAATCGGTAAAATTGTCAGCGTCAAACGCCGTTGGGAGCTCGATCACGTAAATATTTTGGCGAGACGCGCGCTTCCATTGGTCGCTCAGCCAGACGTCAAACGCGTTTTCGGCGCTAATTTCAGCGATATCCGAAGTATACGACAGTCTTGTTGGTATTTGGCTCTCGCTGTCGAGCATTCGCAAGGTTGGCATCACGGCCCGCGCCAGCTTAGACTTTTGCGCAATCTGCACAGACGGCGCGTAAGCGTTTGACCCCCAATCGTACATGGACAGCACCATGGGCTGCAGCTGCAAGGGCATGGCCCTAATAGCCGGCTGCTCGACGCGCAAGCGCGTCATCATAGCAACGCATGTGTTGCGCAAATTTTCCCAATTTTCTTCCTCTGCAGGCGTCGCAAAGTAATCGGAGACGTGGCGGACAGTTTGCGCGAAAAGAGGCGGGCTTAGCGCTATAGCGCTAGTTGTCAAGGGCGCATTGTAGCGAGCCCCATTGTGAACGACGAACAGGATCACAAAGGGAAGCATGTCACCGAGGTACTGGTGCGTCGCCAGATAGGCGGGATCAAGAGCTTGAGACTGAGACCTGTTCAATATGTTGGCGCCTGCGAGGACCATCACGCCCGTCAGAATTCGCAGTAGCGTTTGCCATGCCAGGACTGGGGTGCCTTTGGAGTAGAGCGTGACAGCCAGGCCCATGGCTGCCGTGGTCGCGTACTCGTTTGGAATTGCTCTCGCCAAGAGCTTGACAAAGCCGAGACAGCTGACCAAAAACCGAACGATGTCCTGCCATTTTGAGAGCCGTCATATACAGCCAAATACAGCTATAGGACCTAATGGCCTCTATAGCTGAAACAGCATCTCATTTAACCCGAAGGTCACGAGGTATAGCACAACCCCGTTTTGGAACACGTTCTAGGTAGTGAACCCAGATGGAAGGCTCGCTAGATGCGGTGGTGTATAGACCACTAAGCCACATGTCCAATGTTAGCTGTGATTATTTTGTGTTATTATAGCCAATACTGTTTAGCAAAAGGTAAATTGTTTGAGTATGATTATGTGTGCATTCAAAACATTAGTGTTGTGTTGTGTTGTGTTTGAGGAAACTGCTCACCACCGCGTAATACTTTTGGACCGCGACCGAGCTTGAATCAAAATAGCCTAAAAGGTTGCGTCGCCTGACATCCGCTTTTGGCCTGTTTAGCGCTGCCGACGCCGACGGGCTTGCCAGTGAATGAATGGGAAGGCT
>Ga0247842_10004414_pt1 | contig 17649 bp, 18 predicted proteins | sample LaCruzMarch2015__3_FD_192411 | JGI IMG/M metagenome (GOLD analysis project Ga0247842, IMG submission 192411) | Freshwater microbial communities from meromictic Lake La Cruz, Castile-La Mancha, Spain - LaCruzMarch2015_19m | ecosystem: Environmental > Aquatic > Freshwater > Lake | place: Spain...
AGGACAAGGCTGCTATGACTAATGTCTTTTCAGGACTCATAGAAAGCAAGCAGACGCTTTGCCAAAAGTGCGGCAAGCCTGCAGGCGAGGGCAAGTTCTGCAACAACTGCGGCGCTCCGCTTGGCATGAAGAAGTGCCCGAAGTGCGGTGCGACGAACCAGGCTGCAATCAAGTTCTGTGGCGAGTGTGGAACTAAAATCTAATACAGATGAAGCTGTGATATCTATGATAATCTGTGAATCTAAGCTAAGCTGTGATATCTAAGTTGTAATATCTCGATAATGGAATGTAGTGTAAAATACCTGCTCTTGACTCCAGGTGGGCAAGAGGCTGGCAGTGGTGAGGCGAGCGCAGCTATTGATTACGAAAAGGAACTCCTTATTATAAAGCCTTCTTCTAGCGATGCTATGTCCATACCATTTAATGAAATAGTTGAAGCAATGGGCAGCGACTTTACGATAAACATCGTGCTTGCATCGGGTGAGAAGCTTTCTCTTTCTGATTTGGGCTACAAGTACGACGATTTCCTGCGCGTGCTGTCGAAACAGCATGCAGAGACGATCCAGAAGGAGATGCTCATGAAGGAGACTCCAAAGAAGGCGCCTGTCGAGGCATTCTTTGTTTATTCGGACCCCAATGGAGACATAATCCAGAAAGGCGATTGCATGGTGACCCTTTACGAGACCGGCCTTGTGGCAGATCCTGCAAACGGTGCACCGGTAAGATTCCCTTATAGTGACGTCTCGCGCATCTCTGACGTAGACTATGCGCTTTTGTTGGAAACCGAGGAGGGCGAAAAGCTGCGCCTCTCTAAGATGGGCCGCCAATTTGACTTATTCAAGAAGGCGTTGTCGGACGTACTCAACGAGCTATCGCTGAATACCCAGATGCTCCTTAGGGAGATGCTGCCAAGCGCAGACCAGATGGCTGTGCGCAAGATATCCGGGCTCATGAAAGATGGCAAGGCAGCGCGCAAGAGTGACATAGTAGCAATTTCTCCCAAAGCATGGAAGGACCTTGAAGACAAGCTTGCCTCCGCAGGCATGAAAAAGGAATACGAGTTTTTGAAATCCCTCTCAAACCAGGAAAAGATATGCATAGGCATCAAGCGCGGGCTCATGGGCGAGTTGACTGGCGATTACCTCTGGTTCCTTGCGCCGGTTTATAGCCTTGATCCAAAGAAGCCGGGCAATGCGATTGCATTGGAATCATGTACCCTAAAGCCTCCGGAGAAGAAAGAAGAATCATTTGGTCCTGGAATGCCAAAGGGTGCGAGTGCTGAGAAGGGCTCAAATCCGGCGGCCATGATACAACAGATGTTCTCCAATGTCAAGAATATGATAAAACCGGCGTCATCTACAGCGGAATCTTCGACGTCCTTGGAAAGTCAGCCATCTTCCTCATTACCATCACCAGATTCCTATTATCCGGACCTGACTCCGCTAACACAGGATGCTGCCGATGCTAAAGAGCCGGCAGAAGGCGCAGGTAGGGCCACTTATCTCTTCAGGATAGCTGACAAGAGCGAGTATGGCAGCTTCAAGTCTATAGAAGAGCTGGACCAGCGGGTTGACGCTTTGATAAAGACTATAAACCGCTGCATGCTGGCAATAAACTTCAGGCGCGAGCCCATCTATCTTGATGAAGAAAAGCTGGAGGAATCACAATACAAGAAGTACAGGCTTGCGGTAAAGACCATACCCGAATTGCAGACACTTAGAAAGCTTTTCATGGGCCGTGTGACACACTCCTCGCCAAAGCAGTGGGAAAAAGATGTGAATGAATTGCTGAATAAACAAGCAATGTAAGCAATATTATTAGTTCCTAATTCTTATTATCAGTTCCTCATGCTTGTGACAGGTGCTGGCAGCCTGCCGCCTCTTTTGATGAAAGCTTTTGAAGAAAACTTATTATAGGCCATAACTGGCCCCTCACCGAGCAGGCCGCCAAACTTCACCCAGTCCCCTGCTTTTGCACCAGGAACGGGTATTATCCTAACCCCCGTTGTCTTGTTATTGATTACGCCGATAGCTAGTTCATCAGCTATTATTGCTGAAATAGTTTCAGCAGGTATATCTCCAGGTACCGCAAACATATCCAATCCTACTGAACAAACAGCAGTAAGCGCCTCTAATTTATCTAATGAAAGCGCTCCCTCTTTGACCGCCCGCGCCATAGCAGCATCTTCTGTGACCGGAATAAAAGTCCCGCTCAAGCCACCTACATTACCTGAAGCCATTGCACCACCTTTCTTGACAGCGTCTATAAGCAGCGCAACTGCGGCAGTAGACCCGTGCGTCCCCACCCGCTCCAAGCCCATAGCCTCTAGTATCTCCCCGACAGAGTCGCCTACCTGTGAGGTCGAAGCCAACGAGATATCTACTATGCCAAAAGGAACCTTCATGTTCTTAGCCAACTCTCTACCTATGAGCTCTCCCGAGCGGGTTATCTTAAAAGTCGTCTTCTTGATTACCTCTGAAAGCTGCGTCAGGTCGCAGTCTTTGTTCTTCTCGACGACGCTCCTGACAACGCCAGGGCCGCTGATACCTATATTGAGGGAATAATCAGGCTCCCCGATACCGTGGAATGCCCCAGCCATAAAGGGGCTGTCTTCGGGGGCGTTGGCAAAGACTACCAAGCGTGCGCATCCGATGCCGCGCTTAGTCTTCTCTGAGACCTTTTTTATGACCTCGCCGATCTTGATGACAGCATCCATGTTCATGCCTGCGGTGTTAGAGCCTACATTCAAGAAACAGCAGACCCTTTCAGTTTTAGAGAGCATCTCTGGAAGTGACTCTATGAGCCTTTTGTCACTCATCGTCATGCCCTTTTGCACAAGAGCCCCGTAGCCGCCGATGAAATCGATGCCTGAATCTTTTGCTGCCTTATCAAGTGTAAGAGCGATCTCAATCAAACCCTTTCGGTCAAGGGTCTCAGTGATGATTGCCACGGGAGTGACTGAGATCCTCTTGTTTATTATCGGGATGCCGTATTTCTTCTCCAGCTTATCAGCCTCGACATTAAGCAGCTTCCCGTATTTTGTGACCTTTTCATAGATATTTCTCTTGAATTTCTCCAAGTCAGAATCAATACAGTCTTTTAAATTGACCCCAAGTGTGGCAGCCCTGATATCAAAGTGGTAATACAGCGTCATCTTGACGGTTTCGTAGATCTCTTCAATCGAATAAGTCATTTTCTCGCTCTTCCCCTAACAGCATTTGTCCCTTTTGATTTTACACCCGGTGCATCGCCTTGAACACGTCCTCGTGCTGGAGCTGGATCTTCAGGGTCATCTCTTTTTCCACATTGTTAAGCTGCTTTCGCAGCGCGTCCATTGTTATCTTAGACTCGGATACGTCGACGAACATGCTCATGACGAAGTAGCCTTCCATCACTTTCATGTCAACGTCTTCGATGTTGATCCCGTCGTCGAAAAGTAGGTTGGAGATGCGCGCTATTATTCCCTTTTGGTCCTTCCCTATGACAGTCAGAAAACAGAGCTCTTTTGCCATTTTATACATCGGTATTTTGAGAAGAAATGACTTAAATGAAAAGAAATGAAAGGAAATGAAAAGTTAAATCGAGCGCATCACAAGTTAAACCTTATACCTCAGGATCGCCCCGATGCCGCCAAGGCCCTCCAGCTTTTGCCCAGGCTCAAACTCTGAGTTCACGACATGGAACTCACTTCCCGCATCTTTGGCTTTCTTTATCAGGTTTTCAGTCTTGAGCCTTGAGTCCTGTCTAAGTTTCTTGTCTAATACAAGCAGGATCTCGACCGCGCCCATATCAACAGCTTCTGCTACTTGCTTTTCGCCATAAGTCGCTAAGCCCTCCTTGGCTATGTTTTCAAATAGCCTCTCAATAAGCCGCGCCTCGCGGGCTATCCTCGCGTCGCCCATAGCCTTCTCAAGGCTGCCGCTCTTAAGGACCTCATGCACGCCTGATTTGCCCTCGTTGCCTATATCAACAACCTGCACATTCAAATGCCCCTTAGCAAAGGTAGCAAAATTCCTTTTCTCAAAACCGGGACCTGCAAGTATCACGGTCTGGACCCCGCTTTTTTTGACCTCTTCCTTAAGCAGCTCAAGGAGTTTAATATAAAACTCTTTTTTCTTCTCCTCGCGGCCCTCGACATACTTTCCCCCTATGTTCTCCTTAGTGTCTATGTAATACAGCCCGCGGTCCCTGACAAGAGCGACTGTGGCCTCACCGTCTCCGATGACACATATCATAACTTTCGCAGTCTTTGCGCCCTTCTCCGCGTCCTTGAGATATTTCAAGTCAGACGCGCTCCAAGACTCTTTGAACATCTCAATTTTATCGCCTTCGCTCAGCTCAAGTGTGTGGTGGTCCCCCAGGGCTACAAGGCCCTCCGGGCCGGCAGCAATCTTGCCTAACACCCTTAATTTATTCGCATTCGGGTCAAACTCAGCCTTTTCCACTTTTATTGAAAGGGTCATAGGCTGTTTCTGCCCCTTCTCAGCCCTGAGCTTGTCATCCTTGGCCTTGACCAGCCTGAGCGTGCGCGCCTTTACAAGGTCGCCCTCGCTTATGACCTGGCTAAGGTACCAAAGATCATCCAGATTCTCCGCCTGTGCGATAAAGAGGCCTGTCTTAAGGTCCTGCTTCAGGATTCTCATCTTCTAAACTCTGTGCGTAGTCATTCTCTGAACTTTAATATCCTACACTTCTAACTTTTCAGTTGCCTTAACTTAAAATAAGAGTTATACAAAATGCCTCGAGCTAAGAAAGGATCCATGCAGACCCGAAAGGTGAGTACAAAGCTTCGTAAGGCGACTCAAAAGCTTCGTAAGGTCACTCAGCCAGCCGCATCTAAACAGCCAGTTGCCTCTAAACCCAAGAGTGTCACACCCTCCGGGTTAATAACAAAGATGCGCGCAGTTGCCCTGGAGGCTGCAAATGCTAATAGAATTACTTTAAATCAAGTCCCTGTTAAGCTGAACATAGGCCTTTTGCTTGAAAGGCCCCATCTGTTTGGGCTTTCAAAACCGGAGACTCAACTGGAGATTCAACAAACGTTGCGCCAGATGCATCTTGCCAATTTTCATTTGGCACCGCCTGTGAATGGCGCTTTGCGAAGGCTTGTGCTTGAAGATGCAGGGCACCCCTCAGTTGTTTTGAAGAGTTGGCATCTTCACCTAGAGGGCTTTCCGGAGGGCGATCGGTTCTTTGTAAGGCGACAAGTAACCCGCGACGGGCGCATTCTGACTAGATTTTATCATGAAGCAAATCCCCGCCACACCATGGACATAGAGGGAACTTTGCCCGACATTGTAAGGCGGTATATGCTGAAACCCAGTAAGTAGGCTACTTCTGCAATCAGCTTTTCACAAGCTCAGCCTTTATCTTTTTGGCGATGCCGTCGCCGACTATCGAGCCTATCTTGGCTTCTGTAGCCTTCTCTAAATCAGACTTGGTCTTTATCCCAGCATTGAACAGCTTTCTGGCCCTGACCCTTCCGATACCCCTGATAGCGACAAGCGAAACAAGTTCTTCCTTGATACCGTGCTTTATTCGCTCCTGTAGCCTCTGCACCTCTTTCCTCAATCCGGGGCCGGCTTTGATATAAGGCACCAGCTCTGAGCAGGAATACGCAAGCCACTCAGACGCGTCTACTTTGATCCGCAGCAATCCCGGGGCCATGCCATAAGTCTCCAGTATCGAGTCCTCGGTCATCTCGCTTACCCAATCATGAAGCATAAGCGCTGTCTTGAAGCGGTCTAAGTAATCGGAATCATTTGATTCAGTCAGCAGCTTGTTCTCCTGTTCATAATACAGCCCCCATATCTCGTCTTCGTCCTTTTTCCCGACACGAAGCAATGGGCGAAGCTCTGTTGCAGAACAAAAAAGCTCCAGCAGGCTGAATGCCTGGACTTTTTCGAGGTTATCCGGATTCTCTAAGATGACTACCATATCATGCGCAGTCTCCGGGTCTATATAGAGTTCAGATACTCGCGCCCCGAGCGGTGTCGCAATCAAGCGGTCCTCGCTGTTTAGTTCAGCCGCAGAGACGAACTCCGACCCTGAGCCTCCCTTGGCCTTTATGAAGCCCCAGTCGTCCAGCTGTCGAAGTATCTTCTCGACCTTGAATTTGAACTCTCCATCAGTGCCGTATTCGTAAGCGAAAAAGGTCGAACCAAAGAAGTCAAAAAGCTGCTCTCGCGTCCGTGTGAGCCCCGAAGCAATCGATGCAAGGACGTGCATTCTTAGAGTAGGTTCTATACCAAGTTGTGAGTGTATATCTTCGGGTGAGCCGTTGACATACATCTCTTTCAATTCTTCTAATTCATATTCGTTTGCTGCAAGCAGGACTGATTCGCCCTCTGTGTCATACTTGGGCCTCCCAGCCCTTCCGACCATCTGCAGATATTCCAGCACAGGTATGTATTCAAGCCCGAGCCCCGCATATCTCTTGATGTCCCTTATGACTACTTTTCTCGCCGGGAGGTTGACTCCTGCAGCAAGTGTCGGCGTCGCCGATATGACCTTTATCTTCCCGCACTTGAACCCATTTTCTATAATCTCGCGCTGCTTGTTGACAATCCCTGCGTGGTGAAAAGCCGCGCCGCCCCTGACGGCGCCGGCCAGCCGCTTACACTGGATAGTCGGCGGCGATAGGACGTCAAGGATCTCCTCGGCAAGCCCTTCAAGAGCCTTCTTGTCATCAGGCTTCAGTTCAGCTTTGAGTTTTTCCGCGAACAGGTCTGCCACTGCCTCTGCGGATTTTCTTGAATTGACAAAGACAAGCGACTGGGCCCCGGCATGCATAGTTGCCTTGACCTCTTTGAGCATCGTCTCAGCCTTTCCCTCTTCGATGCGCTGTGTCAGCTTGACAGGCCGCCAGTCAGACTTCAGCAGCTTTGCCCCAAGCCACTCAGCAAGTTCGTCGGCATTGCCAACCGTCGCCGAGAGCCCAAGCAGCTGGATGTCTTTAAACATCTTTTTGAATTTCGCTATCAGTATTTCGTAAGTGGGCCCGCGGTCAGTGGTTATCAAGTGTATCTCGTCCACGACAAGCAGCTTTACGTCCCTGAACCAAGTCGGCCGGGAACGCAGTATCGAGTCGCATTTCTCCGCAGTGGCGATGAGTATGTCGGCAGTGTTCTTCTGTGGCAGGAACTTCGCGTCAAGGTCGCCCATCTGCAGCTCTACTCGAAATCCGAGTTTTTCCCACTTCTTGAAGTCCTTGTACTTCTCGCTTGCAAGAGCGCGGAGAGGGACTACGTAGACCACTTGGCCACCCTTTTTCACTGCATTAAGGGCTGCAAGCTCAGCGATCACTGTTTTTCCAGATGCAGTCGGGGTGCAGATAAGCAGGGACTCACCTTCCATCACGCCTGCCTTGACAGCCTGTTCCTGCGGCGGGAAAAGGGTCTCGATGCCTTCTGATTTGAACAGCTCCTCAGCCTTTGCTCCCACACCCAGCTCGGAAACCTTCATTGTAGCGTAACTTCTTATGGGTTAGTTTGCCTCGGAATCCTATAAAAGGAGAGCGGGAGCCAAGCAGTGAGCAGTGGTTTTAGTTTGTTGAGCGGAGAAATTAAATGATGGCCGCAAGGAAACAGTTGCCGCAACACCCAACCGCAAGGAAACTTTTGCCTGCAAAAGTCGGCAGTGTAGTCCAAACCTCAGAAAGCAGGTTCAGACGGCATGTCCTTTATGATAATGGTATCCTAAGGTCTACAGTCAAGGACGATAAAGGCAAGTCTTGGAAAGGGTATACCGACAATAGCCATATGCACACCGATGCTGAAATTACTGGCAAAATTGTGCAGAGAGCTCTTGGGCATGTGCGACGCGGAAATATACGATTAATGCCCGTTTCCTTTCAGCACAACCTGGATGCAGAAGGCAAGGTAACAGATGTCGAAAGGTTTATGCCCGGCAATATGCAAGCCACGCGTTTTGACCAAGTCATGAAGAACGCTACACTTGCACAGAAACGGGCATGTTACATGGACCTTATGAAACAGCTAGGGTATATGCATGCCTATGCTAATGTGTCCCATCGGGATTTGTCCCGTGACCATGGCTCCAATCTATTTCTTTTAGACGGCAAACATCCACATCTATTGGACTTTGGCATAGGCAAGGATTTGAGGGGCCCTGATGGCGAGCTTTTGGCATCTGCTATTCATTCTATGGTAATAGACTTAGATTCGGCCATATCATTGTTTTATGAGCCACAATCCCCCAACCTTAAGCTGGAGCATAGGTCCGCTCTCGATAGACGCGACTTTGAGAAAGGTATCAACAGATATTTAGGGATAATGCGCAAGAGCCCTCTCGGAAGACGGCTTGCATCATCATATCTTTTTGGAGAGCTTGAAGCCAAAAATGCTGAGATTCGCATGGAAATCCGATGATTTGGGATGATTTGACTTTTATTCCACTATCCATTATCTTATTAATATATTAATAATTGTCAAATCCAAAGGCTAATCAAAATGAAAACACCGGCAATCGTAGTGAATTTCAAGACCTACAAGGAATCGACAGGCAAGAACGCGCTCAACCTCGCAAAGATATGTGAGGAAGTCGCCAAGAAGACTAAGAAGGAAATAGTCGTCTGTCCGCAGCTCGCTGATGCCCAGAGGATAAAGGAAAAGGTCAAGATACCAGTCTTTGCGCAGCACTGCGATCCCATAGAGCCCGGGAGCAAAACAGGCTGGATACTCTTAGAATCTCTCAAGGAAATCGGGCTTGATGGCTCGCTTGTGAATCACTCTGAGCACAGGATTGAGAGGGCAAACATTGATATTATCCTGAAGAAACTCAGAGCAGCAGGCATGACCTCCATATTATGCACTAAGGATATTGCCGAGACAGGAGATTACTCGCTTATGCAGCCTGATTTCCTCGCTATTGAGCCTCCAGAACTTATAGGTTCCGGGATTTCGGTATCTACCTCAAAGCCTGAGGTCGTCAGTGGCGCCGTGGCTGCGGCCAGGAACGGTGTTCCCGTGCTTTGTGGAGCAGGCGTCTCCAAGGGCATAGACATTCAAAAAGCCCTTGAACTAGGCGCAAGGGGAGTCCTGCTAGCTTCAGGAGTAGTCAAGGCACAGGATCCGAAGGCAGTCTTGATGGAGATGGCTAAAAGTTTATAATAATGGCTATTCGAGTGTTATGCCCCATTTTGGCTTGTCTGATGCTCTTGGTAACTGCAACCGTTGTATATGGCACCATTCCTGTAGTGCAAGGTCCTGCATTGGTGAACTCGACTCAAGGTATTGAGCTTGCTGGCTCAAACATACGCCCTTTGGTACTTTCTGAGACGATACCGGAGATTCCCTGCGATGCAGAGAACGACTGCGAAATTGCAAGCTGTTGGGATGAAGTGGAGCAAGTAGTCTATGAATCGAGGTCTTTGGCCAACTATCATGAAGGAGTCTGCCAGGACTATTTAGAGGATGGTGCGGACTTGATGGATGAGATTGCAGTTATACTCGAGGATTACCCGGATTACAGCAGCTACTGCGCACGGACCGCTTATTCGAATTTTGGCTATTTTGGCAGTTCGTATCCTAATGCTGGATATGGCAAGGTCATCCTGACAGATCTTGAGAACATCCAACGTGCCCTAGAAGACTTATATAGCTCAAAGGCTGAGGTCTTGACATATAAAGTTGAACTGGAGGACCTGATAGATCAACTGGAAGCAAATGAGATGATTTGCTCCCCACAATCAGATGCTGAATACTACTATGGGATGATGCAGGGCTACGCCGAAGGATGTACCGAGTATGCAGATGATGCTATAGAGTTTGTAGATGAGATAAACGATCTCGGTTTGGAATACGCCGAAGGAGCGTGTGACGATGACTATGGATTTGAGTCATCGGAGTATGAATCTGATTATGACCGCGTTCGCGTTCTTGTAAACCCAAACTTGACTGAGATATTCGAAAACGGGACGGAAGGATATCTCGACAAGCTGGGCAAGAAATACCTTCGTAATGTTAACAAGACCCGGGCTCTAAAGAGGATCCGCGGCTTAAGGAACGACTCGTTGGTAGCTGTGGGTCTGAGCGCCGAAAATCAAAAACTAGTTTACAAGGTCAGGCACATTCGGCGAGTCAAACTACTTGGATTTGTTTCGATTGGCGTCTTGATGGAGACTCGCGTGAGTGCAGAGACAGGAAGAGTCCTAAATCAGTCAACTCCCTTGTGCCCAAAAAAGGGTCAGTGTTTCTTTAATCCATCTAAATCAAAGAAAAGCTGATTCCTTACGGAATGACCCCTTTGCCTCTAATGATGGAGATGGCTAGATCATTATAACTCTTCTATCTCCTTCCCTCATCCTGTAGCTCTTTGTGGATGCGTATGATAGTATTTGAGTGGCCAGAATAGGCTTTATTAAACCGCTCCACAGCCGCTGGGCCTTTTGCAGACTTGACTATCTGGAGCATTCGCTGATGCCCTTTCAAAGCCTCTTCAAAGCTTGGCACGTTGTCTAGGCCTATTCCTCCTGTTTTTACCGCTGATGCGTATTTTGCCTGGTCTGAAGCCAGCCGCAATATCATTCGCCTTATTCTTAACTCCCCCCTCTTCTTGGGATCAAAGCCTGATGCATCAAGGGCGCGCTCTGTTGCAAGATTAAACATCTCTTTGTGTGACTTCAGATTTGCAGCTGCACCTGCTCCAATAATATCATTAGGATACTCCATCCTTAGTGAATCCAGGACTCTCTCCGAAGATTCTCTCAGAGCGTCCTTCAATTTTTTGACATTGACTTCCCTTGTGCCCTTAGCCACAAGCCTCTTGGCCCTCACCGTCAGGACTTCTTGCCTTGGGCCTACTCTCCTGTGGGCTCGCCGGTCAGGGACTCTGCCCTCCACCTTCATTCTCTGGTCCGCTATATTAAATTGTTCAATACGAGTACTCATAGCATCGATGAATACCTGAGCAGCACTGAGGTCTCCTTTCGCAGTCGCTATAAGGGACATGCTGGCAAGCAGAGGTTTTGGATTAAAAGCAATGACGGGCCCCATATCCCCCGGGTGACTCCCAGCAGTTGCAGTCTCATTATTAACTCTTTGCATCAGGCGATGCACATTGTCACGCACTCCCTTGTATTCTGGGCCCTCCAAGCCTGCAGCCCTCAGACCATGGGCCGTGGCCTTTGTGATGTTGTGGCGCGATATGACCTGTCGGTTCTGCAAGCCCCACTTCCTAGCAAGCCTAGCCTGATTCAATCTGATGCGCCGTGCATTTTCTTTTGGGGACCTAAGACTTTTGCCTGGCCCTCTTTTGGGTGGATCCGGAGTGATAGCGATAAATATCATATATGCGATACTACCTGATAAATAATAAAAAGGATATCCAACTAGGGCATTTGCACACCGCCAAAGCCGAATCGCTTGTTCGCCTTTGTCTTTTTCAAAAAATTCTGCAGCCTTTTTTGGAAATCAGCTTCGCGGTACCCCCGGACGTCTTCAATATACGCAATGCGTATCCTTTTGTAATCATCGGGGAATCCTTGGAAATTTGCCCAGGTCTGTTTATCTGCCTTAAGCGCTTTGAGGATATCAGGAGCAATCTTCAGCTCCTGCCCGCGTTTCAGTATGTCAGGGTCTTTGAGCACTGCCAGCCCTGCAGGCGTCATCTCACCAAGCTTTATCAAGCGCCGCATGCGTTCAATATTGGGCTGCGACCACTGGCTGGTGCTTCTTCTTGGCGAGAACCTCTGAGCATAAGACTCGTCATCAATCTTCTTGACAATGCTGTCTATCCAGCCGAAGCAAATGGCTTCTTCAACAGCGTCTATGTACGGTATGCGCGGTTTTCCCGTTTTCTTTCTTGGATAGACTAGCCAGATGTCCTTTTCAGTTTTATAGTGCTTTGAGAGCCAGTCCCGCCAAGCCTTTCTTTCAGTCACATAGAGACTCTTTCCGATTTCCATAAGTGAGATCTTCTGAGCTTACGTTGATGTCTGTGAGCTTTTAGGCATTTGTATTATACGAGCACGGCTTCTAGCTTCGCGCAGCCTTTGGCGTTCTGTTGCACGTATAGCTGCTTCGTCACCAAGTGCCTTAAGAATCCCATCAACTTGCGCTTCATTATGAGGGGCAGTAACGATCTCAGATAGCGTTGAGGGGGGCAATACCAAAGATTCGGGTACACTTTTTAGATGTGGCAGCTCGTTCTCGCTGAATGTCCGTATTGCACCCGGATCAAGGACGCCCCTGCGGATTATATCCATTACAAGCGTTCGCCTCGGGCCATGCGGCTGCGCAACGACTGCGGCGATCATGTCTGCCGGTGCAAAACCGCCCAGTTTAGGATAACTGCGGATAGCAGCCCTAAGCGACGTAGCCTCCTCAGGCGTGATGGCTCTCTCAAGACCGTGCCTGGTGTTGTATGTATGCGCATAACTCCTTGCGTAAGTATCCACGGAGACACCACGTTTTGATACCTCTGATATCACACCATTCACCCTTTGGCGATGCTGGCGGTTTTGCAGATAATTACGAAATATGCGTGGTAGAGGCATGATTATCTAACTGGAAAGAAGATAAAAAAGAATGTTATGCTGGCTGTCATCGACACTGGCACAGCTGGAATCGTATGTACCCAATAAGGATCACTTGCACCTGGCAATGGTCACATATACTTGACAATCATCTTCTTTGCCCTAGGGTGCCTGTTGAGCCCCTTAGTTGCCTTAAGTGCTGCCCAGTCTATCTCTTTTTCAAAATACCTTCCGATTATGAAAGGCAGGACGAACAGCAGCAGCCCTATGTAGATGGCTTGCCAAAAAGTTATAGACCCCAATATGAAAACTATGAGCAGGAATACCAAGCTTTCAAAAAGCCCTAAAATCCAGTATTTTATTATGAAGAATATCCGCTCATCGGGATCATCCCTATTAACCATATCCTGCTCCCAGACGCGTTATCCAACTTTTCAGCTGAGTTATTCGCCCTTGACCTTTATCCTGCTGTTGAACTTAGCAGTAGGCAAGTTCTTTCTGCACGTCTCGCATAGCGCTTGGTCGTCAGCAATGAACTCAACCTGCTTGCAGCAATTTGAGCACGTGTATGTCTTCTTTTCCATGAGTGTTTAGAAGGACAGTCAAGGTAAACCAAATTTACCAGTTAGACTGCCCAACTATTACTGAATAAGCTGACCTAGTTATACCGCTTAAGCTGATGTAGTTCCTATAGTGCGGGCCTTTTTCAGATAAGTCCGCATTGACATTGTTAATACCATTTTTTCACCTCTTTAATTTCTGGTATATCCAAAAGCTGACTGTGTCAGACGCGTTTTTGGGCGGGACCCGACAGCGCTAACTGTCATATAGTACACCGTTTATGGGATAGGATGGGATAAAGAACTCGTTATTCAATTAATGTGAAATTTTACTATCAATTAATGTGAAGTCTCAAATGCTTACTCATCTACCTTACGCTTACTTTCTTGTATACCTATCGGTATTATCAGTTGGGGGCATATAAACGCGGGTTTTAAGCGGGGAAATGCGGTATGGGAACATATCAAATAATCCATGCCCGTAAATAAGGTTTTTTAAGGGATATCATTAATAGTCATAAGATGATCCAAAAACCCATAATCTTCTCATTAATAACAATACTTTTTCTAGCGGCATTCGTTGCTTGCCTTTTGCTAATCCCAGATCCAGGTTGTGTATTCGCTAATTCGTCAATACAAATCTCGTTTTTTGGGCTCTCGTTAGTGTTTCTGTTCCTATTCATAATATGCCTTTCATGGTCAATACACCTATCCAGAAAACTAAAAATATTCCTGTTAGTTATGATATCAATATTTGGCGTTCTAATCGCATTTATGGCATGGGGTGTAAAATCTTATACGGTCGACTGCGTTTTGGGGGGTACTCCATCAGTAAACGAGGCGATTTGCAGATCACAGACGTGTATGACCAATGCTGACTGTGCTTCATTTGAACCTTGCTCACATTTTTGCAAGACTGCCGGAACGGGTGTTTGCAAAGAAGCAGCGGATATTGCCGTTAAATGTTTGGGGGCCCAGACAATTAATTCGATAGACATACCCGGTCATTGCGAACCTGAAGAAGATGCCGTGTACCGTTAGAGGGAGTATATACTAAACCGCTCTTAGGGTTATGTTCTAAGCCTCAACATGCCTCAGTATACCTCTTGCAGCTAAGATGCCTGTCGCAGCTGCATTGGTGATATCCCTTGACAACCCGCAGCCGTCGCCCGCAGCGAATAGGTTCTTAACGGTGGTCTGCATGTCCTTGTCGACTTTAGTCGCTGTAGAATAGAATTTGATCTCAGGCGCATAAAGTAGTGTAGAATCTGAGACAACGCCTGGTATGACCTCGTTAAGCTTCTCGAGGCCCTGTATCATGTTCATGACCAGCCTGTGGGGCAGGGCCATTGAAATATCGCCCGGCGTGCAGTCGTCAAGAGTCGGCTGCACACGGTTGCTCTTTATCCTGCTGTCAGTCGACCTCCGGCCGTTCATCAGATCTCCCAATCTTTGGACAATAGGCTTCCCGCCGCCTATAGTGGTAGCCAGCTTCCCTATGGACTTACCGTATTTAGTCGTATTCTCTAGGGGCTCTGTGAGGTAGATCCTCTGCAGGAATGCAAAATTGGTGTTCTTGGACTTCTTATCAGTCATCGCGTGCCCGTTGACCCCTATGTGGCCCTCATATGTCTCTTTAACGACATAGCCCTCGTGATTTGTACAGAAGGTCCTGACGAAGTCGTCGTACTTCTTCGTCCTTATGTGGAACTTGGGATCCCTGTTTATCGCGATTATGGGGTCCATTACTATCGAAGGCACCTCGACACGCACCCCCACATCAAGCGGCCCGTAAGAGAAAACAACGCCGTTTTTAGTGAACACCTCATCCGCCCATGCACCGCCTACCCTGCCAGGGGCGGCTAGCACGTATTTAGCATGAATTCGTGTCCCGTCCTTTAAGACCACGCCCTTGCACACCTTGTTCTCGACTATAAGGTCAGCTACCTCAGTCTCCATCTTAAAGTTTACACCCAGCTTCCTTAGCTCCGCTTCAAAGCTCGCTATGACCTTAGGTGCATTGTTGCTGCCTATGTGCCTTTGGTCTATTTCAATGAAATCGACGCCCACAGATGCAGCTTTCCTTTTTAGGGTCTCTGCACCCTCACTGGTCGCCTTGTACAGCTTTGTCGGGGCGCCGTGCTTTAGGAAGATATCATCCACTTCCTTTATCAGTTCCCAGGAAAGCCTGTTATCATGAGTATAATCGTCTAAATTGCCGCCTATATCTGGCCTAAGGTTGAGAGTGCCATCGGACCATGTCCCAGCGCCACCCATGCCGCACATGATATCCGTGCCGCGCGCATAGCCATTCTTGGCATCAGCGACCTTTTCAGTCCTGCCTTTGATATCCTTGCCCTTATCGATGACCAGGATTTTTAGGCCTTTTTTCCCTTTGGCTAACTCGTATGCAGCGAACATGCCGGCCTGTCCGGCACCTATTATAACGACATCAAATTCCTTAGGCATTTTATCAACAGAAACAGGAGTTTTTGGACTCCCTTATATTAGCTATTGAGGGTTTAAAAAGGGGGTCCAAAAGACTATTTTACATGGTGCGATGCCGACCGCGTGCCTATGCGTATCTCCCAGGAATGAAGGCTATGCGCAGGAGTATTGATGTGATGATGTATACTTTTGATTATCCTATGTGGCGTGCTTCGCTGCTTAAGTTTCATCCCTTCCGCTTCCATAGCGCCCTCTATCCAATGTGGTGCATGGGGCATGACAAGATGCTTTGCAGACATGCCCTCAGCCTTGACAGCCATGCGCCCGAGAAGTCTTATCCCCACTTTAGGGTCATGCCCCTCAACATGGACCGCATTGACTCTTAGGGCGCCAAATTCCGTCGAATTGTGCCTGTCAATAATCCTGCCTGAAGCAAAGCCTATAAGTTTCCCATCCCTAAAAACGCCCATCTTGACTGGAGATGCTCTTACTTGTTCCAGTCTGCTATGATGTTCAAGCTCCGGTTTATAATCCCTTCTTTGCACCCCCGCAGCCGCACGTTGGCGTGAAAAGGCAGATGCGAGGATATCTTCAGGGATTGTATGCAATTCTCGATATGTCAGCTTGCCAGTCATCTTTAGGAAATATACTAGATATAGATTTACTATTGTTTTGATAAGCATTTAAGCTTATCATACAAGCTATTTAGCCCTGCGCGAAGTATTCTTTACTCTTTTTGGCGGGCTTATTCGCTCTAATTCAGCCATTACTTTTTTGAGCCCGCGCCTTTGGACAGCAGTAAGAGGTCCATCTTCTGCCTTGCCCGTATTTAAGACCCTAACAATGGTTCGCTTAGCAGTCCTTACTTGGCCTATCGGCACTCTTCGGGTTCCGGGAGCTAGTTTGGGGTGGGGCATAACCAAAGGGCTATTAAGTCAAAATATTTTCAAGTTTTCCTTCTTTGGCCGCTTGCTTTATCTCCTGCGCCATCCTTCTGCCCGTAGTCAGGTCGTCTTGTATGAAGACAGAATACGGCGAACTGGGGACAGCTATATTAGTCCCTGCTACGATCCTCGCGCTTATCTCAAAGACGTAAATATTCAGGTCCTTGTCGATTATGCACTCGAGGCAGAAGGGGCCCCAGAGGCCCCCAAACAGCTTCAGGGACTCCTCTACGACCTTTGCGCCCATATCCATGACCTTTGGGAGCAGCGACTCGCGGAGGACCAGCTGGATGTTTCCTGTGACTGTGAATCCCGGGGCGATGCCACTTTTCTCCAACTCGCTCGGGGAGCCGAGCTTGAATATCTCGTCGATATCAGATTCGACACGCCTATCCATCGAGAGCAATTCGAGCGTGCCCTTGCCCACTTTATAGCCCTTCTGTTTGACAGGCGAGTAGAAGAAGTGGAAGTAGAATCTCGCGCCGGAGATGAACTCCTGTATAGTGTATTTCTGCGAGCGGTCGAGGTATTTGTCGAATTCCTCCTTGTTCTTGGCAATGAAGAACCCCTTGCCGCCCTTCGCACCGTGGTATTTGACAATGACAGGGCCTTTGATGTCTGCCGGGTTTGTTATCTCCTTAGGCATAAGGAGGCCTGATTTCTGTTCGAGCCATTCGCGGCTTTTTTGCCGATCAGACTCCCAGTCAAGGACTGCCTTGTTGCCGTAGACGGGGATATCAAGCTTTTTGAAATTTGAAGAGCCCATGTATTCTACGAACGAGCCGTGGGGGATTATGACAGCTCCTTTCGCCTTGAGCTTCTTGGCTACCTCCGGCTTAAGGAGGTCCTGGTACGAGTCAATAACAAAGAACTCATCAGGCTTCGCTAGGGGGAATGCGTCATAATATTTTGGCGGAGCCTTCAGGCAGATTCCTATAGTCTTCAAACCCTCCTTCCGCGCCCCGTGGAATATCTGGAGCGAGGAGTGGGAGCAGACCGTGGCGATTGTTGGTTTTTTTGTTGTCATTGTCATGTAGGTCTCTTCAGCAATCTTACAACCTCTTCATTGTTATCCTCATTAGCAAGGTCCAATGGGGTCTTCCCATAATTATTCCGCACGCTCTTGTCAGCGCCGAGCTTGATTAACAAAGCAGCCATTTGAGGAGGATTATCAAAGGATGCAAAGTGAAGCGGAGTGTTG
>Ga0247842_10004418_pt1 | contig 17634 bp, 21 predicted proteins | sample LaCruzMarch2015__3_FD_192411 | JGI IMG/M metagenome (GOLD analysis project Ga0247842, IMG submission 192411) | Freshwater microbial communities from meromictic Lake La Cruz, Castile-La Mancha, Spain - LaCruzMarch2015_19m | ecosystem: Environmental > Aquatic > Freshwater > Lake | place: Spain...
GGTCGGAATCTGAAGTTCCAGAAAGACAACAGCCTTCACTGCCCATACCACATTAAAGATGGCATTCCGGCTTTATCATGGTTTTCATCTTGCTTGTATGATCCCTGTCCTGAGGATCATGAGAGTTTGTGGTGAAAGTCGTAACCCACTGGTTAAGTCCAATGGTAGATCCATCTTGTCAAGCTAATCTTACTGATCGCCTAAACTCCCTCAAGCTCCTCTGCACCGGCACGGTCCAGCATCTATGCCTCCTTGCGCCACAGCTTTGCAGGCTTTCCGATCCTATTCTCCAGCACCACCACGCGAGCGGGCCCACACGGCCCTGCCCGACCGGGTGCCTACGAACGGGCCCGGGCGCGCCCGCGCGGGGGGAGTTCGCACGACTATTGTCTCCCTTCCCGGAAGGCAGCCACTTCCAATAGCTCCTCCTGGCCCACTGGCGGCTGCCTCTTCCTGATGCATTCGTGTCCGCCAGCCCACGAAACATTCGCGTTAAGGAGAAGATAGATATATTGAAAGCAATTAATTGTAATTGATGCCTAGACTTACCGCCTTCATTTCGGGCATGGTCCAGAAGACCGGCTACAGAGCAAATGTAGTAATCCTGGCCAATGCTTTCGGACTGCAAGGATACGTGCAGAACCTTCCCAGCGGCAAAGTTAAGGTCGTAGCTGAAGGGGAGCAAACCGATCTGGAGCGATTCCGGAGTTGCTTAATGATAAAAGATGCTCTAATCGATGTACAGAGCATCGAAAATGAATACACAGCGGCCACGGGTGAGTTCACCGGATTCGAGAAGATGGTTTCCGGCGGCGAGACCGATCAGCGCCTGGACAAAGCCGCAGACCTGCTTAAAGATCTCATTGTTGTCAGCAAAGAGATCGTAGTGGAATTGAAAGCTACCCATGAAGACATCAAAGGCGTCCGGGACGAGGTTAAAGGTGCCCGCGAGGACATCAGAGGCGTGCGGGACGAGGTAAAGGGTTCCCGCGAGGATATCAAAGGCGTCCGGGACGAGGTTAAAGGTGCCCGCGAGGACATCAGAGGCGTGCATGAAGCTGTCCTGGATGTTCGCCAAGAGGTAAACAACATTGGCGAGATGCTGGCTGAGAAGATAGATGATGCGAAAGATGAGATCACAAACGAAGTCAAAGAGCTTCGCCGTGATTTGAGAGATGATCTGAAAGAAAGGCTGATCCGGATGGAAGCAGATATCTCCCAGATAAAAGCGAAGAGTGGTCTCTAAATACTCTTTTCGTTTTCAGGAAAATCCAGACCCATAAACCAACCCGCGATTGGATATCTTGATATCCCCTGACCACCAAAATCAGGTCACACATGCCCGTACTGAGCATAATCGCCTACAAGATGCTGGAGGACGAGCTAGTCCACCGGGCTCTCTGTCGATCGAGAGGTCCGGGAGCTTCTCCTCGTGGACGGAAGGGAATCTCTGAGCCTCTCCGCAAAGCTGAGGGCACAAAACCGCCCCCACCTCCTGCTGGACCTGGACAAAATTGCCCCGCACCTCCAGGAGCGACAGAGCAGACCCGGCGGAATTCTTTCTCTCAGAAGCGTCCAACCCAAAGCGGCGGACCTCGTGGTTGTGGTAAGCCCGCTTCGTCTGGGGCTGCACTCCGACCTGGAACACCTCAAGTCAGCCGTATATGATAATATTCGCCGCCTGGCCGCATTCTCGGACGGGATACTGATCTTCTACGGCAAATGCGGCAGCGCTCTGGCCGAGCACCAGGACGTGGCGCTGTTCATGACTCCCATGTGGGCCTCCAACTGGAGGACGATGGGCGAAGAGGCGGCCTCGGGCAAGCGCCTGGACCTGGGGGCAATGCTGAAGGGAACCGGCTTGAGAAAGGTGGCCAGAATAGACACGGGCCTGTGCTTCGAGCCGGGATTCGAAGAAAAGGTGGACGGCTTTGCCCGAGTGTTTGGCCTCTTGAGAATCGAGCTGCCGGGAGGAACGGCCGTGGCGAGAGGCCGCTACGAGAGAGCAAAGAGCAGCCTGGCGGCCCCGCACGGGAGCTCTCGCCCTGGCGCACGGATCAGCAGCTTCAACTCCAGGGGGTGCCTGACGGCGATGCTGGCCATTTGCCGCATGACACGAAAGAAGTTCCTGGGAGAATGTTGCTGGGCAAGGATTAAATCCTTTTAATGATCTATTAAATGCAATATGTTTTCCGAATACATCCGGGCGGCTTTAATGCAGGCAGAGTACGACACCCTGGAAGATGGTTCCTTCGTTACCACAGTGCCGGGACTTCAGGGTGTGATTGCCGTGGGAGACACTCTAGAAGAATGTCGCATGGATCTCATTGAAGTCATTGAGGAATGGATAGTAGCTCGCCTGCAATGGGGCTATCCCATACCGCCCATTGGCGGACAAATAATTGCGTCCTCAAAGGAGCCTATTGCCGTTGTCGACTAAGCTTATTCCTATCTCTCGACGTGAACTCATTAAGAAATTGACGGCAATAGGATTCACAGGGCCATATCCGGGAACAAAGCACCAACACATGGTAAAAGATGGCGTCTTTGTGATGATCCCCAATCCTCATCATGGCGAGAAGATCAGCGTTAAGCTGCAACAGATCATTCTTAAAGAAACGGGAATTCGCAGAGACGAATGGCTTTCCGTAGCCTGATAGTGTCTTAGCGTTTGCCTAGACCCCATCAATCTCCTCGGCACCGGCACGGCCAGCAGCCCCGGCCTCCCTGCGCCGCTGCCCCTTCCCACGCGCCGGGGCGCGACCTGCATGGCCTTTCTCGCCACATTCCAATAGCTCCCGAACGTTGGTTGCTCTATCTGAAAATGTGAAATAGAGACAACAACAAATGATAAATACCCCGCAGCTTGCTGCGTGGGTGCGCCGCCGCCGTTTCACTTGATTTTGATCTCTGCATCGCTGATTCTGTCGTTCAATAGCTGGCCCAGATGCCTAATAAGCTGGAGAATTTCTGCAGCACTACGACCGAATTCGTCTTCGTCTAGAAATGCGTGGTAGAAGTTGGCATGGAATTTTTCGACTTTACGGTATGCATTAACCAGTTCTTTTCCGTCCCTCTCTCCATCGGAACTTATCAAAAACTCTTGAGGGAATTTGCATGAATCGCCATGCCTCGATGATGGTTTTCCTTCTTCCAGCAGATAAAGCGCATTGACCAGACAGGACACCACACCCCACAGTGCCTCTCCCGCTTTCTCTCGGTCTCTCTTTTCCATCTCCCATTCAAAATTCTAGAGATACCGGGAAGCGCGTTCCCTATATTCATTTGCTTTTTTTATGATCTCTATCGTCATATACTAATGTTCGCCTTTGTGTATAAATCGATTGGCGTGCCGTTTTTTGTTATTGCGCAATTGAGCTTTACTGAGAGATAAAATGAGAGAACTAAACCAAACTCTCTGAATTTTTCCTCCCAATCACTCTTTGATATGAATAGGTAATCATTTAATAGAAGTGGATATATCACAAACTCGATTTCTTTTCCTATGAGTTCAGGGTATTCTTTCTTGTCGGCATCCTCAACTCTTAAAATCATTCCTTTAACGGTATCTCCTTCAACGAGCGAATACGGCTTGGACAGCATCAACGAGGAGATGTCAAACTTAAAGGCGCTTGCTTTTACCTTCAGAGAGGAAGGGACCCCACCCGGCCAGGGTGAAGTGTATTTTGATTCGGCTATTAGCGTCATGGTCTATTATCATATCATTCCCTTGAATTGAACATTTCCCTATTGGGTGCTAAAACTCCATCAGGCTCCTTTGCACCGGCATGGCCCGCAGCCCGGCCTCCTTGTGCCACTGCCCCGCAGGCGTCTTGATCCTTTTTTCCATCTCCGCCATCGCCTCTGCCAGGCTTGCGAAGCGCACCGGAGGCGAGCTCATTGTCTTTCTCGCCACCTCCCGCAGCAGTCTACATCCCAGGGGTGCCCAATAGCTCAGCGATCTCCCGCACTGACAGCACAGCAGCCTGTCGGCCTGCCCGGCCAGGTGCGACGCTCGGTAGCCGCTCGCCCTGATCAGTCCGCTTAGACTTTCTTCAATCAGATCTCGTTGGAGACACGTGGTGAGGTAAGGTTCTTTTCACTAAGGCCATGAAAGGGTTTTGCTCATAAGTTCGCAAAGCGAGGAAGATAGGGCGGGAGCCGAACATCCTTATTTTTGAAATTAATACCCTCGTAGCTTGCTGCGCGGGTGCGCCGCCGCCGTTTCACTTGCTCAGTAGACCGAGAGCTAGAAGCGGAACTATCGGTTAAGAATGTTTTAACCTGTATAATCCTGTCATAAAATGCACATTTAGGCCTATACATGATACTCGTAGAAATCTCATATGATGTTTACCTTCATATATCCATGAGAGTGTAATTGCAGATATCAAGTGATAGGATAACGGGTGATAAGAAATGACAGTTAATGAGATATCGGGATTCTTATCCGCCAAGCTTTGCATTTCGGTCTTCCTCATTGTGGGTTTGCTTGGGACGGGAGCTGCGCAGAGTTACGATAACCTTTACAGAAGCAACGCCCCTCAAACGGCGTTGGACGTGACTGATCTGTATAAAGCGCTTCAGAATCCCTATACATTCAAAGATCCTCAAGCTGGACTGGAGAATGCCAATACATATAAAGAACTGCAAAAGTTGAATGGCATTTACTACAGCTCTCGCGTTGAAGATAACTGGTACTATTGGACCAATATGTGGCTGAACGGACCCCAAGAAGCAACGGGAACTAATGTGGCAAATATTTATGGGACAATGTCTAATCCCTATGCATTCAAGGATCCTCAAGCCGCGCTGGAGGACGCCAATACGTATAAACAACTTCAAAAGTTGAATGGCATTTACACCAGTTCTCGCAGTGTTGATAACTGGTATTACTGGACCAACACGTGGCTGAACGAACCCTCAACTTAAGAGGCTAGATCAACCTCTATTTTTCCCTTTTTTTTGCGCCTACATGTTAGGGAGTTTTGTATGCCAATTGCAGGCCCCTCTGCATCGGCGCTTCCAGCGGCCTGGCCTCCTTTGCGTCAGTGCCCGACAGGCAGGCGTTTTGATGCTTTTTTCCATCTCTGCTAGCGCCTCTCCCGGACTTCCGAAGCGCTGGGGAGCGGCCCCCACGGCCTTTCTCGCTACCTACCCGCAACACCAACATCACCAGGGTAACCCAAACGCTCTCAGCGATCTTCCGTTCGCCAGCCCAGGAAACATCTGCATTAAGGAGAAGATAGATATATTGAAAGCAATTAATTGTAATTGATGCCAAGACTGACTGCCTTCATTTCGGGCATGGTTCAGAAGAAGGACTCAGATTCATGACATACCTTGAACGGTTTCAGAATACAATATTGGCCCTCTTGACCTGGACAATGACCCTTGTAACTTTTGTAGCCACTTTAGATGTGATCTACACCCTGGCCAAATACCTGATATTGCCTCCCGTAAGCCTGCAGATCAACGAGCTATTGAGCTTTTTCGGAAGCATCCTATTGGTGCTCATCGGAGTGGAGCTTCTGGAGACCTTTAAGACCTTTCAAATAGATAAGACAATTAATGTCCTGAGTGCATTGCTGGTGGCCTTGATCGCGATAGCCAGGAAAGTCATCATCATGGAGATAAACGACGGTACGAACGATATGGGACTGCTCGGGCTTTCGGCAATCATAATATCGCTATCTTTGGGGTACTATTTAATCAAGAGAAGCGAATCTATCGAAAAATGATCAGGTCTTCGAGACTGGCCGGGTGCTTGAGGGGCTCGGCCTGTGCCAGGGCCGCCTCTGCCCCCTCCTTGCTAGCCTCTGCGTCTCCCGGCAGGCTGCTTGGTAGGTGCTTGTCGGCCTTCTGCATAGCCCTACATGTCGTTATATGAGTAATCACAGAATCCATCACAAAAGAATCCACACATTTCCTTTAAGTCCGAGATCTCCTTATGGATCATTTCGTTGATGCTCACTGAATTATAGCTTCCCGTTAAATCAAAATAAACATAGCCACCTTTGACGAAGACGTCCTTGCCTTGCAGACTGCATTTGAGATCATCCATCAGATAAGCATACTGTCTCTGATTGAGCCCGGAAGCGTCCACCTCCGCCAGGCTCACCGTATTGTTTCCAATCAGCAGGCTGGACGGAGAAATAACATTCATTATAGTGTCCTGCATATCGAAGTATGAAGCATGCAGCAGCAAAATAACGGGAATTAGTGCAAGTGCATTCATGAAGAGCTATGCAGTAATCCTGATAATATAAATGTATTGATTTTTTCTAGCTCCCACCTCGATTGCGAAGAAAGGCCGCCGCTCCCATTAAGCATAATGCTGCCGCAATGATCATCACATTGCTGATAGTGAGACTGAGAAGCTGTGGCTTCGCGTCTATTGCCGGGCCATGATAGCCGGCAAGGTCTAATTGCAGCGATAAGTTACGGGTGGAGATCGAGACTCCCTGAGACATGCCCAGGGCGGAATTATGGCGAAAGTGATATCGGTCATAGATCCTGCCGCCCAATGGTGAGCCAAAGGTCATTATGACCGGCACAATGAGTTATACGCTGCCCACTTGTGAAGGCGAGTAGCCCATGACGCCCCGGAAATAAAAAGAGCTGTGTTGCTGGAAAGATCGCCCAGAAATAGCATCAGAGATACTATGAAGATAATAAGTGCGATTCCTCCTCGCCAGTCTAAGTCCAGTTTGCTAGATCTCGTCTCCTCGATTTTCATGTACCTGGCGACAAGGGCCAAGAGCACAATGCCGATGTAGCCCATGGCAGCTCCAGCAGCCTGAACCGCTCGAAAGAAGATAAGCATGCTAAGGGAGTGGAAAGACCGCAGGCGACCGATGCCAAAGTGAAGATGACAAATCCCGCCAAAAAGAGCCTGACCTTCCCAGTTCGCTCGGCAATCCTGCCGAAGATCATGAGCAAGCTGGTTACTGTAACCAGGTGGGAGGTAATCACCCACTGAGACTCTGCTACATCGGCCTGAAAATAACGGGTGATGGTGGGAAGGGCAATGGAAACCACTGAGCCGTCGATGACGAACATGAAGATTATATATGCAGCGCTGATGCTGCCACCGTCTCTTTTCTTTGAGCCATGCGATATCCCGTGACCACCATTCTCTTCCCGGCCAGGATTCGATCCATCTGCAAGTCGCCCGTGTCCACCAATAGTTGCGGCAGCTCTGCCAGCTTGTGGGGCGTGCATACTATTATCAGATTCTCCACTCCCACGCGCCGCAGGACGGCGGCGCTGATCTGCTGGCTGCCCCGCCCCAGTATAAAGCCCTGGGCTCCGATAGGGCTGACAATGACTTTAACGCTCTTTTCTCTATCAAGCATTGCCAATAGATCGCTCTCCGGGGCATCCTTGAGGAGGAGCTTTCCCTCCTTAATTACATCCACGCCAAGCAAGGTCTTCTCCACACCCAAAAGCTCGGCAATCCTGGCGACGGTAGTTCCCGCCCCTAAAACGTAGGCTGAGCCGTCCCTCATGAACTCCGAGGCGAAGACGGCAATCTGGTCCTTGAACTCTTCCTCGCTTGAGGCGCTATAGATCCTCTTTCTCTCCTGCACCAGCACAGGTTGGTAGGGCGTTTTGGCTATGGCAAAAAGCCTGGTCTGCAGCTCTCCGGCCCGGTAGAGCTCCTCGTCCACATCCACGATCTCCGTCTCTCGGGCCAGAAGATCGCCCCGCAAAAAGCCCAGAGTCAGCTCTGCTGCCGCCTGGGGACTGATGGCAAAGACGCCGGAATGCATCTTCACGCCCGCAGGAATGCCCAGGATGGGGCGCATGCCTGCACTGCCGGCAACATCGCGCGCGGTTCCATCGCCTCCGCAAAATAGAATCAAATCGACGCCGTTTTTCAGGAAGGCCAGGCAGGCCAGTTTCGTGTCCAGGGAACTGGACTCTTCTCTAGCCGCGTAGGCCACGGTGTATGGCAGGCCGCATTGCAACAGTACATCTTCACCCATCTCGCCGCTGGCCGTAAAAAAGTGGAGGCCCTCCTCCCGGGAAAGCAAATGCAGGCACGCGCGTGCGCGCACGGCAGCCAGAGGCTTCGCGCCCCTGGCCCTGGCAACTCCGGCCAGGCCGTCCGTGCCTTTCAGGCCCACCGCCCCGCCCATACCGGCAATGGGATTGATGAGAAAGCCGATCTTTGCAACTCTTGCCGCCATCAAACCTTGGGAAGCTTGGCGAGAGACTGCTTGACCAGATCTGCGGGATACTCGTAGTCCACCAGCAAGCCGTCGTTGTAGGCATCGTAGGCCGCCAGATCGAAGTGGCCGTGGCCGGACAGAGAGATGAAGATGGTCTTGGCCTCGCCCGTCTTCTTGCACCGGCGCGCCTCGTCAATGGCGGGCTTGATGGCGTGAGCCGCTTCTGGGGCGGGGATTATGCCTTCAGAACGAGCAAAGAGAGTGGCCGCTTCGAAGACCTCGTTCTGCTGCAAAGCGGTGGCCTCGATCAGGCCGTCATGCACCAGATTGCAGAGCAAGGGGGCATCTCCGTGGTAGCGCAGGCCACCGGCATGGATGCCGGGCGGGATGAAGTCATGCCCCAGGGTGTACATCTTGATCACAGGAGCCATGCCGGCTGTGTCGCCGAAGTCGTAGGCATAAAGCCCCTTGGTGAGTGTAGGACAGGCAGTGGGCTCGCAGGCCACCATGCGCAGATCCTTCTTGTCTTTCATCTTGTCGGGGATGAAGGGGAAGACCATACCCGGGAAGTTGCTTCCCCCGCCGCAGCAGCCGTACATGACATCCGGGTAGTCGTCGGCCAGATCGAACTGCTTTTTCAACTCCTGGCCCTCCACGGACTGATGTATCAGGACGTGGTTGAGCACGGAGCCCAGGGCATAATTGGTATTGTCATGGCTGGCGGCGTCCTCCACAGCCTCGGAGATGGCAATGCCCAGCGATCCTGGCGTGTTTGGCATCTCGGCCAGGATCTTTCTGCCGAAATTGGTCTTATCGGACGGGCTGGCGAAGCAATCTGCGCCCCAGACGCGCATGGCGCTCTTACGGTAGGGCTTGCTGTCGAAACTTGATCGGACCATGTAAACGGTGCACTTCAGGCCGAAGAGGCAGGTGGCCAAAGAGAGAGCCGAGCCCCACTGCCCGGCGCCCGTCTCCGTGGCCAGCCGCTCAATACCCTCCTTCATGTTGTAGTAGGCCTGGGGTACGGCAGTATTGGGCTTGTGGCTGCCGGCCGGGCTTACGCCTTCGTATTTATAGTAGATCCTGGCCGGGGTCTGCAAAACTTTCTCCAGGGCGGCGGCCCGGTAGAGGGGCGTAGGCCTCCAGAGCCGGTAGATGTCGCATACCTCTTCCGGGATGTCTATCCAGCGTTCTGTGCTCATCTCCTGTCTGATGAGCGCTTTAGGAAAGATCATCTCCATATCCGCGGCTGAGAGGGGCTTGAGCGTCCCGGGATGCAGAGGCGGGTCCAGGGGCGTGGGCATATCTGCGGCTACGTTGTACCACTTCTTGGGGATATCTTCCTCGTCGAGCAAGTACTTGATTTTCATCTGGGACACTCCATCTTTAAACTACAATGTAATCTTGTGTACATCGTTGGTATTATCGGATTTATTTAAAGGCTTTTGCCCAAGAATTTATTTATCATGGATGAGATGGCCCTTGCCATGAGTGGCCAAACCCTGTCTGAGAAGATATTGTCTATTGCCTCCCAAAAAGAGGTACGTGCGGGCGAGTTCATCATGGCGGACATAGACGGCGCCATGATCCACGATATCACCGGCCCGCTGGCGGTCAAGGGATTTTATGAGATCGCGGGCAGGGATGCCATGGTCTGGGATCCTGCCAGAATAGTCCTGCTCTTCGATCATCAGGTTCCCGCGGACAGCCTGAAGGCGGCGGAGAATCACATCATGCTGCGCAAGTTCGCGCAGGAGCAGGGCATCTTAAACTATGACATATTCTGCGGCGTATGCCATCAGGTCATGCCGGAGAAGGGGCATGTGCTGCCAGGGCAAATCATCCTGGGCACCGACTCGCATACCTGCACCTACGGTGCCATGGGGGCTTTTGCCACAGGCGTCGGATCAACGGACATGGCATCCGTCTTTGCCACGGGCAAGCTCTGGTTCATGGTGCCCAAAACCCTGCAGATCATGATAGAAGGAAGGCTGCCCGCAAGAGTCACCTCCAAGGACGCAGTGCTGAAGATCATTGGCGATATCGGGGCGGACGGCGCGAACTACCTGGCCTGTGAATTTTTGGGAGAGGCCGCGAGGCGGATGAGCATCCCGGAGAGGATGACGGTATCCAACATGGCCATTGAGATGGGGGCTAAGGCCGGCGTCTTCGAGACGGATGAGACCACCATAAAGTACCTCGGGGCCAGGGTGAAGGACAGGGCGGCCATTAAAGAGGGAATCGTGCGAACCGATGAGGATGCCGCCTTTGCCAGGAAGAGCTGGAATGTCAGCGATCTTGAGCCGCAGATTGCATTGCCCCACAACGTGGATAACGTTAAGCCGATAAGCCAGGTGCCGGAGACGAAGCTTGATCAGGTGTTTCTTGGCTCCTGCACCAACGGCCGATTCGAGGACCTCTTGCTCGCCTCGCAGATGATGAAGGGCGAACCTGTGGCCAAGGGCGTGCGTATGATTGTCGTGCCCGCCAGCCGGGAGGAGTACATGAAATGCTTGAAAGCTGGCCTCGTGGAGAAGTTCATGGAGGCGGGAGCCATGGTGGAGTCGGCCTGCTGCGGTCCATGCATGGGAGGAAGCTTCGGTCTCTTGGGAGCGGGCGAGCGCTGCCTATCCACGTCGAACCGAAACTTCGTGGGCCGGCAGGGCAGCCCCCAGGCTTTTGTCTACCTCTGCTCGCCGGCCACGGCGGGTGCAAGCGCCATCACAGGGTATATCACCGACCCCAGGGAGATTTAGGTAGTTGTCCTTCTCTCATCAGGACTTCGCGTCTTCGCGTGATACCCTGGATCTCGCGCGAAGCCGTAAAGAAGGCAACCAAATATTGCATCACGACCATCCGTTGCATCTTCTGCCAAAATGTAATTTCGGGATAGCCGGCTTTGCATGCAAAGTCGGTTCTGCACCTAAAGTCCGAATCTCTTTTATACATGAAACATAGTAAAAAACACACATGGAAACGGATGATAAAATTGAAGAAATTCCTAAAGTGAGATTTATATATATTCAGCCGGAGGCTTGTCAGAAACATTTCATTAATGGAGCTATCGGTGGTCTAACTCCACGGGGAGAGATAATATGCAATTTCTTCCTTGAATATAAGGAATTGCCAGATTCCGAGGAGGCTGTTATTGAGGGTGGCAAACTTAAAACATTGCAGGAACCAATCTTAGAACCTGAAATAGTCAGAGAGATACAATGTAGTATCATTTTAAATCATGACAAAGCGCGAGAAATAGCGAAATGGTTAATTGAGAAAGCAGAAGAACATGATTTGCATTTTCAAGCAGGACTAAAATGTTGATCTGCCAGCTAAATTCTGACCACGCCAAATCAATTTACAGTTTGGTTTTGATGGATGATAATGCATATCAGGACATCGGCGTATCTAATAGGTCGCCTAGCGGAGAGTTTCTTCCAAACGAACGGTATTTAATGATGTCGTTAGATGCCGGAGTTGGAAACGTAAATTATTTAGAGGGGCTTGCCCAAAATGCTAAACGTTTAGGAGTATTATTGCCGATCCCTAAAGAAGATCTTCCCTGTATTGGTGGCTTGGTATTTGTTCCTACAAGAGATTTGACATATTCAGTGGCAATGAAAGAGATTAAAGCTTATATAGAAACAGTTGGTAATAGAAGAGTTTACATTTCCGAGTTGGCAGAGGAATTGCAGATTGATATGGATTTAATAGAATCGATTCTAAACGATATCCTCCGCGCATCTGGAATTGATGGTTATGTCTAGTTATGACTATATCTATGGTTCTAGGGTGATTGTGCAGTGCAAGAAGCAAATTAATCCCCACCAGTGGCATAAAGATCCAATATATTCAAAATATCTTAAAGTAATAAACAAAAGGGATGTATTTTTTGATTATTGGTATAGAATAAAATCCAATGTTCAATGCAGAGTTCGTTTGCCGCCAAATGAAATAATAAATCCAGAAATAAAACAATATGTTGGTACAGAGATAGATGATGAGTTGAGTGAAAGAAATCGCGTCGTTTGTTGGTCTAAGGAAAGTCCCGAAATTGAGGTTGTACCCAGAGGCGGACACCGGGGGCAAAGTACTTCTGAGATTTCTACATTTTGCGCGCGGGACCAAGGAATCAGTATTAAGTTGCCAAAGTATACATGGGTATAAAATTCAATTAAATAGTAATTATTGTCTTATATCTATAATTCAGTTCCAATTTTCGATTCTCATTATAGGATCTGGGGAGAAAAAGCATTTTGGCTGGCCAGCAAAAACTTGGTTCCTCGCCGTTCTGAATGGATAAGGGGCAAAGTTTAAAAGAGGATCAGCGATCCCAAGGACAGGGGAGTGAAACGGCGGCGGCGCACCCGCGCAGCAGAGCTGCTGGGTATTCAAAATAATGAGAGTGACAACGCCGACATCTGCGGCCGAGGAAGTCCTGAAACGGCTTACTGTAATTGCAGAAACTACGAACGCAACGTTTATGCAGGACTTGACAACGGCTGAAAGACAAAGCCTGATGGAGTCGCTCCGAATGATTTCGGCATCGCTGGAAAATATGCATGACGATTGATGATGGAATAGGTCTGTGGTCTAGATGAAAATAGCACTCAAGCTCGCCTACCTGGGCGATAACTACTATGGCTTTCAGCGTCAGCCGGACCTTGTCACCGTCGATTCCGAGGTTCGAAAAGCGCTATCGCAAATCGGTGTCATTCACGGCGACTTCTGTTACGCGGGCAGAACAGACCGGGGCGTCTCCGCCCTGGGCCAGGTGATCGACTTTTGGATCGACGAGGACAGGGCCAAATTGACCCGCCCCAGGTGTGTGAACGGCCGGCTTCCCCGCGATATCTGGACCTGGGCCTGGGCCCTGGCGCCCATAGGCTTTTCCGCCCGCTGGAATGCCCAGTGGCGTGAGTACCGCTATCTTCTCTGGCATCCGGGCCTCGACCTGGAAAGGATGCACGCTGCGGCAGAGTTGCTTTTGGGAGAGCACGACTTTAGAAACTTCTCCTCAGCCAAGGTGGATACGGTGAAGACGGTGCAAAAATTGGTGATTGCTGAGGAGCGCGGGCTTTTCATCTTCGACATTCGGGCCGACGGCTTTCTCTGGAATATGGTGCGAAAGATGGTGGGCGCTCTGGAGAAGGTGGGGGCGGGCCAGAAGGACATGAGCTGGTTCTCAGACCTGCTGCGCCCGGAGTTGAACCACGGCGCGCCCACCGCCCCGGCGGATGGTCTGATCCTCATGGATGTGGGCTACGAGGGACTGGACTGGCAGGTGGACGAGTACTCCCGGGCGCGGGCGGCGACGAGCCTGGCGGCCACCGTGCAGAGCAGGATGGCCAGGGCGAGTGTGGCCAGGGTGATGGAAAGGGCGATGATCAGATAATCTACAAATTATATTTCATTTTTTTCTTTGAGATATTGGATATAATTACCATAAGAATATTTACATTCGATATACTTTTTGAATTCTGATAAGTTACTCATACGTAGCTGTTTATACATTTGAATGAGCAGATTGTCTCCCACCGTTTTATAATTAGATCCCATGCTCATTTTCGTTCCGATGTGCGAGATTTTTCCATCAATCTTCAAATTATATCTATAATGATCCTTTTTATTTAATTTTTGGAACCCTTTCGATGTCAATGCTGCATCAATTTTGTCTCTTTTCTCAGGCGTAATTTCACCAACTATTTTTCGAATAGATCTATTAGTTTTCTCTTCAATATCGACGCTTTGCTGGTTAGATCATTGTCGCTTAGATCCTTGTACGTTAGATATTCGCTATACAAGTCCTCCTTAAACATTTCTTTTGCTTTATCAACGGTTGAATCCACACCGTATGCGCCCATTTCATTATTGCTGATAACCCAATAATCCGACTCATTATCGTATCTCTCATAAGATAATTCTGCTTCGATGATATTTGTGAGCTTGACTTCACGAATCGAATCAATGAAAATCTTAGTGTTGGGTTCTATTTCATTCAAATCTGAGATTTCCAACGACCTTTTTTTAGTCCCTGCACCGGTTAGCCTTATCGGCACCCTATTAGCCAAATAATCCAGAATCTGATGCCTTTTTTCCTCAGGCATCTGGATTTTTACTAATTTTCCCGCCCAATTTTTGACAAAAAAACTTGGAGAGGGCATATCATCTTTGATCCTGGACACCACTCCAAAAACTTCCATCTCATAATTCTTCATCTCTTCTCGTAATAATTGCTCAACTCTCCTCTTTAATAGCTCATCATGAAGCTCTATTTCGGAGTGCGCGTCATTTATATTTTTAAACATTATTTCGGCTTTTTTTCCTTCCGGCGGTATGAGCTGCTTAAGACAATTTAAGCTGGTTATTCTCGACCTGGGATCATCGATTTGCTTCTCAATTTCTAATTTTATTTCATCGTACTCGACATCCCTATGCATAAGCAAACCGAGAAGATTTGATGCCTTGCTAAACGTGGGAGTCTGCGTCATGGTATCATCTATTGTGGGCGCGAGCAATGCGGGTGAAAACTCCATTGCTACGCTTCCCTCTGAAAAGCTTACATTTAATGAAAAAAGTTCTTCTGTTTTCTTTGGCCTTCTCCCACCAACATGGTCTGCTTCAGAATTTGCGATTGAATAGATTAAACCCTGTACATTTAATAGTATCTTTCCCAAAAGTTGTGCAGGTACATTGCTAAGCGAGATGGATTCGGCAACTAATTTATAAACTATTTTAGGCGAATCACTTTCATCTCGCGCACCGTCTTCCAATCGCATCGGTTATTTATCAATCGAGGAAATAGTTATAACTTTTGCCATACTGATAACGGCTTCACAATTGAAATTGAACATAGTTCTTGTTACGCTCATGACTACCTCGTGCCCACCACCCCGGCTGATGGTCTGATCCTCATGGATGTGGGCTACGAGGGGCTGGACTGGCAGGTGGGACGAGCGCTCACGTGCGCGGGCGGCCAACGCGCTGGCAGCGACGGTGCAGAGCGGGATGGCCAGGGCGACGACAGAGGAGAGAGTTTAATCGCTCCACCAATCCAGGGATTTTTTCTGCAATTGCACAGATGTATATTTTTCTTTGAACTCAGCCAATCCGCCTGCCCAGTCCAGACGGAGCTTTTTTCGCTTAGATCGGTTATCCTTTTCAGCGAGGTATAACGCGAAATCCAAAACCTCTTGCTGGTGTTTTGGCGAGAGCCTGGCCATAAGTTCGCTGATCTGCTCCATAGGTATGGTTTAGAATCTTATGACGGATATATCTTCTTGATTGAATCGCATTCAACGCGACTTATGAATAGCAGGAACTGCGCATGATGGGATGATTGCAGCTCTACAAAGCGACTCATGGATGTGCTCCATTTGTGGCGTGCGGTAAATGATAGCATTTCACGTGAGTGGTGTAGATTGAATCTTAATGTATCTAGCGTATTATTATAATAAATATCACCGAAACATTTATTGCATGACAATTGGATTCCAACCGTAACTAGGCAGAATGTGATTCAAATGGTCCTCGTTGACGATCTAAATAGGATAGCATCAAAAATTCCAATTAAATGCGGAACAGTGATAACAGAAGAAGCAACAAAAAATGAATTCGTATTGCCATTTATAAATTCACTTGGTTATAATGTATTTGATACCTCTGAGGTCGTCCCAGAATTTACTGCGGATGTTCCTGGAATAAGAAAAGATGAAAAAGTCGATTATGCTATTTGTAAAGATGGTACGCCCGTAATATTATTTGAGTGCAAAAAATGCGGTTCGGACTTGAAGATAGAACATGCCTCACAACTCACGCGCTATTTCAATTCGACCGAGGCAAGAATCGCAATTCTTACTAATGGTATCGAATATATGTTCTTTTCTGATTTTGACAAAGAAAATCGAATGGACTCTACACCATTTCTCGAATTCAGAATGCAGAACCTTAACGATTCTGATATAAAAATAATAAAAATGTTTGTTAAATCATCTTTCGATTTAGAGTCTATATTAGGGACCGCAAAAAGTCTCAAATATGCATATAAAATAAAGGAAATTCTGGACCTTCAATTAAATGATCCTTCTGACGATTCTGTTAGGTTTTTTGCATCCCAAATCTATGACGGGAACCTTACTCAGTCCAGAGTTAATCAATTCAAACCCATGATAAAAGATATCTTTAGGGAATTCATAAATGACAAGATAATGAAAAGAATATCGATAGTTGAAGATGAGGTTATTGATGAAAAAGTAGAACGCCGTCCTCAGCCTAATGATGAAGAACTTGAAGCTTATGATATCATCTGCGATATTTTAAAAAATGTAGTTGATATTAACCGTGTTAATTATCGCGATACTGCTAGTTATTGTGGCATTATTCTTGACGATAATAATCGCAAACCAATTGCAAGATTATACTTTAATTCCGGCGAAAAATATATTGGAACATTTGATGAATATAAGAATGAAGAAAAGACAAAGATAGAGACCCTTAACGATATCTATACTAAATTAGAGAAAATAACTTCGGTTGTAGGCATTTATGATAGTAAAAAAGTACAAGATAATGATGAAAAATCAAAAATATTTTTTACGTTTGATGGCGCAGACTATGAAGTAAGATTCTGGAAAGATATGTTCCATCAAATATGCAATATAATTGCAGCATCCCATAAAGATAAATTCGATGAAGTCCTAAAGCTATCCGGTAGAAAAAATCCGCTATTTTCGAGAAACTCTGCTGATCTCAGGAGTCCTGAATTAATTGAAGGGACCGATATTTTTGTTGAAGTAGGATTTGGCGCAAAATATCTTACGAATTTATCTAACAAAGTAATTTTCTATTTTGGATACGGAGAAGGTTCTCTAGTGATAAAGGTTAAAATGGATTAAAAAATAACCGATAACTACGATCGAATCTATGAAGAAGAAGCCTACGTATGATGGATATCCAACCGCAGAAGCAAACAAGATCTAGGATATTGATTTATATCTTAACCCATCTCGCGCAAGAATACTGGGTGGACTATGATGAAGAAGCCGACGTACTTTACGTAAACTTCAAGAAGCCAGAGCCAGCTGATGATTCCGAACTGACCGATGACGATGTCATCATTAGATACGAGAAGGGATCGATGGTGGGCATGACCTTCTTGCATGCGAAAAAAAACCTTGCTGCCAAAGCCCTGTAGGTGAGACCGCCAATGTCCAAGAATATATAAATCGACTTTCCCACCAGCATTTTCAAATCGCATGGAGATCTAAAAATGTCCGCCCCCGTCTGGCAGTACCACGAGCCCGACCACCCCGGCGCAAACTTCGACGCCCTGGCCGGGCACTTTCTAGAAATCAAGTGATTTTCAACTTTTCTAACGACCATGATTGCACACATCTTCCTATTGCCGCCAATGTTAGGTGCAATTTTGTATCACATACTAAAATTGATGTGTTTGCATCAT